>Ga0307378_10001524_pt1 | contig 37322 bp, 19 predicted proteins | sample UN1MG_FD_202238 | JGI IMG/M metagenome (GOLD analysis project Ga0307378, IMG submission 202238) | Soil microbial communities from Risofladan, Vaasa, Finland - UN-1 | ecosystem: Environmental > Terrestrial > Soil > Coastal area > Acid sulfate soil | place: Finland: Risofladan, Vaasa | collected...
CAAGACGGTGGGCATGGCCGTTTTGGACCATCCGGAGAATCCCCCGTCCGGCTGGCACAACGTCGCCAGGCTGGCGATGATCAACCCCTGCGTCACCGCCGCCGGGCCGATCACCCTCACCAAGGGCGAGCCGTTCGTCCTTCGCTACCGGCTGGTCGCCCACGACGGTCCCGCCCCGGTCGACCTGCTCCAGACGCTTTCCGCGGAATGGCGTTAACCGGTCACGAGCACCACAGGGCGAACAACAGCGCGTTTTGGATCGTGATCCGCAGGACGACCGGCGAGCGGAGGTCTTCGACGTTGCCTTCCTCCCACGCGACGGCGACGTCGAGCCCGTCTTCCCGGATGGGTTTCGATCGGGCGACGAACCGACCGTCGGCATCGAGCGCCTCGACGACGATCCGGCCGAAGTCCGCCTTGGCGTTCAGGTGCAGCCGGCCGCCCTGGAGCTTGAGCGGTTTGGTGACGATCCGGCCGCCGTCGAACGAGGCGCTCAGCGAGACGAAGCGGTCGCGCCGGATCGTGCCCAGTCCGATGCCGCCGCCGGGCTCGCCCTTGTCTTGGCCTTGATAGGGGCTGTGCCGAGAGGTCCGTCCGCCGTAGTAGAAGCGGAGCTCGTCGCCGACCGGGATCGGGGGATTGTTGGCGACCGAGTTGTTGAACCGGTCCCAGCTTGCCACGGGGCCGATGGGGATAAACGGCCGGCGGTCGCCCACCCGGGTGAAGTGGACGCTGTCGCGGCTGACGGCGAGCTGGAGGTCGAGGTGGCAGGTGTCGGGCTGGTTGTGGAACGCCTGGACCAGCCCGATGTAGACCGACTCGTACGGGAAGACTTGCAGGGAGTAGATTTCGGTGCCGGGCGGGTCGTCGGCGTCGGCGGTCATCACCACGGGGGCCTTGCCGGGGTCGGTGACGTCCCAGTGGACGAAATCGGCCGACTCCGCCCGGGCGACCGAACGGCCCCAGAAGTAGCGGTCCACCCACTGGTTCTCGCCCCACGCCTCCATCAGCCCGGCAGCGACGTGCTTGGTGCGTCCGTAGAGGAGGTACTTTTCGCGCTGGGGGTCGAACGTCCAGTGGGTGCCGCCGTCGCAGATGGCCTCGGTGGCCCAACTGTCGACGAGCTTCCAGTGGACGCCGTCGGGGCTGGCGGCCACGCCCAGGCCGCGGCGCTGGCCGCGATGGAACGGATCTTCGCGCGGGCCGCGGTAGTCGCGATCGAGGCTCAAGAAGCCCATCTTGTAGCGGCGGCTCGGATCGGGGTCGCGATCGTCGCGGTGGACGCCGAAGACTTCGTAGAAGTCGGGGAGGAAGCCGGGCTCGCCCTCGGCGGCCTCGCGGCGGATCACCAGGTTGGTGTCCTCGCCTTCGACCTCGACGATGCCCAGGCGCGGCTTGGTCCAGCGGATGCCGTCGTCGCTCTCGGCGTATCCGACGTTGCCCGCGGCGTGGTACCAAGCGCGATACTTATCGCCGTCGCGGAGCACCGAGCCGTAGAGGATGGCCACTCCACCCTCCCAGGGCTCGGTCGCCCGGAGGACCGGGTTGGCAGGGTGCTTCTCGAGCGCGTGGACCTGCCGGGTGACGTTTTCGCTGGTGGCGATCAGGTAATCGTCGAGGAACAACTGCTTGGTGGCGTCGAGCGGGATGGGCGTCTCGCTTTGCCCGACCAGACAGAGCGCCATCAGCATTGTGGGGACGGTCATGATTTCACCCCTCCTTCGGTTTCAGCTCCTTGATCCGCACGTTTCGGAATTCCACCCGGGTGCGGTGTCCGATGAAGCCCAAGAAGCCCGTCTTGCGGAGTCGGCCCGGGTGGTCGTATCCGTCCATGGGCTGGTCGATTTTCGCCAGGTCGGCATCGACGATGACGGTGCCGTTGAGCGTGACGCGGATATGGCTCCCTTCGCAGAGGATCTCTTCGCAGTTCCACTCGCCGACCGGCTTCAGGTGGCCCTGCTTGGCCGGGACCATGCCGTAGACCGAGCCGTGAAACTGGTAGGGCTTGAGCTTTGCGTATTTGGGGGCCGTGTCGTCGAGGACCTGGATCTCCATGCCGGCTTGCGAGGGGCGTCCGTCCATGGGGGAGCGGATGGCGATGCCGTTGTTCCCGCCCGGCTCCAGATTGAACTCGAACCGGAGGATGAAGTCGGCGTACTCTTTCTTGGTGAACAGCCTCCCGCCGCTCTCTTTGTTGGAGGCCAGGATTCCATCTTGGGCGACGTAGCCGTCGGTTGCCCCTTGCCAGCCGTCGAGGGTCTTCCCGTCGAAGAGCGGGACGAAGCCCTGCTCGACTTCTTCCGGGCACAATGCTCCGGCACACGACGGCGGTTGGGCATCTTGAGCGCATAGCAGGCTTGCGTGCAACAACAAAGCGGCTACCAGAGACGTCAATCGCATGCGTAGGGCTCTCCTTTCTGCGGGGTCCGCTTGTCACCGGCTCGTACGAAAGCCGGTCCCGGCTCCAACGCGAGCCGGCTTCGCTTATCAGGATAATCAAGCTTGCCGCCCCTGTCATCCGCAGCGATTGCGTATTTCTCCGCGTGGCGGCCGCTCGTCGGGGATCGGGGAAGCCTGCCCTGTTCCCTTGCCACGGTGGCGGGAGGCGTGTTATACAAGAGGGCCCCCGAGCTGAGGAGACCCGTGGATGCGGTCGTTGAGGACATGCTTCGTGCTCGCAGCAGTGGTCGTGTTGGCCGCCTGCCGTTCGTCGTTCGCGGCGGAGGGGTCGGGCGAGGCCGCGGTCGTTTCGGCGAGGGTCGGCCCGCCGGCGGGGATTCGTCGCTTGCGCCCGGAGACCTGGGGGCTGGTGGGATTGAACGTGTTCAATGGGGGCGATCAGCCGGCCGACGTGGTGGCGACGATGTACTTCAGCGGCGACCCGAGCCTCCAATACGCCCGGCGGCTTTGGGTACCCGCGCGAGCGAGGCGTTACTCGTGGTGCCCCATCCTCCCGCCGCGTTCGATCGCGCCGGAGACGCCGGGGCCGTCTCCCGAGCTGACGAAGGCCGAGGTCAAGTCGCTGTCGTTCGATCGATCGGGCCCGAGGGAAGAGCTCGTGCGGAATCGATCCGAGCCCGTGCTGCGATCGAGGTTGTTGCCGATCCATCATGGCCGTCCGACCACCGCCGTGGTGACGGACAGCGGAGCGGACGATCCGGCCAAGGCGAGGGAAGACGAAGCCGCGCTCGAAGTCGTCTCTGCCTCGAGGCAGAGCACCGGACTTTCGCCCATCGTCCCGGAGCTCTACGAAGACTTCCTCCCGCCCGTGGTGGAAAGTCTGGACGGGCTCGACCAACTGGTGCTGGCCGGCGATCGTTTGGCCTCCGACGCGGCGGCGCGCGTGGCGGTCCGCCGCTGGCTGTTGGGAGGCGGACGCCTCTGGATCATGCTCGATCGGGTGGAGCCGGAAACGGTGGAGCTTTTGCTGGGCGAGGCCTTTCGGTGCCGCGTGGTGGACCGGGTGGGGCTGACGCGCGTGGCCATCCGGGGAGTCTCCGCCGACGCAGAGAGTTTCACCGGGGAGCCTCGCGAGTTCGAGCAGCCGGTGGACCTGGTGCGCGTGTTGGCCCCCGACGCGGAAGAGGTCTTTGCGGTGAACGGCTGGCCGGCGGCTTTTTGGCAGAGGATGGGAAAAGGGGAGGTGCTGTTTACCACCCTGGGAGCGGCCGGATGGATCCGCTCGCCCGGCTACGGCGCCCCGCCGTCGGTCGCCACCAAGCCGCTGGAGTTTCTCAGTTTCAGGCTCTTCCGACGGCGCGAGCCGCCGCTTCTGGAGCCGCGCGAGTGGGAGGCTTACCTGTCGGAGCAGATCGGATATCGGATTGTGGGGCGGGGCTTCGTGGCGGGGGTGCTGGGTGCGTTCTGCCTGGTTCTGCTGGGGACGGGAGCCTGGCTTGGCCGCCGAGATCGATTGGAGCGGATGGCTTGGATCGGGCCGCTTGCGGCGGCGATTGCCGCGCTGGCGTTGGCCGTGACGGGATCGCTGGCCCGCCACAGCGTGCCGCCCACCGTCGCCGTGGCGCAACTGGCGGAGGCCGACCCGAGGTCCGACGAACTGGGGATGACCGGCCTGTTGGCGATATACAACCGGCAGCCGTCCCGCGCTCCGCTGGGCGTCCAGCGTGGGGGGCTGTTTTGTCCCGACATGGCGGGCCTTGGGAGCACCACGCGGCGGATGGTCTGGACCGACCTGGATCGCTGGCACTGGGAGCACCTGCCGCTGCCGGCCGGGGTGCGCACGGCCCCCTTCGCGTACGCCACGAAGCTCGCCCGGCCGATTGCGGCCCGGGCCGCGTTCGGCCCGGACGGGCTCACCGGGACCCTCGCTGCCGGGCCGTTCGAGAGCCTCGCCGACGCGGTGATCGCGACGCCTTCCCGTGCCAATCTGAGCGTGGAGCTGGAAGCGAGCGGCCGCTTGCACGCCGGGGCCGACGAGGTGCTGGCCCCGGGCCGGTTCATCGCCGCAAGCGTCCTCAGCGACGAGCAACGGCGACGACAGGCGATCTACGCGCAGGTGCTCGACGGCAAATCGCCGAGGGAGTTTCCCGATCGGCCGACGCTCTTGGCGTGGGCCCGTCCGCTCGACATGCAGTTCACCTTCCCCGACCAAACGACGCGAGCGGGCTCCGCGATTCTGACCGTACCGCTCGAGATCGAGCGGACGCCGCCGGGCACGCGGGTCGCGATCCCTTCGCCCTTCTTGGACTATCGGTCGGTCCGGGGGCCGCTCCGAGAGCCTTCGGCGGCCTACGGCAACGCCACGCACGAGTGGATCGAGCTGAGGACCTCGACGGAGGCGTATTTGCGGTTTCAGGTCCCCGAGCAAGTGCTGCCGATCAAGCTGGATCGTGCTCGGGTGGTGGTCCGCATCAACGCGCCATCGCGGACGGTGCAGTTGCTCGGACACGCGGGCCAACGGTGGGTGAGTCTGGCAACCTGGAACAGTCCCGTGGGCGGGTTCCCGCTGGAGATTACCGACACCGAGCTGCTCGAGCTGGATGATCAGGGCGGCTTCTTGTTGGGGATCGCCGTCGCCCGCGATCGTTCTTCCGAGGCCGGCACGGGCCCGGTCACCCGCCTCGGCTCGGCGTGGAGAATCGAAGCGGTCGAGCTGGAGATCGAGGGTGAGACCCTCGAGCCGAGCCATGAGACTCAGGCCCAGCCATGAAATCGGAGACCACGATGAGCCACGATGAGCCGGTAGTGATCACCGACCGTTTGACCAAGAAGTACGGCCGGCTGACCGCGCTGGACGGCTTGAGCATCTCGCTGGAGCGAGGCCGGATCCTGGGGTTCATCGGGCCCAACGGCGCGGGGAAGACCACGACGATCAAGATCCTGGTCGGCCTCGCGCGTCCCAGCAGCGGATCGGCCCGCGTGGCCGGGGCCGACTGCGTGCGCGACGCGCGCAAGATCAAGCGCCTGGTCGGGTACATGCCCGACTCGTTCGGCTCGTACGACAACATGCGGGTGCGCGAGTATCTCGACTTCTTCGGCGCCGCGTTCCGCATCCCCCGGCGAAAACGGGGCAAGCGGATCGGCGAGGTGCTGGAGATGGCCGGCGCCACCTACATGCAGGACCGCTACGTGGAGAGCCTCAGCTTCGGGATGAAGCAGCGGGTCGGCATCGCCCGAACGCTGTTGCACGATCCGCAGGTGCTGTTTCTCGACGAGCCGGCAAGCGGTCTGGACCCGCAAGGGCGGATCGAGATGCGCCAGACGCTGTTGCGTCTGGCCCAGGCGGGCAAGACGCTGATCGTCACCAGCCACATCCTGCCCGAGCTGTCGCGGATTTGCGACCTGGTGGCGATCCTCATCCGGGGCCGGTTGCGGGCTTTCGGCCCGTTGGACCGGATTACGCGGACCGTGAGCCAGCGGCGGACGATCGAGGCGCAGTTGGCCGGCGCCGACCAGATCGATGGCACCATCGCCGAGCTGCGACGCGCCTTGCCCGACGGCGTCGAGCCGACCGGATCGGCGGCCGAAGCCATCGTCCGGTTCCCGTTCCAGGGCACGGAGGAGGAGTTGGTTGGGCTGTTGGCCCGGCTCGTGGGGGCGGGAATCCGCGTCAGCCAGTTCCGCGAGTTGCAGACCGATCTGGAGGACGCGTTCCTGTCCATCGTGCACGACGACGCGGAGGCGGACGACTCGGCCGACGCGGCGCCCGTGGAGCGTCCCCAAGGCGAGGCCGTGGCCGGAGACAACCCGTGAACAACCCCATCGCCGACCGAGAGCTGACGTCGCTTTTGCGCACTCGCAGGGCGCTGGCTTTGCAGGTTTGCCTGGCCGCGGTGCTCAGCCTGCTGGTCGTTCTCCGGTGGCCCAGCGAGGCGAGGATGGAGCTTTCGGGCGCGCGGGCGCGCGAGGTGTTTTGCCTGTTCGGATATGGGCTGTTGACCCTAGTGATCCTGCTGGTGCCCGCGTTTCCGGCCACGAGCATCGTCCGCGAGAAGAACCGGGGTACGCTGGCGCTGGTGCTGAACTCGCCGATGAGGCCCTGGTCGATCTACTTCGGCAAGCTGGTGGGCGTGCTGGGCTTCGCGATGCTGCTTCTGGTGCTCAGTCTCCCGGCGGCTTCGGCCTGCTACGCGATGGGGGGCATATCGCTCGTCGGCGACCTGTTGGCCCTCTACGCCGTCCTGGCGATCGCCGCGGTTCAGTACGCGAGCCTGGGGTTGCTGGTCAGCAGCCTGGCCAACTCGACCGACGCCGCGCTGCGGATCACGTACGGCCTGGTGCTGCTTCTGGCGGTCGTCACGGTGGGCCCGCACTTGTTTCTCCAGGGCGGGCAGGGAACCTACCCCGAGCTGGCCGAGTGGCTACGGTGCGTTTCGCCCATTCCGGCGGTGATGGAGCTGCTCGGCCACGGCGACGTCGGCTCGCAGGGGTTGATTTCCGCCTCGGGGGTGACCGCCCGATACGCCCTGTTGGCACTCTGCACCACGGCGCTGTTCACGGTTCGCACGATTGGGCGACTGAATCCCCGGCTCGTGGACCGGCCGCGCCCGCAGGGCGTCATCACCGACGAGCGCCCCCTGCTCCAGCGGCTGTTGCGGCGGACGGTGTTCCTCGTCGACCCTCAACGGCGGAAGCCGGGGATCGGCCCGCTCGCGAACCCGGTGATGGTCAAGGAGTTCCGTTCTCGGCGGTTCGGCCGCCTCCACTGGATCCTCCGGCTGGTGGCCGCGTGCGCCGTGGCTTCGCTCGGTCTGACGTACGCCACGACGATGGGCACGCTCGACTGGGGCGTGGAGACGATCGGCGGCATCATGGTGCTTTTGCAGGCGGCCTTGATCGTGTTGCTGACGCCCAGCCTGGCCGCCGGGCTGATCAGCTCCGAGCGGGAAAGCGGCGGCTGGGACCTGCTGCGAATGACGCCGTTGTCGACCGGGGCGATCCTTCGGGGCAAGCTCGCCAGCGTGTTCTGGCCCCTGGTGCTGATCCTCTTCGCCACGCTGCCCGGCTATCTCGTGATGATCTGGATCCGGCCGGAGTTGTGGGGCGAGATCTACCAAGTGCTGATCTGCCTGGCGTGGATGGCGGTTTGCGCCCTCGTGCTCAGCGCGGCGGTCGGCAGCTTGTTCCTCCGGACCGCCCCGGCCACGACCACGGCCTACACGCTTCTGGCCGGGCTCTGCGCCGGAACGATGCTCGTCTGGCTGGGACGGGATGCTCCCTTCGGACATTCCACGGTCGAAGCGGTCCTGGTGACCAACCCCCTTGCGGCGGCGCTCTCGGTGATCGAAATGCCCGGGTTCACCCAGTACCGCCTGGTGCCCGGCAACTGGTGGTTTTTGGGCTATGCCTCGGCCTTTTGTCTGGTCGTTCTCGTCGTCCGGACGCGGCGCTTGACCAAACCGTTGTGAGGGGGGAGGGGTGACAAGGTGACAAGGTGACGGGGTGACGGGGTGACAGAGTGAGTCTTGTGAACGTGGCATTACGGAAACAGGGCTTTCGATGGCCGGTTGCGGTCCCGTTGGCGCTTCTTCTGGCAGCATCGGGACTTGGCGCGGGCGACGTCGAGGTCGACCTGGCACGATACCAGGACCCGAAGACCGAGCTGCCGTCGACCGTGACCGTCTTCTCGCCGAAGCTCAAGCCGCTCTGGCTCCAGGCCCTGCGTGGTCCGGAGGTCGATGTTCGGCGCCAGGCCGCGCAGACGATCGCCTTGGCGCACGAGCGGGGGATGCCCGATCTGGCCGACACGGCGGCACCGCTTGAGCAAACGCTCGACGCGTCCGACGAACACCCGGTCGTCATGCGCGCCGCCGCCCAGGCCCTGATCGCGCTGGATGCCCGGCAGGCGGCTCCCCGGCTACTGGAGCACGCGATGCGCGACGGGCTGGAGATGGCGCAACTGGTCGAGCCGGCGTTGGCCCGCTGGGATTACCGACCGATCCGCAAGGTCTGGCTGGAGCGATTGTCCGCGCCCGAGACGCCGCGACGCATGTTGGTGCTTGCGATCCGCGGGCTTTGCGCGGTGGGCGAAACGAAAGCGGAGCCGCGCCTGGGGGAGTTGGCGTTCGCGCGGGACGTCCCTTCCGACGTACGCCTGGAGGCCGCCCGGGCGCTGGGCGAGCTGCGGACCGAAGGGCTCGAGCGTGACGCCCGCAGGCTGGCCGCCGACAAGTCGGCCCCGGCGGTGGTCGACCGGCTGGTGGCCGCGTCGCTCGTTCGACGCCACCAGGGCGAGGCGGCCGAGGCCCTGCTCGTCGAGATGGCCGTCGACGGCGAGCCTTCCGTGGCGGCCATCGCCTTGCGGAGGCTGTTGGAGATCGATCCGTTGCTGGTGGTGCCGATTGCCGGGCGGACGGTGGCGAGCGACGACGCCAACGTCCGCCGTCTTGGCGCCGAGTCGCTGGTGGCCTGGGGGACCCCCGAAGCGGTCGAGCAGTTGGGCCCGATGCTCGACGACCCCCACCCCGACGTCCGCAAATACGTGCGCCGCTCGCTGTTGGACATGGCGACCGACGAGCCGCTCACGGAGCCGGTGGTTCGGGCGGCGGTCGAGATGCTCTCGACCGACCGTTGGCGCGGGTTGGAGCAGGCGACGCTGGCTCTGGTGGCGCTGGACCACAAGCCGGCGGCCGATCGGCTCGTCGAGCTGTTGGAGTTCGAGCGGCCGGAAGTGTTCGTCACGGCCGCGTGGGGGCTGCGTCGACTCGCCGTGCCCTCCACCTTGGACGCCATGTTCGACAAGGCACGCCGCGAAACGGAGAAGACCAAGACGCGAGGCGGGGCCGAGTACGTGGTGGAACGGCAGATCTCCCAGTTGTTCGAGGCGTTCGGGCAGATGGATTACGCGCAGTCGGAGCCGCTGTTGCGAGAGCACGTCCCCAAAAAGGTGCCGTTCGGGGTACAATCGCGGGCGGCGGCCATCTGGGCGCTGGGACACCTCCACGCCGGCAAGCCGGAGCCGGGGCTGGCGAAGCTGCTCCTCGGGCGGCTTTCCGACCTGGACCCGATGTTTCCGGAGCACGAAGAGGTCCGCCAGACGTCGGCCGTGAGCCTCGGCCGGATGCACGTCGAGGACTCGCTCCCCACGCTGCGCCGTTTCCTTCGAGATGAATCGGTCGACAGCCCGGTCGGATACGCCTGCGCCTGGGCGATTCACCAAATCACCGGGGAGCCGATCCCGGAACCTCCAATCCAAGAGGTACCGCGGCTGGGCTGGTTCCTGGAGCCGATCGACTGACGAACACGGGCGAGGCGCTACGGCACGGTCGCAGGACGGGCATCTTGCCCGTCGGACGGGCTCGATCAACGACGCGGGACGAAAACGGGAGGCTACCGTGATGTCGAAGCTCCGCTCCACGGCGGTCGTGGTCGGTCTGGTGATCCTGGGGCATTTGCCTTGTTGCTGGTCCGACGACCGTCTGCCGGGCATCGTCTTCGTCGGCGACGACGTCTTCGGGCCGAAGTATGAGTGGCCGGGGGTGGCGCGGCCGGGCACCGCCCATTGGCGGGAGGGCTACATCTACCATCGGGCCACGACCCAGCACCCGGTGGAGCGGACCACCACGCCCACGCGCCCCGGAGGCAACCTCTATACGCTCGTCCCCGCCGGGCCCGACGGCAAGCTCACCCGAATCACCCACCTCACCGACGGCGAAGTCTTCGACCCCGAGCCCTCGTACGACGGGAAGAGGATCCTCTTCAGCATGCGCCGCGACGGCGAGGACTGGTTCAACCTCTACGAGATCGGCGCCGACGGCACCGGCCTGGTGCAGCTCACCGACGGCCCGTTCAACGACGTATCGGGCGTCTACCTGCCCGACGGGCGGATCGTGTTCATCAGCGACCGGGCCGGCTACCTGGAGGAGTACCACGAGGAACGGACCGAGGCCCTTTGGGCGATGAATGGCGACGGGACGGGCATCGAGCAGCTCACCTTCAACCCCGGCACCGTGTTCGACCCCACCGTGCTCCGCGACGGCCGGATCCTGTTCGCCCTGTGGGACGTCTTCATGCTCAACGTCCCGGGGCCGGACAAGCACGAGACCTACCTGATGACCATCCGCCCCGACGGCGCCGAAGAGAGCCATTTCTTCGGCGTGCGCCAGTATCGGTTCTTCAACCGGGAGCGGCACTCCGGGGTCGCCTTCAACCAGGCGACCGAGATGGCCGACGGCACGATCCTCGTGCTGACCGAGATGGGCCCTTCGATCCTGGACCCGAGCCGAGGGCTCACTCCCACCGAAGCCCTCTGGCCGGTCTTTCCCGGGACCACCTCGATCCAGTTGGGCGGAGCGACCCACCGGGTGCACCTTTCACCCACCGGAAGCCGCAGCACGCCCTACGCGCTTGCGGACGGGCGTTTCCTCCTCTCGACCACGCTCCCCGGCGCCCGGGACCTCGGGATCTACGTCTGCGACCCCAAGACCCGGCACCTCGACCTGGTGTTCAACGATCCGGCCACCAGCGAGTTCGACGCGCGTCCGATCCTCCTGGAGCGTCCGCGCCCGGCGGTTCTCCCGACAAAGGTCACGCCGGCCGGCGGCCGAGCGGCTTCTCGCGTCGCCGTCACCGGGCGGGCGCGCTTTGCCGTGGTCAACGGACGGCGGTCCGACAATCCGGAGCACGAGCGGGCTCTGCGCCGGGCCCGATACTTACGGGTGGTCGAGGCGTTGCACACGGCGGTGACTTCGTCGAGTCACACGAGTCTGGCCACGCGGATCCTCGGCGTGGTGCCGCTCTTGCCGGACGGATCGGCCCACTTCGAGGCGCCGGCCGACACCCCGCTGTTCCTCGAGCCGCTGGACGCGGCCGGGCGCCGGCTCCAGTTCGACTGGAACTACCCGGTCACTTCGGTGCCGATCGGCTCGAAGCAGACGTTGATGGAGATGTCGTACATCTCGGCGCGGCCCGGCGAGGTGAAATCGTGCAACGGCTGCCACGCGCCGCAGGATGAGGCCGCGCGCCAGAGGGGCTTTGGAGTCGCCCTGACGCACAGGCCGGTCCGGGTCGAGCGCGACGTGACGGACGTCCTCTATCGGAGGAACGAGCCGGACGAGTACCGCTCGACGGCTCGGATCGGCGAAGCGCCCAGGTATCGTCCTTGGCTATCCAGCCCGGACGCCGACCTTCGCCGCCGCGCTTGCGAAATGCTGGCGGCCATCGAGGACGGCGCTCGCTCCTCGGCCTCCGCAATCGCCGGGCTGCTGGAGGACGATTCGGTCGCGGTGCGTCGTGCGGCGGCGTTGGCCCTGGGACGTTTGGGGACCCCCGACGCCTCGCCGGCTCTGGTTGCGGCCTTGGATGACCCCGACTGGGAGGTCCGATTCGACGCGGCCACGGCCCTGGAGGCGATCACCGCCTGCGCGCCGGCGGAGCAGGCCGGCGACGAGCGGTCTCCTCAAGTTGAATCTGCGGGTGCGACGGTTGGCTTGTCCAACCGTGCTTCCGGCACTGCTGGGCAAGCCAGCAGTGGCACCCAACGTGCGAAGTCGACAGGGACAAATCACGGGGCGACTTCCGGAGAGGCCGACGACGGGCGTACGCGGGCGTTTTACACGTCGCTTCTTGCTAAGCTGGGCGGTGCGCAAGGACTTCAAGAGGCCCTCGGCCGCGGGCCGACCGCGCTTCGCCCATTCGTACCCAGCGACGACGTTGAGCTGACGCGACGTTGGTTCGAGTCGGCTGGCCGCCTCGGACCGGACGCCCCCGAATCGGCTCGCCAGGTCGTGCGCGAGGCTCTGAGCGTGCCGCTGCCCGCGCCGGTCAGCTTCGAGCCGTGGGACGGGAAGCGTCACGCATTGGAGGGCGAGCCGCCGGAGCTGGGCGCGATCCGGGCCGCCGGATGGATGCGGGACGCGCCCTCGGTGCCGCTTTTGATCCCTTGGCTCTCGCGGCACGAGTATCAGGACCACGCCACCGAGGCGGCCGTGGCCTTGGGTCGCATCGGGACCGAGCCGGCGGTCGAGGCGCTTTGGGAAGCGCTTCGCGAGCAGGTCCCCGACCGGAAGCCCTTTTTGAATCGCTACGTGCAGTTCGGGCCGCGTCCGGAAGAATACGCCCTGTTGCGGGGACTCATCCTGGCCGGGGCGCCGCCGAAGATGGACGACATCCACCTCGTGGTCGCGCTACTGCCCGGCACCTTCCTGGAAAAGCCCCGCTTCGAGGACCGCGCCCGGCCCGAGTCGCAGCGCGTCCTGCTGGGCCGGTTGCTCCTGGAGAATGCGGGGCGCCGGAAGGGGGCCGTCGTCCTGCTCGCGGCGGTTCTCCGCGGCGATCCGGCCCCCCAAGACGACCCGCTCTACGAGCAGATCCTCAAGGGGATCAACTTGGAGCGGCCTTACGCAGAGCACCGGCGGCCGTTCCCCGTGGTGAGCCGGATCGAGCCGGAGCAGGCGTTGTGGCTGTTGGGCTCTCTGGCGGTCGACAAGTCGGAGGTGCCCGAAGCGCTCGTGGTTCCGTATCTGACCAGCGAGAGTTGGCGGGAGCGGATCGACGCCGCCGTGCTGTTGCACCTTTGGGGATTCGGGGCGCAAGCCGCCGACGTGCTGGCGGCGGAGGCCGACAAGCCCTATCCGTTCAAGGAGATCATGTCGATCGGCAAAGGCGTTGCCGACACCAACTTCCGCGACAAGTCCTACATGGTCCTCGCCTTGGCCCATCACGTGGACGACGTCGAGCGGCTCCGCCCCTTCGCCGACCCGAAGGCACGCTACCGGGACGTCCGCTACGGGCTGGCCGTCGGGCTCGGCTACCGCGGCAAGCCGGACGGGATCGAGCTGTTGGCCGCCCTGGCAACGCGGGATCCGATCGGCGTGGTCCGGCGCCAGGCCCGGGAGTCGCTCCGGGCGATCCAGGAAACCCAGCGGATCGCCGGCAACCCGATGCCGGCCATCGAACTGCCTGAGCCGCTGCCGTTCGAGGCATGGTACCCGCCTCGAGCCGTGGAATGGCCGGGGCCCGTGGCGGAGCGACTTCCGGAGTCCGCTCCGCCGGCGGCAGCAGCGCTGGACGATCTGAAACGCCGGGCCGCCGAGGGGCTTCGGGCGGAGCACTACCGCGACCTGAACAACGCCAACAACCAGGCGCCGGGGGCGAAACGGATGATGGTCGACGGCATCGCCTCGTTCGACCGTGCCGTGGCCGGGCTCGCCGCCCGCTACCCCGAATCCGCCGGATCGGTCTTTCAGCAGCTCCTCGATTCGCCCTATCCTTTCGCCCACTACCTGGCGTTGCGCGAGCTGGTCGAAGGCGGTCATTCGGACCTGGACGCCATGCTGACCGACAAGCTCGACGCGTTTGCCAAGTCGGCCGACACCGTCGGCTTCTTCTGGACCTGCGAGGCCCTGGCGAAGCGAGGCGTGCAGGCCGCCATCCCCAAGCTGGCCCGCTACGCCGGCGACCAGAGCCCGCCCGGCCTCCACGGGCCCGTCGGCATGGGCTACGGCTATCCGGCGGCCAAGGCGGTGGCCTACCTGGCCGCCGAGGTCTCCCACCCCGAGGTCAAGCGGCTCCTGGCCAGCCGAAACATCTGGCTCCGGGCCGGCGCGATGGCCGGGCTGACCGAGGCCCACGCGCCGGGCGTTGAAGACCTGCTCGTCGAGCTGCTCAGGCACCCACAACCGGCGCTGATCCGCGACCACGCCGCGGTGGGGTTGTCACGGCTGGCCAACTCCCGGCGGGCAAGCCGTGAAGCGGTCAGCGCGGCACGTTGATGCCGCTTCCGGCGGAACGAACGTCTCGCCGACCCCCTCGGTCGGTTGTAGTCGCCTCCCCTTTCCCGCTTTCGGGTAGGATGGCCGGTAGTCTGTCGGGGGTGGAGGAGCCAGATCCGATGGCTCATCGGGGTCCCGCGATACCTCAATCGATTCCCGGGGTTCAATCTTCGGAGCGCTGCCTGCGACGGTCCACGGTGCGACGCCGGAGACCGACTGCTCGCGACGCCCCAGAGGCCCGCCGCCGGTGGGGATCGAGAACCGGCACCGTCTCACCGCGCAACCCAGTCAGTTGCCACTTCGGGCGGCGATTGACCATCCGCGGGAATCGGCTCTCGGGGGCCGTTCTCGCCGAAAACGCAAAGGGAGTCTTCCGGATGCACGGATATCAGCGGCTGGACGTCAGCGAGGTCGGCGAAGTCACGGTCGTCCGCTTTCGCGACCGAAGGATCACCGAGGACTGCGATCTGGAGAGACTGGGCGAGGAGCTGTTCCAGCTTGTGGAAGGGGAACGTCGCAAGAAGTTGGTCGTAAGCCTGGCTTCCGTCGACCTGCTGACCAGCGCGGCACTGGGCACACTGATCACGCTGCGCAAGAAGGCCGCGGCCCAGGGCGGCGCCCTCAAGCTCTCGGACATGGGGCCCGAGATCGCCGGCGTTTTCTCCGTAACGAGACTGGACAGCCTGTTCGACATCGAAGAGGACTTAGCGCACGCCGTAGCGGCCTTTCGGGCGGCCTCTCCTGGTCTTGGGGGGAATGGGCGCTCGAAGGGCACGTCTTCCAGCATTCTCAATCCGGCGACACTCCCATCCGTCGCCGGGGTTTAATCCTCGGAGCGGCGGACCGGTAGGCAGCGCCCGGCGGTTTCCCCGGGCAAGCCCTGCGGCCCGTTGGGGACCGACCCGCTCCCTTACCAGGAACGCCTTCTTTGACCGCGATTGACGAGCGTGCGGCCCGTTGGTCGACACGCTTCGATTCCCGCACGGGGTTTCTTACGGAGCGAGGAGAATGTGGCACATCGTGAACGCGCTTGGCGTGGCGGCTTGCGTGCTTCTTGCGGGTGCCGCCGCGAGTCCGACGGACGAGGTGGATGACGGCACGGAGCCCGAGCCGGTCGAGACGGTTCGAGGCGAGCCGATCGACAGGGGTTTCGTCTTCGTGGATGGCCAGTTCCTGCCGCCACCGTACGTCGTGGGGCGGCGCGGCGATGACCTCCTGATCAATGATCGGCTCGTCGCGAAAGACTGGTTCGCTCGACGGGGCCCAAGACCGGATAGGCGTACTGGCATGGGCCCAGGGCGGAGGCACGGAGACTTCCCTCAAAGCAGGGGGCGGCGGCGGGAGGAAGGGCGGGCCAGGACGCTCGAACAGCTCGAAGACCGGCTCTGCACCGGGGGGCTGCTGATTTGGCTGGATGGCGGCTCGGCCGGTTTCTTGGAAGAGGAAAGCGCGATCCCCGTTTTGGACATCCTGCTCTGCGACGCCAGCAACGAAGAGAAACTCCAGTCATTGATCGACGAAGAAGTCCGAGGGGTCGGTTCGTCGCAGTGGGCCGAGATCCTGGAGAGCTTTCAGCCGACACCGGAGCTGATCGAACGGGTGGGGCTCGTGGCCGCGGAAAACCAACGCATTGCCGACGAGAACGAGACCAAGCACGAGAAACTGATGTTGGCGGGGTTCTTCCGTTCGAAGCCGATGAGCTACGGAGTGACGATCGCGGCCATGGGGCTGGCCGTGGTCGCCTTGGGAAACCTTCTGAGCTACCGTCCTGAAAACAGATCGCGCTGGCGGGACGTCGACACTATCGGTGACGGCGTACCGATGGTGGTGCGCAACGTCGTGCTCCTGATCCTGCTGGGCGTCTTCGATCTGGTGCTTACGTTGGCCGCCCAGCAGACGGGCGGGTTCTTGGAGTTGAACCCGTTGGGTAGTCAGTTGGTAGAGAGCCCCGGGCTCCTGATTGCATTCAAGATCGTCACGTTGCTGGGCGCTTCCCTCATTCTGGTATCGCTTCGGCGGTATCGGGGCGCGCAGATTGCCTCGTGGTGGCTCTGCTTGGTCTGTACCGTCCTGGCCTTTCGTTGGCTGACGTACAACTCGATGTTCTTCGCGTAGGATTCGGCTCGGCATTCCGGACGCACGTGTGCCCAATCCCGTCGTGACCGACGCGAGGTGAATCGGTCTCGCTCAGACCGCCGGTCGAAGCCGCTCCCGGAGGACGGGACGACCCCAAGCGGATAGGCCGCGGTGGCCTGGCGGCAGCGTCTTCCATTGAATCGACGGTTTTCACTCGTATCGGAGGAAAAGCCCGTGATACGTAGTTCATTCGCGCCTTGTGCACTCATCGTGCTGGCCCTGATCGCGAGCATCGCCTCGGCGCAGCGTCCGCGCCGGCCGGAGGGTCCGCCGGGCCAGGACGCCGAGCGGCGCGGGCCCGCGGCATTCAACCCGATCGTTCGTCTGTTCGACGCGGATGGAGACGGAACCCTAGCGCAAGACGAGATTGAGAAGGCCGCCGCGAAGCTGAAACACCTCGACACGAGCCAAGACGGCAAGCTAACCGCCGATGAGCTCCGTGGGGCGCTGCCGGGTGGCCCGATGCCGCCCCGCGCGCGAGGCTCGAGGGGTGGGCCCGGGGGAGGAGGTCCGGGAAGGCTCCGCGCAAGTGATGCCGACTACGACAACCCGGCGCTACCCAGAGACGATGCGGAGAAGAAGATCCTGGCGGCGCTGGAGGGGATGCGCGAAGGGCCTCGGTTCGCCAACGTCTCCACCTCCGACGGCCGCCTGCTGCGGCTCCTGGCCGAGACGACCGGCGCGAAGCGAGTGGTCGAGATCGGCACGTCGACCGGCGAGTCGGCCGTCTGGTTTGCCCTGGCCCTGCGAACGACCGGCGGCCACCTCTTCACGCACGAGATCGACCCCGAGCGTGCCAAGACGGCGGCGGAGAACTTCCAAAAGGCCGGCGTCGACGATCTCGTGACGATCGTGTTGGGCGACGCCCATGAGACGGTCAAGCAGCACGACTGGCCGATCGACATCCTGTTCCTCGATGCCGACAAGGAGGGGTACATCGACTACCTCGACAAGCTGCTCCCCCTCGTCCGTCCCGGCGGGCTGATCATCGCCCACAACATCAGCCCGCGAATGGCCGACCCGGACTACCTCAAGGCGATCACGAAGAGCCCGGAGCTGGAAACGTCCTTCCTGCTGATGGAAGGGGCCGGAGTGGGCGTGACGCTGAAGAAGCGGTAGGCACAGCGGGTTGTCGTTGAGCGTCGTGATTGTCGTTTAGCCGCAAGCCGCAGGCGCGCGCGGGATCGCCAACGTGCCTTCCCCGCGCGCGCCTGCGGCTTGCGGCTAAACGAGACGGGCGCCGAAGGTGGGCGCGTTGGAGACGTGGCCCACGTCAGGAATTGGAGGCGGGATTCTTCCGATCGCCTCGCCTGCCCGGTCCTCCCTCGTATGAGGTGGTTGCCAGCGCCCGTGGCGGTCTACCATCTATGGCGGTAGACTGATAGCTCTTTTGGGGGCAGCCAGGGCACTCGTCCGGAATCTCTTCCAGGCCCTTCCTCTGCCACCCAGAACCCGCAGTCGGCCTACGTCCACTGCGTGTAACATCCCTTTGGAGGGTCGTCGACCACTTATGCGAGGGGGTCGACGCCTGGAATGCGCGTTCGGACCGGGGCGATGGGCGTTTGTGGGAGTGTGAGCCGTAAGTCTTTTCTGCGCAAAGGGCTACGCCGTCTGCAAGCGCGTCCAGCGGCCATGAGTTTCGGGGGATCCAGCGTCCTCATATTCGGCCGGTAAAACCGTGACGGACGGGGCCGGCGTTTCGCAATTATGACAACAGTGGCTGACTTGCTAAAGGGAGAAGCCCATGTTTCGCGAGACTCGGTCGAATCGGCTCCAGAGAATGCGAAACGCAATGCTGCCCATTGCCGCGCAGGATCGGAGTGGCGATTGGGTATACGTGGGCGAGAGGGGAAGAGAGACCGAGCCAGCCAATCGCCGGGAAAGACAGCTTGCTCTTGACGCTAGGGGGACGGAAGCATGAACGAAAGACCAGCCATCGCCGTGATCGGGCTTGGTTGCCGGTACCCAGGGGCTGCAACGCTCCGCGAGTTCTGGGAGAACGTGGTGGCCCGTCGCCGCCAGTTCCGCCGGTTGCCCAGCGAGCGCCTGCCGCTGGACGAATACTACTCCGAGGACCCCTCCACGCCCGACAAGACCTACGCCCGCGAGGCGGCCGTGATCGACGGCTTCGAGTTCGACTGGGTGGGTCGGGGCATCCCCAAGCCCATTTTCGAGGCCGGCGACATCGTCCATTGGCTGGCGCTGGAGGTTGCCCTGACCGCGTTGGAGGATGCCGGGTACGCGTTGGCCGATGGTCTCCCCAAGGAGCGTGCCGGCGTCATTCTCGGCAACACGCTGACCGGCGAGCACACGCGAGCGAACACTATGCGGCTCCGCTGGCCGTTCATCGAGCGGGCGATTCGGGCGGCGGCTCAGTCCCGAGGTCTCTCGCCCGAACTGACCGAGCAATTGGCGGCCACCACCGAGCAATACTTCAAGTCGGTCTTCCCCCCGACCACCGAGGACACGCTGGCCGGCGGCCTGTCGAACACGATCTCCGGGCGGATCTGCGGGTATCTCGGGCTGTACGGGGGTGGCTACACGGTCGACGGGGCCTGCTCGTCGTCGCTGATTGCCGTGGCCACGGCCGCCAAATCCCTGAATGACGGCACGCTCGACGTGGCCCTGGCCGGTGGCGTGGACATCAGCCTCGATACCTTCGAGCTGATCGGCTTCTCCAAGGCGGGGGCGCTGACCAAAGACGACCTGCACGTTTACGACCGGCGGGCGAGCGGCTTCAAGCCCGGCGAGGGCTGCGGGTTTGTCGTGCTCAAGCGGCTGGAAGACGCCCGGAACGACGGCGACTACGTTTACGCCGTGCTTCGAGGTTGGGGCATCTCGTCCGACGGGAGTCGAACGGTCACCGCGCCGAAGGCCGACGGCCAAGCCCGAGCGATTCGCCGGGCGTACGAGCACACCGAGTATGGGCCGCAGGATTTGACGTTCGTGGAAGGTCACGGGACGGGGACCGCGGTGGGTGACGCGGTGGAGCTGACCGGCATCGGATTGGCGATGCAGGGCGACGAGGCACCCAAGCCGCGGACCTGCGGCGTGACCTCGCTGAAATCGATCATCGGCCACACGAAGGCGGCCGCCGGAGTTGGGGGATTGATCAAGGCCATCATGGGGGCCAACCGTCGCGTGCTCGCCCCGGTTGCCGATTGCACCGAGCCCCATCCGGTGTTTGACGATGCGGCCAAGGCGTTGTACCCGGTCATGCAGGGCGAAGTCCGCTCGGCCTGCGAGACCTTCCGCGTGGGCGTGTCGGCCGCGGGTTTCGGGGGGATCAACTGCCACGTGACGCTGGAGTCGGGCGACGCCCCGGCCCCGCAGCTTGCCTCGGAAATCGACGAGCGGGCGCTGCTGGTATCGAGCCAGGAGACGGAGCTGTTCGTGGTTGCCGCCCAATCGCCGGTCGAGCTGATCGAGCGGGTCGACGCCGTGCTCGGGTTGGCCGACGGCATCAGCTACGCCGAGATGATCGATCTGGCGGCAGAGCTGGCCGGCCAGCTCGATTCGTCCTACACGGTGCGGGCGGCCGTCGTGGCCGGCAAGCCGAGCGAGCTGGCCGAGAAACTCGAGGCGCTCAAGCGGATGCTTCGAGAGCGTCCGCCGTGCCCCGGTCAGATCACCACGACTCCGGATCGGTCGATCTGGATCGGCAACGAGGTGGACCGGGCGCAAGTGGCCTTCCTGTTCCCCGGTCAAGGCTCACAAATGCTGAACATGGCCCGCACGCTGGTCGAGCGATTCGACTGGGCGCGGGAGCTGGTCGACCGGGCGGCCGAGTGGCTGCGGGAGTACGGCCTGGAAGGGATCAAGGAGCTGATGTACCGGCCGGTGGATCGGGCCGTGGACGGGGAGCAGCTCGCCGACTGGGCCGAGGAGCTGAAGCGGACCGAGGTCGCCCAGCCGGCGATCTGCCTGGCCTCGCTGTTGTGGAGAAGGTACCTCGAGCGACTGGGCATCGAGCCGGTGGCGGTGGGTGGCCACAGCCTGGGCGAGCTGTCGGCGTTCTGTGCCGCGGGTGCGTTTGACGAAGAAGCACTAGTGCGTCTTGCCGCGGTTCGCGGCCGGGCGATGGCCGCTCGGGCCGACGACCCCGGCGCGATGGCCTCCCTGGGCTGCCCGCCGGAAGTCGCCACCCGACTGGTCCGGGAAGCCGACGGCGACGTGGTGGTCGCCAACCTCAACAGCTTCACCCAGACCGTGATCTCCGGCGACGCGTCGGCCGTCGAGGAGATCGTCGAGCGGGCATCGACCGAGGGGATTCGGGCGAAGGTCCTGCCGGTGTCGAACGCCTTCCACAGCGGGCACGTCGCCGATGCGGCCGAGCGCCTGCGGGACGAAGCGTCGCTGACCGAGGTCCTCCCAGCCACGCGAACCAAGCTGTTCACCTCGACCGACGGCTCCCAGGTGGTTGAGGGGCTCGGGCTGGCCGACCACTTCGCCGATCAGGTCGTCTCCCAGGTCCACTTCATCGCCATGGTGGCGGCGATGTACGGCCAGTGCGACGTGTTCGTCGAGGTCGGGCCGGGCCGCGTCCTTTCCGGCCTGGTGGGGTCGATCTGCGGGGCCGACGGTCCGGTGTGCCTCCCGGTGGAGTCGAAGCCCGGCTGCGACCGCGATCTGAACACGCTGGTCGGTTGCCTGTTCGCTCGCGGTGCGACGATCGACTTCTCGGGGCTCTACGAGAATCGTCTGGTACGCGAGTTCGTGCCGGCCGGCGAGCGGCTGTTCATCGGCAACCCCTGCGAGCGGCCCTTCAAGGTCGACGGCATCGAGGTGCCCGGTGCGAGCGCGTCGAGCGGCGCGTTGGAGGCGATGATTGCTCAAGGGGCCGGCGTTTCGCCGGAAGTGCTCTCCGACTACGTGGCGCGACGCGGCCCGTTCCTGGCGGCGGTGGTCCGGGCGGACCTGGAGAGCTCGTCCGTCGCGGTCGCCGCTCAGCCGGTGGGCGCGGCCGAGCTGGCCATCCCCGCGGCTGCTGAAGCGGCTGCCCCCGCGGCCGACACGGCGGAGAAGGCCGACAAGGCCGACGCGTCGATCCCCCAGATGATCCTGGAAGCGATCGAGCAGCTCACCGGGTTTCCGCCCGAGAGCATGTCGATGGAGATGCGGCTGATCGACGATTTGAACCTCGACTCGATCAAGGCGGCGGAGCTGATCGCTTCGGTGGCCAAGCGGTTGGGGATCGCCGGCGAGATGGACCCGAGCCAGTTTGCCAACGCCACGCTTCAGGAGGTTGCCGACAACCTGGCGGAGCTGGCCCGACCCGAGGAAACGAGCGGCGCCGGCGCCCGCAAGGCGGCGGCCAAGGCGCTGCCCACCTGGGTCCGCAACTTCGTGGTCGACTACGTGGAGGAGGCGCCCGAGGCCGACGCATCGCCTGCCGACTGGACCGGCCAGAAGGTGCTGGTGCTCTCGGAGGACGAGGAATACGACGTGGCCGAGGCGATCCGGGACCGGCTCGTAGGGGCCAGGGTGGTTTGCCGGGGCTTCGACAGCATGCCCGGCGAAGGGCCCGTCGAAGGGAACTACAGCACGCTGATCGCCGTTCTGCCTCGCAGCGGGCAGACGGACGACTCGGCGAAGCAGCGACTGGAACGCATGATTCACCGGCTCCGCTCGACGGCTGCCGTCCCCCGGGCCAAAGAGCGGAGCCGGTCGGCGACCGTGGCGTACGTGCAGTTCGCCGGCGGAGATTTCGGCGACAGCCACCCCGAGGCCGACGTCGACCGGATGTGTGCCAAGGCCGTGGGCGCCAGCCTGCACCTGGAGCGGGACGACCTGAAGGTCCGCGTGCTCGATTTCGCCCCCGAGGCCGACGCGACCGCGGTGGCCGACAAGGTGGCTTTCGAGCTGGGCACCTCCGAGGGCTTCGCGGCGGTGGGCTACGACGACGAGCTGACTCGCCGGATCCCCCGACTGCGGCTTTCGGACCCGGCCGTCTACCCGGAGCGGGACATCGTCTGGACCAGCGACGACGTGATCCTGGTCACCGGCGGTGCGAAAGGGATCACCGCCGAGTGTGTCCTGGCCGTGGCCGAGAGGACCGGCGTCCGGATGGCCCTGGTCGGCAGCTCGCCTCTCCCCGCTGAGGACAGCGACAACGCCAAATCGAGCGAGATCACCAAGACACTGGGCCGCTTCGCCGAGAAGGGGCTGACGGCCCGCTACTACCAGTGCAACGTGGCCGACGCCGACGCCGTGGCCCAACTGGTCGACCAGATCGAAGCCGACCTGGGCCCGGTCACCGGCGTCGTGCACGGGGCGGCCGTGAACAAGCCGCGGCTCTTGGGCGACGTGAGCACCGACGATGCCTACCGGGAAGTGGCCCCCAAGGTCCTCGGCACGATCAACCTCTGCCGGGCCCTGGCCGCCAAGCCGCCAAAGATGTTCGCCGGCCTGTCGTCGATCATCGGCGTCTCCGGAATGTGGCGAAACGGCTGGTACGGCTTCTCCAACGAGGCGATGACCCAGATCCTCGCCCAGTTCCAGGCCGAGCATCCCGAGACGGCCGTGGTCGCCTTGGCCTACAGCGTCTGGGACGACGTGGGCATGGGCTTCCGGATGGGCAGCACCGACTACCTGGCCAGCCGGGGCGTCGCCGCGATTCCCGCCGAAGAGGGGGTTCGCCGCTTCGTGCAGCTCTTCCAAAGCGATCCCGGCCAGACGCAGGTGGTGATCACCGCCCGAATCGACCGGGTCTCCGGGCTGGAAGCCACGCTCAAGTTCACCGACCTGCCCGCCGTGCCCCGCGCCAACCGGTTCCTGGAAGACATCAAGCACATCTGCCCGGGCGTCGAGGTCGTCTCGCAGGTCCACCTGGACGTGGAGCGGGACCCCTACCTGAAGGATCACGTCTGGAAGGGCTCGCTCTTGTTCCCGACCGTGTTCGGACTGGAGGCGATGGCCCAGGCCACGGCGTACGTCACCGCGGCGGAGGACCTCGACAACGTCCGCATCGAGAACATCTGCCTGGATCGGCCGATCGTCGTCGACCCCAAAGAGGGACTGGATATTCAGATTCGAGCGGAGGTGCTCGAGCGTTCGGCGGCCGACGCCCCCCTTCGGGTGAAGGTTGGCATCTCGACCGCGACCAGCGGCTTCGCCCGGGATCACTTCTCGGCCGAGTTCGTCCTGGACCGGGACCTGCCGACCGAGGTCGACGAGGTCGAACTGCCCGAGCAGCCGCTCGCCATCGACCCGATGCGGGATCTCTACGGAGACTTGCTGTTCCAGGGCCCCCGCTTCCAGCGGCTCCGCAAGATCCACTCGCTGGACTCCAGCCGGTGCGTGTTCTCGGCGGAAATCACGCCCTCGGACGCCAAGCCGGGAAGCGAAAGCTCCGAGGAAAGCACGCTTCTGGGCGACGCCTACTTCCGCGACTCGCTGCTCCAGTCCGTGCAACTGGTGGCGCCTCAGGAAATCGCCCTGCCCGTGCGGATTGAGAAGCTCGAGCGTCACCGTCTTGAGGATCGTGGCACTGAGCTGCTCACGGCCGTGGCGGTCAACGACGGCGAGGTCGACGGGAACCGGATGTTCACGGTCGTCGCGGTCGACCGGGAGGGACGCGTCGTGGAGCGACTCGAAGGCTACACGCTCGGCATCGTCGAGCACCGTCCTGAAAACCCCACCGCCGAAGAGCTCGCCGACCCGAGCCGGCGCGACGAGCGAATCCTTCGCCAGAACCTCGACGAGCTGTCCGAGGCCTTCGGCCTCCAGGCCCCTGAGTCGTACCTGGCCCACATGCCGGACCTGCACAAGCTCCCCAGGCACGAACGGCACGAGAAGGAGATGCCGGTGATGGCCATGGTTGCCGAGGCGGCGATCGGCGGCAAGGTCCCCCAAGAGCGAACGCTGCGGATTCGATGGCTCGACTCGGGCAAGCCGGTCGTCGAGGGTGCGGCCGACGAGCAGCCGGAGGTCTCGCTTTCCCACGACGATCAGACGCTCCTGTGCGTCGGCGGCCGGGGCCCTCAAGGGTGCGACGTGCATCCGGTCCAGTGCCGCGATCGTGAGGACTGGATCGCCCTGTTGAGCAACGCGCGGACCCCGCTGCTCGACGAGCTGGTCGACGGCGACTCGCTGGATCGGGCAGGCACCCGAATCTGGAGTGCCCAGGAGGCGGTCCGTAAGGCAACCGGCGCCCGCCAGATCGAACTGCAAGTCAAGGGACGGTCGGGCGAGGGCGTTCTGTTCGCCGGCCACACCGACAACGGCGAGGTCACGGTGCTGACCTTCCCCATGAAGCTGACGCTGGGGCCGGAGAAGATGGTCGCCCTGGTGGCCCGTTCCGGCGAAACGAGCGAGGCGGAAACGACCGAGACGCAGCTTCAGCCGGACGATGCCGCCGCTGCGGACCTCGACGGCGAGGCCACCCGAGCGACGCACCCCGGCAACGACCCGGCCCTCTTGGCCCGGCTGGGCTTCGATTCGGGCCAGTACCGCATGGAAATGACCAAGGGGTCGCGGGGTGAGCCGGTGCTGATCGTCCGCTGGCCGCTGAGCTTCCGCGACAACCGAACGCCCGGCGGAGGGATCTACTTCTCCAACTACTTCGCCTGGATGGGCAAGATCCGCGAGATGGCCATCTCCCCCATCCTCGACCGGCTGGCCGGCGACATGGCCGGCGGCGAGTGGGGCATGGTCACCAACAACGGCGAAGTCCACGTGCTCGGCGACGTGACCGGAAGCGGCGTGGTCGAGGCCCACGCCTGGATGGAGGGCCTCAGCGGTCGAGACAACTCGACCATCGAGCTCCGCTTCGAGTGGTTCGAGGTCCTGCCCGATGGGCGCCGCGAGCGGATCGCCACCGGCCGGATGCAGATCACTTGGGTGCGGGTGCTGGGCCACGGGCAGGTCGAGGTTGCCCCCTTGCCGGAGTACGTGCAGGACTACATGCGTACGGTGACTGCCCGGGGCGATCGCCCGTCGGAGGAAGAGGCGAGCTCGGCCGCCACGCTCGAGCTGGGCGACGAGCTGCACCGGACCTCCTACGGCCCCCGGGCCGGGAAGACCCTCCGCGAGCAGACGGTCCAGACGAGCCTGGAGGACGCCAACCTGGTGGGCAACATCTACTTCGACAACTACTCGAAGTGGCAGGGCCGCCTGAGGGATCTGTTCCTCTTCGAGGCCGCCCCTCACTTGCTCCGCGGCGGGGCCCCCGAGGGCGAGTTGATGTGCCGCCGCTGCCGCGTCCACCACATCCGCGAGGCGATGCCGTTCGACCGGATCCACGTGAGCATGGGCCTTCGGGCGGTGTACGAGCAGGGCGTGAAGCTGGAGTTCGAGTACAGCCGCATCAACCCCGACGGCTCCCGCGAGAAGCTGGCCTTCGCCGAGCACGAGGCCGTCTGGGTCACCCGCGACGCCGAAGGCCGACCGATCGAAGCCCCCCTGCCCGCCGAGCTGCTGGAGCAACTCTGCGACGAGCCGGCCACGTGCGACGCCGGGCGATAGCGAGGTTCACGGCCGACGAGCCGCCCGTCGTGATTTCGGGGCAAGTCCCCATCTCAGTGGGACCCTTTGTTCAGCTCAGTCCAAATCGACGTGACACCACCGTCTAAACGCCAGTCGGTAGACCACCGCCACGGCCAACGCGGTCACGAAGATCGCCAGCGCCAAGTTCACGGGCGACCAGAACCTCTCATCGGCGGCAAGTGCCGCGATCACCAAGGCCCCCGATATAACGCTTACCGCTAGGCTTCCGAGAAGTAGCACCCAAAGACGGCGAAAGGAAACCAGCCAGAACATCAGGCAATACGCCACGGCGTATTGGGCCATCGTCAGCGCGAGCCAGGGCGGAAGCTCGCCCAGCAGTCCTTGCGGGGAGCAGAGTTCCAGCCAGACGATGATAATCGCGCAATGCGCCCCGGCAGCCGGCGCCATGTCGGACGCCAGGGAGCGGGCCAAATCGCGGACAAAATCCCGTCGGCCCAGCGGCCAGAGTGATTCCGGGGCCAGATACGGCCAACGTCGCAGCCACATGCCGCCCACCATGCCCAGCACCAATTGCACTGGAAAGATTGGCAGAAAGAAGACCTGGCCCGGTTCAACAACCTCTTGCGGCGACCAGGATTGAAGCCAAAGTACAATCAGCATAACCACGAACACACCCGTCATCACCGACAGGCTGGAAAACCCGCCGGCCAGTTGACGAAACAACAAGCGACGCAACGGGCCCATTGCAGTGTTCCCGCGGAGGACGAGGCGAAACACGACGTCACACAACGCACTCTGGTTCCCAGAGCGAGCAAACATTTGCGCCTCCAACCGCCGCCAACTGCGATTGCCGGCCCGGGACGTGAAATCCCAACGGTCAGGCATTTGTCGGGAATACTCGGGCATCTCTTCAGAAAGCGTCCAGAGCCGCACGCCGAGGGCCGCCATTGCCGCGATCCCGACGCATGCTATTCCCACCGAGACAATCGGACTGTCGCTGAGCGCTTGGAATAGCCCCATGGTATACTGCCGTGCGAAAACGTTGGCAACCATCAGACTGGGGATGAGGAAGAAGCCGACCAGGTTCATCGAGTAAGAGCTCCACGCGGTAGCGACAATCACCAGCAGAGTCAGGCTGAGCAGGGCCAATTGTGCACCATAGCCCGACCAGGCAGGAATCAGAACGGCGTCAATCGCTATAGCCGCACCCACAATAGCTCCGGCCACGACGAGGTGGGCCGCTCTAAAGCCGGGCAGCAACCGGGCACGCGGATTGGCAAACTGGAGCTTGAGCATCGACCCCATCATCATCCCCAGCAACAGGTTGAACATTTGGAGCGACGTCATGATGATATAAAGCTGCTCCGAAGCCGGCACGTCTGTCCAGCGTCTACCACACGGTCCCAACCACATGAAGCGCATCAGCAGCCACAGGATCCCAGCCACGCAGCAAGACCACTGCGTGGTATACGTGCGTAGGGCCTGGCGAAGTTGATCAGCCGTCATGGTGCATCTCCAGGAAGATGTCTTCGAGCGAGAGGTCTTCGACGTCGACCGTGGCGTCCCACGTGGCGCGCAGCTCGTCAATCAGGCCGTTACCAACGTTGCGAACCGCCACAAGGGCGCTCTGGCCCGCGACTTCCATGCGTAGGGATCCGCGGACCGCGAAACTGGCGGGCAGCTCCCGGGCGGCCGTGATCCGCAGCCGCTTGACGCTATCTTTGAGCACGTCCAACTCGTCGTGAAACACGATGCGGCCGTCGCGCAGAATGGCCACCCGATCGGCCACCCGCTCCAGATCCGTCGTGATGTGCGTGGAGAACAGGATTGTGCGAGTCTCGCTCCCTGCGATGTCCAGAATCGTGCGGAGGAAGTCGCGGCGGGCGACCGGATCGAGCGCGCCGACCGGCTCGTCGAGCAGCAGCAACTCAGGCTCGTGCCCCAGCGCCAGGACGATCGCGAGCTTCTGAAGCTGTCCCGGCGACAGCGGCGCGACCCGGTCCTTCGGCGGCAATTCCCACTGGCGTACCAGCCGATTGGCCAGCGCCGAATTCCAGCGCGGATAAAACGCGGCCGTGTACTGGATGATCTGGTCGACGCGCATCCAGCCATAAAGGCTGACCTCCTGGGGTACGTAGCCCAGACGCGCCTTGCTGTCGGCCGAGAGCCACCAGGGGTCTTCGTCGAAGACCCGCATCGTTCCGTCGTCGATCCGCAAGAGCCCCAATAGGCACTTGATCAGCGTCGATTTGCCCGTCGCATTCTTGCCCAACAGCCCCACCACCGAACCGCGCGGGACTGCCAGATCGACGCCGCGGAGCACCTCCTTGTTGCCGAACCGCCTGCACACCTGTTGGGTTGAGATGACCGCTTCGCTTGTCATGGCTGGTGCTCCTTGAGGATCGATTCCACGATCTGCACGATTTGCCCGTCGTCGAGTTGTAGTTGCCTGGCACGAATCACGGCCTGTTCGACAAGCGGGCGGAGTTCCCGCCGGCGATCAGCCAGGCTTCCGCGGGCACTCGGCGGCCGGACCCGCATTCCCTTGCCGCGTACCCGCTCGATGACCCCCTCGGCTTCGAGCCGGGCGTAAGCCTTGGAGATCGTCATCATGTTGACCTGGAGTTCGGCCGCGAGTTGCCGCACGCTGGGCAGGAAATCGCCCTGGGCCAGACGGCCGCCGGCAATCAGCGCGCAGACCTGATCCATGATCTGCCGGTAGATCGGCAGGCCGGACGAAGGGTGGACGGTGAATCGGAAAGCCGTGTTGTGCATATGTGTATCAGTATAGTGATACACCAAGCCTAGGTCAAGCCCGATTTTTCTCCATTTTTTCGCGGTGTGCGTGTCAGGATAGCGGGTGGAACATGGCGTGGATCGGCCGCCATTTTCGCGTCCCAACCCCTTGCCGGTCTATTTGCCCTTGGGGGCAATAAAGGAGGAGCAACTCCTTTTTCCACTCCTCACCAGCGCGGCAGGCCCGGCCGAACGACCGACGCATCGGAAAACCACCGTATTCTGAGAACATCGGTCCCAGAACGTCCCGTTCGGCCAGGTCCGGGGGCCTCATCACAGATAGGCGGCCAGATCGCAGCCCACTTGGTCCTGTCCCCCTGACAGCCTGTTGCGGTCGGCGGCGCCGGCATTTCCATATCCCTGAGGCTCGCCGCAACGAAACCCCCAGCGGGGCGCAAAGCCCCTCACCAGCCAAGGGGCCTCTCTTGGGGGGGGTGGATGGAGATCTTGGGGCCTTGTCCATGCCCCGCTTGGGCTCATCTTTGGGGGCCGCCACGTCGATCGGAAGCCCGCGCGACCCGAGTGTCGTTGTCTTCAATCGGGGGAGCTGTAGGGTTTCGGCTTCGCAACGCGCCTGGCCACCTTGCCCCCCGTTGCGGTGTTTCTGCGTCGTAGCGGGCGTTGCAGCGCTTCGCGTTGGGAACGCGCAACTCTTTGTGAGCCAAATACTTCGGGAAACTCCCGGACGCAAAGCGTCCGGTGGTCCGCCTGCGACGCGAAGCGTCGTAACGAGGTATTCTCGACTCCCCCAAAAGTGGTCTACCCAAGGGGCATTGCAGAGATCCGCTCGCCTGCGAGAGGAACCCGTGTCGGACCCCGGCCCCATTTGGTCATGAAAGGCTGTTAGATCGCACCAAAGGGGAGAATTCGATGTTCCACGATCTTGGCACCCATCCGGCTCAGACGAGGCACGCCAAGCCGAATCTCGGCCGGGGCCGCGCAGGATCGCCCCTCCGCCCGGGTACCTACGTTTGGGGAACGGGGAAGGGAACTCAGGAACAGGACCCCCAAGGTCACAACGGGACGCAGTAAACGTCAATCGCACGCCAAGCGATGGGGATAGGGCCATGTTATTCCGAACCGCACTGTTGATCATCCTCCACGAGAAAGAGAAGTTTCTCGGCGCGGTGGTCGGCGTCACCCTGGCATTGTTTCTGGTCCTCTTGCAGTCGGGATTCTACCTGGGCTACAAGCGGGACATCACGGTGATTCTCGACTCGATCGATGCGGATCTCTGGATCGTGCCCAAGGGCCAGGTGAGCTTCGACGGCTGGGATCACATCGACGACCTGGCCTACTGGAAGACCAAGGGCCACCCGGACGTTGCCAAGTGCTCCCGGCTGATCTGCGGCTACGCCCCGTGGCGTCTGCCGGAGGGGGGCGGCAAGGACATGGTGCAGGTGATCGGCGTCGACTTCGAGTCGGACCCGCCGGTCAACTTCGAGATCGACCACCCCGATCCCGCCTCGCTGTTGCGGCCCGAGGGCAACGTCCTGATCGGCAAGAAGGACCGCGAGAAGCTGGGGATCGAGGAACTGGGCATCGACGGCGTGGAGATCTTCGGGCGTCGGGCCACCGCGGTGGGATACGTCGAAGGGATCCACCTGTTCAACACGGCCGGCTTCGTGATGACCGACCTGGACAACGCCCAGGCGTTCCTCAACTTGCCCCCCTCGCACGTCACCTACATCATCTGCAAGTGTCGGCCCACGGCCGACGTGGCCCAAGTCTGCGAGGAGCTGCGTCGAGCCTATCCCGAGCACGACGTGCTCACCACCGAGACCTTTCGCGGAATGGCCGCGACCTACTGGGAAACCAACACGGGCATCGGACCGGTGCTCATGCTTTCGGCCGTGCTGGCCGTTTTGGTCGGATTTCTGATCGTGATGTCGACCTTCTACATCTCCACGATCGAGAAGGTCCCGATGTTCGCGGGCCTGCGGGCCCTGGGGGCCTCAACCGCGGAGATTTGCAGCATCCTGGCGTTCCAGGTCGTCGCCGTGTTCCTCTTCGGCTGTGCCGTGGCGGGCGTGAGCCTGTACGTCACGGTCCTGTGTCTACGCGAATCGACCATCTCGGTAGAGATCACCCCGTCGGTGGTCGCCATGGGCGTAGGCGTGATGATCGCCTGCTCGGCACTGGGATCGCTGCTTTCGATCCGCAAACTAGTAACCACCGATCCCGGGGAGGCGTTCCGGTCATGATCCAGATAGCCAACCAACCCGTACTCCAGCTCAGCCAGCTTCGCAAAGAATTCCGCGAGCCGGCGGCCGTCATCCAAGTGCTGCAAGGTGTCGACCTGGAAGTCTGCCGCGGCGAGATCGTGGTGCTCATGGGCCCCTCCGGCTCGGGCAAGACGACCATGCTCCAGATCGCCGGTTGCATGAAGCGGGCCACCTCCGGGCAGGTGGTGGTGGCCGGCGAAGACGTCAGCACGGCCGACGAAGCCCGACGACTGCAAGCCCGACGCAACCACCTGGGATTCGTCTTCCAGAGCTTCCAGCTCGTCGACGCCTTGAACGCCTACCAGAACGTGGCCCTGGGGCTGCGGCTGAAACGACGGCCGATCAACCGGCCCGACATCCTTTCGATGCTCGATACTCTGGGGCTCGGCTCCAAAGTCCACAAGCGGCCCGGGCATCTCAGCGGCGGCGAGAAGCAACGCATCGCCATCGCCCGGGGACTCATCGGCCGGCCCGACGTGCTTCTGGCCGACGAGCCGACCTCCCAGTTGGATTCCAATAGCACGGAAACCGTCAGCGACTTGCTGCGTGAGGCGGCCCGCCGCTCAAACGCCGCAGTCCTGTTGGCTACTCACGACCCGAGACTTACGCGAATCGCCGATCGCACACTCGTACTGAAGGAGGGAAAGATCGATGAATAGGGCGACAAGAATTCTGATTACCGGATTGGCCCTGATCGTGCTCGCCGTGGGGGCGGGCGCCGGGGTCGCGTCGTACATGATTTCCAATGACCTGGGCGGCGGGTCCGACCCTCCGCCCCCAACCCCCCGCGTCCCGGAGCGGATCTTCGCCACGGGCCTGGTCGAAACCGTCGAAGGAGAGATCGACGTGATGGCCCAACTCCCCGGGGAGCTGAGCGAGGTCAACGTGACCGAGGGCGACCGCGTGGAGAAGGGCGACCTGTTGGCAGTCATCGACGCCCGCCGGCAAAAGGCCGCGGTGGACGTGGCCGAGGCCAACCGGGCCGTGTCCAAAGCGAAGCTCGAGAGCGTGGTCGCCGCCAGGGACGCCGACGCGGCCAGCCCGCCCATGCACGCCGCGGTGGATCCCTCGACTTCGAGCGCCGCGGCCCAGCCACACGCTCCCACGGACGAGGACGTCGAGATCGCCCGGGCCGCCGTCGAGCTGGCTGAGAAGCAGCTCGATGAAGCCAAGACCAACTACGACTACCGCCGTGTGGTGGCCCCGACCTCTGGCATCGTGCTGAAGGTCTACCGCCACGCGGGCGACAGCGTTCAGCCGGGCTCGCCCACGCCGGTGGTGCAAATTGCCGACACCAGCCGACTCCGCATCCGGCTGGAGGTCGACGAGACCGAGGTGGAGAAGCTGGAAGCGGGGATGGAAGGCTCGTTCACGATTCGCAGCAGCTCCCAGAACGTCGGGCGGCTGGCCGTCGAGCGAGTGATCCCTGCCTTCGGCCCGCAGCGGCTGTTCAACCCCGACACCAGCGCCCGGGTCGACACGCGAGCCACCGAGCTTTTGTGTAAAGTGATTTCGACCGACGTCACGCTTTTTGCCGGCCAGCGGATCACGGCCGAGTTCGAAATCGACGAAGACGACGACGCGGACCGTGACGAAGCTTCGGACGACGACGAAGACGAGTCCGAAGAAGCCCTGGCCGACGCAGACGATCGGTCGGACGAGACCGAAAAGGCGGACGACTCGGCGGAGGTCCGAGAAGAGGAAGCCGCCTTGAAGGACGTCATCCGGGTCCGGCGCCGGTTGGCCGACGCGCACCCCGGCGAGAAGGAATACCGCGAACGGTTGGCGCTTGCCCACGGGCGGCTCGGCTACTTCTACATCGAGCAAAAGAAAACGGAGAAGGCGGAAGACGAGCTCGCCCGAGCCATCGAGCTCGACGGCGACACCCGCTACCCCTGGTATCTGCCGGCCCTGGTCCGAGCGGCCGTCGCCGACGAGAAGGGCTACCGCGCGGCCTGCCGGACGGTGCTCGACTGCTTCGAGAAGTCGGACGAGCGAGAAGTGCTCAACCAGGTCGCGTGGACCTGTGCCATCGGGCCGGACGTCATCGACGACTACCGGCGGGTGGTCAAGCTGACCGATCGAACGATGGCCGGCGTCGACGAGCCGATGCACCACCTCCAGAACACGCGTGGCGCGGTGCTCTATCGGGCAGGCCGGTTCGACGATGCCGCCGAGCAACTCGAAGAAGCCGTGGCCGATCACTGGAAGGGTGGCACGCCGTGGGATTGGTTCTTCCTGGCCATGGCCCACCACCAGCTCGGAAACGCGGACGACGCCCATGACTGGCTCGACAAAGCCGTCGAGTGGATGGACGAAGACGACTCCGAGTCCGGCGAGGAAGAGGGCCGCCCGGAGCTCGGTTGGGACCAGAAGCTCGAGCTCGAAATCCTCCGCCAGGAGGCCGAAGCCCTGCTGACCGTCCGTCGAGCGTAGCGATCAAGAGCGATCCCCCCTGTCGTTGGCGATTGGCGATAGCGGACCCCGTCGTACGCCTCTTGAGGCGGCGGCGGGGTTCCGCTATTTCCAGGCGAGCCCTTCGCCGAGCCGGTTCAGGTTCTCGCAGCCCTCTTCGGTCACCACGACCATGTCTTCCACGCGCACGCCGCCCAGATCGCGGCGGTAGAGGCCCGGCTCGATCGTGACCGCGTCGCCCACCAGCAGCTCGGGCCCCTTGAGGTCCAACAGCGGCGGCTCGTGTACGTCGAGCCCCACGCCGTGTCCGGTGCCGTGGGTGATCGCGCAGTAGGAGTCCGGGGCGCCCTCCTCGGGCAGACCCACCGCGTAGCCGCGGGCCTCGATCGCCGCCGTGGTCGCCCCGTGAACCGCTTCGCCCGTCACGCCCGGCCGGACTGCCGCAATCGCCGCCCGCTTGGCCTCGCAGACCGCCGCGTGCATCCGCGCGACCTCGTCGGGGACCTCGCCGTGGACCACGGTCCGGGTGCAGTCGCCGTAGTAGAGGGTCCGGCGGTTGCGGGGGAAGACGTCGATAATCACCGGCTGGCCGGTGCAGAGCTCGCCGTGGCCCTCGTCGTGGCAATCGCCGCCGTCGGGGCCGCCCGCCACGATCGACGGCGGGTTGGCATAGCCGCGGTCGAGAAGCCAATGATCGATCACCGCCCGAACCCGCTCGCTGGTGAGCGGCTCGCCGTCGCACAGAAGCACGCCGTCGGCGCGGGCCTCGGCCGTGGCGATCAGCCGGCAGGCCATCTCCATCGCGCCTTCGGTCACCGCCTGGGCCTCGCGGAGCCAGGCGACCTCCTGCTCGTCCTTCCGGCGCCGCTCGATCACGCCCAACTCCAGGTCGCAGGCCAGCTCGATCCCGGCGCGGCGGATCATCTCGGCGAAGATCAGCGGCACAGACCGATCCCCGGTCACGCGATTCACCCCCGCCCGCCGCAGGCACTCGGCCGCCGCCTGGGCCGTGGCCGTCTCGCGGTCGCCGGAGAGCCCCTCCTCGGGCGCATAGTCCGCCGGACAGGCCACGCGATCAGCCCGGGCACTGCGACGCGCCCGATCCATCTCGATGTCGCGCAGTATCAGCACCGACCGCCTGCGTCCCCCGTCGTCCGGCACCTCCAAGTAGGCCGCCGGGTCGCCGACCGAGAACCGGATCCGGTGATACAACGTGGCGTTCACTGCCGGAATTCCCGCCATGATCAAGGCCGCCGGGGCACCGGAGGCATGGGACGGCGCCATGATGTTGATACTCCCTGTCGTTGGATTCTTGGAAGGCTGTCAGCTTACCGCAATCAGCCGTCAGCGCTTACCAGCGGGCGTTCTTCGGGAGACAATCTTCAGTAGCAGGCACACGCCGTGTGCCGTAGCCGGCGGACGGCACACGGCGTGTGCCTGCTACTCCGCAAATGCGGAAGGTATTCTTCGGCCGATCCTTACCAGTCTGAACAACTCGCGTTTCCAGCTTCGCACCCGGCCTGCTCACTTCTTGCGCGGTCCCGCCGGGAGATTCTCCTTCAGGTATCGCGTCATCAGCTCGCGGAGGTGGCGGGTCGTGTTCTTCCCTTCGCGGATGGCGTGGGTGCGGTTGGGATACGCCATCATGGTAAAGGGCCGGTTGTGCCGGATCAACTCGTCCGCCAGGGCTTCGGTCGACTGGTAGTGGACGTTGTCGTCGCCCGTGCCGTGGATCACCAGGAGGTTGCCCTCGAGCTGGTGGGCGAAGTTGATCGGGGAACCCTTCAGGTACCCGTCGACGTTGTCGCCCGGCAGGCCCATGTAGCGCTCCTGGTAGATGGTGTCGTAGTGGCGCTGGTTGCTCACCGGCGCGACGGCGATCGCCGTCTGGTAGAGCTTGGGGTACTTGAAGATGGCGTTGAGGGTCATCGAGCCGCCGCCGCTCCAGCCCCAGATGCCGACCCGCTCGGGGTCGAGGTAGCTCCGCTCGGCGAGCACCTTTTCCAGCGCCGCGGCCTGGTCGGCCGGGGCGAGGATGCCCACCTGGCGATGGATCACCTTGCGCCATGGGCGACCGCGCGGGGCCGGCGTGCCGCGGTTGTCGAAGCTCATGACCACGTACCCCTGCTGGGCGAGCATCAGGTGCCACAAGTAGCGCGTGCCGCCCCATCGGTCGAGCACCGTCTGGCCCCACGGCTCGCCGTAGACATAGACCAGGAGCGGATACTTCTTCTTGGGATCGAAGTCGGGCGGCCGGATGCACCAGGCGTCGAGCTCGACCCCGTCCCCGATATCCACGCGGAAGAACTCGGTCGGCCGCCGCTGGAGCTTCTTGACTTTCGCACGAAGCGACTTGCTGGCGGCGAGCGTGCGCACCTTGTCGTGCCCCGGCAGGTCGACCAGTTCGACGGTCGGCGGCGCGTCGAACGACGACCAGTGGTGAATCGCCCAGCGGGCGTCGGGCGAGATCTGGTAGTCATGCGTGCCGGCCTGCTCCGAGGGCGTGAGCCGCTCGAGGCCGGTGCCGTCGAGCCGGACGCGGTAGAGGTATCGCTGCGTGGGATTGTCGGGCGAGGCGAGAAAGTAGAGCCAACCATCCTTCTCGTCGACGTGGAGAAGCTCGATCGCGTCGTAATCGCCCGGCGTAGCGAGATTGACCTGCTTGCCCGAGCGCGAGACGAGGTAGACGTGCCGCCACCCGTCCCGCTCGCTCACCCAGGTGAAGCGCTTCCCGTCGGAGAGCCAGTTCAGCTCGTCGTGGACATCGACCCAGGCGTCGTCGCGCTCTTCGAGGATCGTGCGCACGCTGCCGTCGCGGGCGTCGGCGAGCATCACGCGGTTGGTGTTCTGGAGCCGGTTGAGCTGCTGGAGGAGGAGTTGCCTGGAGCCTTCCGCCCACTCCATCCGGGCGATGTAGTGATTGCGAGGGTTCCCCGGAACGTCGAGCCAGCGGGTCTCGGCATCCCGGATATCCACGACGCCGACGCGGCAGGCCGGGTTTCGCTGCCCGGCCTTGGGGTGTTTGAAGCGGACGACGCGAGGGTAGAGGCCGGCCGTGTTGTTGATCATGGCGAACTCGGGGACGCCCTCGGTGTTGAGCTGCCAGTAGGCGATCGACATGCCGTCGGGGCTCCAGGCGAAACCGTCCCGCAGGTGGAACTCCTCCTCGTAGACCCAGTCGAAGGTGCCGTTGGTCCGATCGGCCGAGCCGGAGGTGGTCAGGGCCTTGATCTCGTGGCTCTGGAGGTCTTCCAGGTAGAGGTTGTTCTCGCGCACGTAGGCCACGTGGCGTCCGGTGGGGGAGAGCTTGGCGAACATCAGCGTGGAGGGCTTGGCATCACCGCCCAGCTTGCGCAGCTCGCGGCCGGCCCGATCGAGCACCCAGTAGTCGCCCCGCGTGTTCTTGCGCCACACCCGCTTCGAGTTGGTGAAAATCAGCACGAGCGAGCGATCTTTGGAGAACGCGTAGGCGTCGATCTTGAGCGGCGTTGACTCCTCCGGCGGGACGAGATGCGCCGCGGGAACGAGGATCTCGCGCTGGCCGCTTTCGGGATCGTGGCAGACGACGTCCTGGCCGCCCGAGGTCTCCTTCGACGCATCGAGCGTGACGTACTTCGGCTCATCCTCCAGCCAGCGGGCGGCGAACTTCTGCGGCTCGAAGTCCTTCGAGTCGAAGATCCGGGCCACGGTGAGCAGGGCGGGGTCCGTTTTCTCCTTTTTCTCGCCGGGCTTCTCGGCCGCGGAGATGGGGAGGGCGAACAGCGCGACGAGAAGCAGGGACCAGAGGCGGCTTTGGGGGTTCATTTTGCCGGCGTTCCTCACAAAAAAGCCTGCCAGGGCGTGGGCAAGAACGGGAGTTGGGGGGCACAGCATCGTCGGCGTCGCCATGTTGACGGGACCACGCGCGGTTTGTCGCCGGGAGGCCCGCGCTCGGGGACGGGGCCGAAACGGGGACGAGACGTGGCCTACTTCTCATTCTAATCCGAGGGCAGCCCGCGTTCATCCTTCCGGTTGGGCCGGATTGGCAGCCGTCCGAGTAGCAGGCACACGCCGAGGCTGTGACCTTTTCGACCAAACGTGTGAAAGCAATGCTATCGCACCGCAAGATCTTGTGACGGTATCCGGGGGGCGG
>Ga0307378_10001525_pt1 | contig 37314 bp, 38 predicted proteins | sample UN1MG_FD_202238 | JGI IMG/M metagenome (GOLD analysis project Ga0307378, IMG submission 202238) | Soil microbial communities from Risofladan, Vaasa, Finland - UN-1 | ecosystem: Environmental > Terrestrial > Soil > Coastal area > Acid sulfate soil | place: Finland: Risofladan, Vaasa | collected...
CCGATCAGGTGGACATGAACACCGGACCCAAGGGCGGGGGCATCACACCGGCCATCCATGCTTGGGCGAGCAAGAAGTACGGCAAGGGCAACGGTGTCAGCATCACCAATGCTGCGATTGCCAAGCAGCGCGGCTCGATGAGCATCGACGCCCCGAAGGGCAAGCACGTCGAGGTCAGTGTGCGCGGCAAGTACGTGATCGTGAAGACGGAGGGCAAGAAGGCTGCGTTCTTCGAGCTGAACGAAGCCACCGACGACGACACCGACGACCTCCCGGCCAAGGCTGAGGCGGGCCTCAAGGCTAAGGCGAAAGAGATGGGCGCGATCAAGGTCTCGGGCAAGGGTCCGAGCGTGAACGCGACGTTCGACGACAAGGCCAAGGCATCGAAGTTCTTTGCGCACGCCAAGACGGTCGGCAAGGCCGCGATGCGCCGCTCCGGCGACACCGAGTTCACGGTGCACATCGACGAGGACGTGGACGAGGCTGCGGGCGGGTTCATGGACATCGACCCCGGTTCCGACGCGGTGCGTACGCTCGTGGACGCGGGCATCAAGGCGCTGGAGAAAGATCCTCGTTGGAAGGCTCTCGACAATCATGGCAAGCGCCAAATTGTCATTAGCATGAAGACCGGGTACATGAAGGCGATCAACCGCAAGCAGGATCAGATCATCACGCTCGATCTGTCGAAGGAGGGCGGGCCGAAGTTCCGCACTACGATTCCTCGCGGGGCCAAGCAGGGCGATCACAAGTACAACCCGTTCAGGAACGAGTCGGTGGACGAGGCCAAGGGCACCGTGCGCGTCACCGTCAAGAAGAAGGACGGTGAGTGGGCGGCCGTCTACTTCCTCGACGGCAAGCAGCAGGAAGGGCCGACCTACTACGCGGGCGGCGACGACCGTGAGGCGAAGCAGGACGCCGAGAGCACGGCCAAGGCGATGCGCAAGCAGGCCAAGGCCAAGGGCTTCACCGTTCAAGAGGACGAAGAGCTGCCCGAGGGCTGCGTTGCACTCGGCGACGGCCGCTACTTCGCCGCCGGTGCGATCTGCGAGACCCTTGACGACGCGCGCGGGCTTCTGTTGCTCGGCACCGACGAGGACGAAGAACCGAAGCCTTGGCACCCGGACCTGGAGTTCGATGAGGACACCGACGAGTCCATCGACGAGATGGGTCAGATCTTCCGCATCGGTAGCGGCGGCCTGACCCCGATCGACACCTCGATGGCCCTCTCACCGAAGTCGTCCTACTACCTCGGTGCATCGAGCAGCCCGACGCACATCGTCGTGACGGCCGTGGACGACAACTTCATCACCTACTCGCAGTACCCGTACACGACCACGCACAAGATCGAGACGCAGGTGGGCACGGACTTGATCGCTCAAGGCACCCGCCGCCACATGAAGACCTACGCGGCGCATCTGGACGCCAAGCAGAAGGCGTCGTGGGAGGCGAACCTCAAGGGCAAGCCCGGCGCGCTGAACGGCAAGCAGCCCGTGAAGGGCTTTCAGTACGTGCTCGTCACCTGTGTCGAGAACGGCAAGACGCGCAACCTCTACGGCGAGACGAAGAGCTGGGGCGTCCTGACCGGCTATTGGGAAGACGGTAAGCCGGGCATGAAAGGCGACGCGGCAGGGAAGCCCACGACCACCATCAAGGTTCCGCGCAACCGCGTGCCGAGCATGAAGTCCGAGGGCGGCTTCGACATCGTGTCGGTCGGCAAGAAGGTCGTGGAGTCGGACGACGACTACTGCGACTGGATCGACGAGAACGAGATCGACGAGTTCACGAGCGCCGCCATTCCCGCGATCGGCACCATGCACCCGTGGGTCAGCCCGTACGGGAGCGAGATGCAACGGCTCGTAGAGCCCGAGGATCTCGCGGACGCTGACGCTGACGAAGCGCCGGACGGCTGCGTGCTCGATGAGCACGGCAACGTCGAGATCCTGACCGAAGCGGTCCATCCGACCGTCGAAGGTTTCCTCATGCACCTCGTCGGAGGGCTCACGCAGAAAGACGTGCGTGACGTGCGCCGTGCTGCCAAGAAGGGCGGGTACACGAACCCGTACCAGCTCGCGCACTGGCTCGGTGCCAAGCAGGCGGTCGAGAAGTCGATGGGCAAAGCCAAGATGAAGAGCAGCGACCCCGTTGACTTGAAGCGTCTCAAGGCTCTGTTGGCCGACAAGTTCATCGTCGATTACATGACGCCGGTGAAGAACACCATCAAGGCGATCGACGTGTTCCTCGCGACCGGCAAGGCCCCGATGTATCCGGGCGTTCGTGCGCAGCGGGTCAAGAAGCTCCCGGAAGCGCAGGCGATCGCCGCGATGCCGGAGGTGCTCGAAGCGATGGAGTGGGTCGAAGACCACTGCGAGATGTTCATGGACATCGAGGAGGCGGGCATGGCTTCCGACTACCTCGGTACGGCCGCCGGTCGCCGGAAGGTGTCGAAGGCTGCTCGTGCTGGCTTCAACACGGATCAAGCATTTCCGCGCGGATCGAAGGCCAAGAAGCTGCTCGACACCGCCGACACGGCGCTCATCAACGTCTTGCAGGACGGCATCGCGAAGCTCCGTGTCGCGATCCGCAAAGCGCAGGCGGGCGACCAGAACCTTCAACTCCACGCGATCCCCGGAGCCAGCTCGAAGGATCTGCTCAAGCCGGTCGTCAAGGCGTTGCAGGGCTACGAGAAGACCGTGGGCTACCTCGTCAAGCAGGCGCAGACGGCGGAGAGCATCGACGAGGACACGCTCGAAGAAGGCGCGAGTCTCCACGATGCGCTCGCCGCCATGTTCGTGAGCAACCGAGGACGCGCCTACACGGCGAGCAACATCGCGAAGCTCCAAACTGTGAGCCTCGCGGAAGCCATGAAGGTGCTGACGACGCTCGTGCGGGAAGGCACCCTCCAGTTCAAGCGCAGCGAAGGCTATTCGCTTCGTGGGAACTCAGGGTCACTTCGTATCGCGGGTGCGCGCAAAGGGGCGCGGGCTGCGCGTGTCAGCGATCAACGCACCTACTACGAAGACGTGGACGAGGACGAGCTGGGCGAGCGGGGTTGGACCCCGCCGCCGGGAGGCATGGATCTAACTCGCAAGGCGTCCAAGCCTGACCCGACGCCCCCGCAGGCGTACGCGGTGATGCGCGGCAAGGAGGTGCTCTACCTGACTAACCGCCGCGCTTCGGCGTTCAAGTGGATGTCCGCGCTCGGGGATTCGGACCTGCAAGTCGTGAAGAACCCGCAAGGCTGGAAGCGCCTGTGGCCTCAGTTGGGAGACTTGCTCCCGGAAGCGGTGGATGAGGGCTCGATGCCCGACTCTCTGTTCACGAGCCCCGCAGGCCCCAAGGGTCCGAAGATCAGTCGCAAGCTCACCGCTTCCGACTTCTCCAAGGGTGACGCGGGCGGTAAAGGTCCCGTGAACCATGAGCAGCTTCGAGGCCCGGCCCCCGATGCCAAGCGTACCGCCATGACGTTCGCGGAGGATGACGATGCCGACGAGACCACGACCTCCGGGACCGTCGGCGGGTTCTCTCGGGAGGCGATCGGCGGCTACCCGGAGAACAAGGGTCGCGAGGGCGGCATCCGTGACGACAGCAAGAAGAAGAAGAAGGGTCCGCGCAGCACCTTCGCAGGCGGCTCGTTGGGTCGTGTGCTCGAACAGATGCGCGAGTCGCTTCCCGAAGCCACCGACGAGGAGCTGCTCGACATGCTCGACCTCGACGAGCGCACCTACAAGACCGTCGCGGTCTACCCGAAGACGCAGAGCGGCCCGTGGGTCGTCGCTGATCCGTTCGGCCAGGAGTGGGAGTACGGCACCAAGGACGAAGCCATGCAGGCCGCGCACGGTCTCGCTGCCATCGAGTATTGGGACGTGAACCTCATGTCAGGCAAGGTCGCGTCCGAGTCCGAAGAGGACGACGCGGAGTCGCTCGACGAAGGGCTGCGTCCCGGTCACATGTTCGTGCTCGTGGACACGTCCGTCCCGGGCGGTCGCATGATCGGCGACGTGATTACCGGCGTGAAGGCCGCCGACGCCAAGGCGGCCAAGCTGCGCAAGACGAACCCCAAGGTTCAGGTGATCGACGCGCTGTGGTACGGACCGTCGCGCGAGAAGCTCATCGCCTCTGGCACGGTCGCCGAGTCACCCGACGAGAGCGTCGCGAACAACAAGCGTCCCGTGACGCTCGGTCCTCTTGAGAAAGAGGTGATGCGCGTCGCTCGTGCGTTCGGTACGCAGAAGTTCAGCGCCGCAGAAGTGCAGGCCGCGAGCAAGTCGCTCGGCCGACTCAGCACCGCAGAGACGGCGGGCGCGATCGACATGCTGATCCGCAAGGGGATGCTGGCCGGTGCGAACGACTACTTCTCCATCCTTGGCGAAGGCAAGGCCGAGATCTATGGCGCACGCGACAAGAAGGAGAAGGCCGACGCCAAGAAGGAGAAGTCGAAGGCCGCCGCGCGCAAGATGTGGGACGAGCACAACAAGGCTGCGACCGCGAAGCGCAACGAAGACGACGAGTCCGAGGACGAGCTGGAAGAGGCGGTCGTGAAGACCGGCAACCCCGAGGTGCCGGAGATTGGCTTCGAGCGCGGCGCGTACTGGTACAAGTCGAAGAGCGGTATGAAGAACGGCCCGGCCGTGCCTCCCGGCAAGCGCAAGGACCGCAGCTTCGCCCGCGAGAAGTTCCGCTACATGCTCGGCAACGAAGCGGGCGGCGGCATGGGCCAAGGCGCTGCCTCGAAGCTCATCGACAAGCTCGACGCGATGGTCCCGGAGAGCGCCGACGCGCCGGAGCCGGAGGTCGTCGAGACCACACGCGAGCCCCTCCAGTTCCCGGAGGCTCAGCTCGAACGCTACGTCTTGGCCGCACAGGCGGCCGGAATCCACGAGGACGACCCCTGTTTCGTCCACGAGGACGGCATCTTCACTGTCGAAGTGCCGTCGGACTTGGCTCCGCGTCTGCGCGAGCTGGTCGGGGTGTAGACACGCACCCGTTCGTCCCTCTACCATCACGACCCTGGAAGGCCCTTTGAGGCCACACAACCTCCCGAGGAGCTAAGCCATGCCTATCGAACTGAAACCGAAGACTGCCGTTGCCGATGAAGGCGCGGCTCACGAGGCCAAAGGTCTCATGCTGTTCAACGAGGACGGTGAGCTGACCCTCGCGGGTGAGACCATCGCTGACTTCCTGGAGAGCGCCGACTTCTCGGCCGTCACGGAGTCGCCGGACGCCCTTCCCTTCCTGTCCAACCCCGCAGCCTCCGCTGACGATCCGTACGCGATCGACGAAGAGGGTGGCGAGGACGACGAGAACGACGACGGCGCGGGCGATGAGGTGCTCGACGGTGGAGAGGGCGATGCCGCTCCCGCCGAAGCACCCGCCGAAGCACCCGCCGAAGCACCCGCCGAAGCACCCGAAGGCGACGACGCTCCGGCCGACGACGCCGACGCGCCCGTTGCCGAAGTCGTGCTGCCCGGCGCAGTCGCGGTGCGTCTCGTGGACGAAGACGATCTCGTCGAGATGTTCGGCTACTACCTCAACCAGCTCTCGGCCACCGAGGACCCGACGCTGCAAGAGCAAGCCACGCTCGCGGTGTTCGCGGACTTCCGCGACGAGGACGGAGGCATCTCCGAGGACCAGCGTGAGATCGTCGCGGGCCTCTTGACCGACGTGCTTTCCGAAGGCTTCGTGTACGACGCCGCCGAGGAGATCAACGAGAAGTTCCTGACGAAAGGCGCGCGCAAGAAGATGGCGCGCATCCGCAAGAAGCCGAAGAGCGGCAAGCGGCGCATGGAACTCAAGAAGCGCAAGCGTGAAGAGAACCGTGGTGCGAAGAAGGCCAAGATCGGGCGTCAGAAAAAGGCGTTCAAGCGTCGTCGTGCCGGTCGCATCAAGATGTTGGCCCGTGAGTCGCAGGAAGGCGCGCTCGTCTTCGGTCTCGGTGACGGCATCAACGGCGCGAACTTCAAGATCGGCGTCAACGAAGACCCGAACCTGGAGTTCACCGTCGATCAGCTCATCGAGTTCGATCAGATGGGCGGCAACGTCTTCGAGTGCCCGAACGAGGAGTGCAAGTCCTCGCATCCCTTCGCCGCCTTCGTGGACGAGGCCAAGAAGAAGAAGAAGGCCAAGAAGAAGGACGCCGACGGCGACTACGACGACAGCGAAGAGGGCGAGGGCGCGTGCGAGGGCATGTGCCCCGACTGCGGTGAGGTGGTCGAAGCCACCGCAATCGACGAGAAGGGCAAGGTCCCGCCCGCGTTCCTCAAGAACATGAAGAAGAAGAAGGGCGACGGGGAAGACGACGACTCCGACGCCAAGAAGGAGAAGGGCAAGAAGAAGGACGAGTCCCACAGGACCGGCTCTTCTCATGTCCCCGGTGCCTTCGCGGTCGCGGCCGGTCGCCCCAACCTCTCCGAAGGTCACAGCCTCGCGGCGGCGACGCTCGGGGCGATGGGACGCGCGAAGCCGAAGCCGGTCTTGACCGAAGACGAGGACTAAGCGACAACGTGCAGGGCTGAACCTCTTGGGGGGCAGCCAACGCCATGCTCGGAGCCCTCGCCTTCGCCAGCGAGGGCTCCTCTCATATACTGGAGCTACCATGAGTGAGCCCCGACACATCCTGCCTCCGGTGAGCACGTCCACGATCGACCTTCGGTCGCAGGCCACGGGGTTCTTTGCGCAGCGGCGCAAAGCCGTGGTGCAGGAGGGGCGGGCGATCCCGCGAGAGGTCGCGGAGGTCTACGGCGATCTCCCGGCCGTCGAAGCCGCCCGCACGGCCGCTAAGGCTCCCACGGAGGCCCCTGAGCCTTCCCAGCTCCCCGAGGCGACTGAGACGCGCTACACGCTCGCGCAGCTCGTTCAGAAGCTCCAGGAGCGCACCTCACGCAAGCGGACGGTCGTGGAGTCGGGTGACCCGGACGGACCGGACGAGGGCTGGGACCCCGGCGACATCAAGCCCACGCAAGGCGGAGGGGGCGCGGCGCTCGCCGCAGGCGCGATGGCTCACCGGCGGAGGCAGTCTCGATGACCCGACTCGTTGAGTACCTGTTCAGTGACCTCGGCGTCCCGACGCCTGACGCGGGCGACAATAGCCACATGGGCTATGGCGACCCCGGTGAGGATGGGATGGCGACCCGCAACGAAGGCCCGGTGGAGTACGGCTACGGCAACCCGCTCGCCTATCTGGACGGACAGCCGATCTCGTTTCACTCACGGCACGACATCGCGAACCGCGAACACGATCGCACCACGTACGACGAGCAGGAGGCGATCCGCTATCGGGGCGTGCTCAGCTCCCCGTGGGAGTCCGTCGATGAGGCGACCGATTCGTACGCGGCGTTCGCCCGCGCGCACCAGCAGGCGGGCACCAAGTCCAATCCCAACTTCCCCAAGTACATCTCGCACGGCATCTTCAACGATGCGGCGACTGCACGTAAGGCGGGGCCGATCGTGCGCAAGGTGGGTGGTGTCATCGGTGTGGACTCGATTGGTGCGTGGGGCCGCACGTCGCACTACCAAGCCATTCAGCGTTGGGCCAAGCTCGGCATTCGCGTGGATGGCCTGACGAACACGTTGCCGGGCACTCCGGTCGCTAACGAGTCCGATCCTGGACACAGTGTCCAGGATCCGCTCGACGAGGCGCTCAAGAAGGGCAAGAACGAGCCGAGCGCCGGTGACACTCGCGCGATCAAGAGCCTCACGGACGGCAAGTACCCCGCGAAGTCGGAAGACGGCAAGGGCTTCTGTTTCCAATGGGCGGACGGACGCGGCATCGTCGCGTTCAAGTGGCGGAACGATGCGCTGCGCTGGGCCAAGGCCGAGCCGCGCGACATCGTGAAGTTCTGGTACGGCGAACCTGTCCACTCGAACGGCAAGTTCCGCATCCGTGTCACCGACAGATACCGCAAAGAGGAGGCCGTGGGCGCACAGACGTTCAGCGAGCTACTCCTTGAGCGGCTTACTCTGTGAAACATCTTTGGAGACTTCTCATGGCGCTTATTCGATTCACGATCCAGCTCGTCGGTGGCGATCCCGTCACCCTGCCAGTAACCATCACGACCCCTCTGCCCGTTACGCTGACGCAAGCGGGCGGGCCGCAGACCGTCGGCTTCTCGGTGGAGAACACGCTGGCGCGTCCGGTGACGCTCGAAAGTCTCGTGGCTGCCGTGATCGTTGGCGATCCGGCCATGCTGGACATCTCATTGCTCGACACCGTGTTGGCGCTCGCCGCCGGTGAGACGAAGGCGTCGAGCCTGACCGTTACGCCCAACCAAGCGATCGCCGAAGGCACCCCGTTCGAGATCGAAGTGACGGGCGCGGAGGCGGCGTAATGGCGGAGCAAGAGAAGCAAGACGCTGCGAAGAGCGAGGCGTACCTCATGGGGGTGTTTCTGCCCCTCATGGCGAACCTTGCGGCACCCATCCGCGCTTTCTACCTCGGCATCGGTCACGCGACCGTGGCCGGGTGGGCGCTGCTCAGCCTCGTCACCGGCGGCATCGGCTACCTGTGGGTCGATCTGGTGCGTGAACTCAACATGCCGATCACCGAGGCGCGAGTCGCCGACATGGAGGCGTCGCTTCGCGAGCGCGAGCTGCGCATCGTTGAGAAGGAGACGGCGATCGGACAAGACGCCGGGCTCCTCGTCTGGACGCTCGGCGAGTTGAATTGGGACACTGATCTCATGCAGGCCGAGATAGAGTTCGTCCCGCTACCCACGACCACCAAGCTCATCATGGGCTGGCGTCGGCGCGGCGGCGGGGGCGGGGGGCTGGAGGTGCAGCCGGTCACGCTCGACCCCGGTGGAGGGGCGGTGACGGTCGCTTTCCCGTTCCCGGGTGAGTGGGGCTCTCAGGAGCAGATGATCCTGAGCTTCACGCAAGAGACCTCGACGGGCCGCCGGATCCGGTGGGTCGCGTCAGGGCGCGTGGAGACGACGCCATGAAGCTCCGCCTCCCTTCCGCCCCCGCTTGGTGGCGGCTCCGGGTGCTGAAAAGCTGCCCTGGGTGCGCTGGGGCGGCGGTCCACTATCACTGCCGGGTCTGCTACGGCTGGGCCGCGCAGGCTGCCAACAAGGGCAAGACGCCGCCCGCGACGCTCTTGCAGAACTGGCGCGAGCGGCACATTGCCGCGAAAAAGTCACTCTCGGTGTAGACAGTGCGGTGCTTTATATGCAAAAAGGTAGTGCTGCCGGGCGACGCCCGGACCCCGCACAAGGCACCGATCCAAGGTCGGCTTCGGCCAACGTCTTCACACACGACCTGTTTCAATGACGCCAAGCGCAGGGGTTACACGAGACCTCGTATGACAACTCCTGCACATGGCGAAAAAGTCCAAGGCCAAGCGCCGACGTAACTCACCGGCGAAGAAGTACGCGCAGGTCGTGATCGAGAGGCTCGTCCTCGACGACATCATCGACGCCGCCTACAACGCGCGTCTGATCTCGCAAGAGGCGTTGTCGGGGCTCACGCAGAGCCTCCTGGACTTCGGGCTCCTCGCCCACCTCGTCGTCAACAAGACGGCGGACGGCTACGTGATGGTGAGCGGTCACCAGCGCCGCAAGCTCCTGCGCGACGGCGGCACCACGGAAGCCGACTGCATCGTGGTCGAGTTCGACCCCGAGCAAGAGCGCCACGCCAACTACACGCTCAACAACCGCGAGATCCAGGGCGAGTTCGTCCCCGAGTTGCTCAAGGACGTGCTGGCTCGCATCAAGGAAGGCGCGGGCGACGGACACAAGAAGCTCTTTGAGCGGCTGCGCTTCGACACCCTGTACCGCACGGTGATCCGGCAGCTCGCTAAGCAGGCGGACCCGAAGAAGAACGGCAAGGTCTCACGCGGCAAGACGCGCGACGACGACATCCCGAACCTCGCCAGATCCAAGGCGGTCTCGAAGGACGGGATGGTGTACCGGCTCGGCGACCACTTGCTCTACTGCGGGAAGGTCACGGCACCTGGAAGCCTGTCGGTGTTCGAGTGCGAAGCCGCTGACCTCGCGTTCAGTCGCTTCTCGCAAGACGACCCGTTCACGGACGAGTTCCTCCAGGTCACGATCGGGCACATTCTCAAGAACACCGAGGGCGCGGTCTACCTGTCAACGCACCTAGACTCACTTGCGAGCGTGCACGCGGCGTTCGACAGCATGGGCGGTCACTGGAGCAACACGCTCATGTGTGCACCGCCGGACGCCAAGGGTCGCAAGGACGACATCTACCGCGACGTGGTGGTGCCGGTCGTGTACGGATGGCGCGAGGGTGCACACCACGCCTTCTTCGGTGGCCGTCGCAACGCGAACGTGATGGCGCTCGATGACTCGCCCCCGAAGACCGACGTTGCGGTCGAGGTGGTGCTCGCCGCCATGCAGAACAGCAGCCGCCCCGGCGACACGGTGCTCGATGCGTTCATGGCGCACGGCGCGACGCTGATCGCGGCCGAGAAGGCAGGGCGCAAGCTCATCGGATACGTGGGCTCACCTCGCGAGATGGACCGCATCCGAAACCGTTGGACCCGCTTCGTGCACGGACCGAGTGCCGATTGGCGGAAGAAGACGGGGGAAGTTGCTTGAACGCTGTCCGCGCCCTACGTCATCTCTTGGCCGAGACTTCGTTGACCGATGCGGAGCTTGCGCCGATGGCGGGGGTCGTGGATCAGCTCGAAGAAGCACTCATGGCAACGGAAGCCGTGCTGTCGCGGATGCAGTCGATCGAACGCTCCGTCGATGCGATGTACTTCAAGCGAGGGGATCCGTGTCCTTTCTGCCACCACTCGTCCGTCCACGCGCAGACGTGCTACATGCGAGCAACAACCGGGTGGGACTTGCTCTCGGAGCACGAAGCGACGTTGCGGGAGAACGACGAGTTGCGTCAGGCGTTAGCGGTGCATCTGCCGAACAGCGCGCGAGAGGTGTTGCAGGGGAAGGGGTACTGTGGCCTCAAGCAGCGCGCGCGGAATGGGTCATCGAAACCGGCAGGAGCCACCCCAAGGCATAGTTGAGACCTTCCCTAGAGCGCCGTGTGGATAATGGGCGCGGACCGTGGCCCCCGTGGTGTTGCTGCGTCTGCGTCTTATACTTGGGCGTGATGGGTTGGGGGGCGTGGAAGCTCCTCACCTATCTCTTCCAATGAGCTAGGCGTGGAATCCCCGGAGTATCCCTCCCTCGACTGGCAGCTCCTCTTCGAGCTGAAAGCTGCGCTGCTCCAGGGGCGGCCGTTGCCGCTCACTACGTTGCGGATCATGCGCGAGCGCGGTTGGATCGCACTCCCCCCGTACGAGCAGTGGGTGCCGGTGCGCGCGGTGCTGTCCGGTGACGCGAGCCAAGAGACGATCGAGCGGTATAGCTACGTGCTCGCCACGCCGGTCCTATTGCCGGTAGGGCAACGTGAGCTGGCCCTCTTCTCCCGCGTTTATGACGACGATGCCATCAACGACCTCTACGCAGAGGAGCTACTCGGCGAAGAAGTGGACGAGCCGGACGGCGAAGACGATGATGAGCACTGAATAGAGACCGTGGCGGCGTACCGCCTCGGTAGGGACCCGGCCCGGTCGCGCGCAGCGTGCTCGGGCTAACCTCGTAATTCGGGAGCACTTTCGCATGGATTCTCAACACCCCGACCCGGTGACGGAGGCGTACACCGTCAAGTGGGCGAACAACTGCGTCAACGCGGCGGGCCTCGGGCAACAGTGGCTCGATGAGCTGTTCGGGCTTCTCACCACGCCGCTACGCAAGTACGCGATCGACTCAGGCTTCGCCGAGATGCCGACCACGATGATGATCGTGAAGGCTGAGCTGGGCGACGCCGTGACCGAGATGCTCAGCGGGCACGCCGACTACGATCGGCTGACCAAGGAGTACGCCCAAGCCGCGACCGCGATGCGTGCGACCACGGGGGCCGTGCAAGCGTTCTGGGTCGCGCTCGGGTCACCAACGCCGCAACGCCTCCAGAGGTGGCCGGGCGGCGTGAAGTTCTGGGAGATCATGCGGGGCACGGCGCAGCTTCAAGGCTGGGTGGACGAGCTGGGCGTGCTGATCGAAGCGGTGTGGGGCGGCGAACCGATCGACCCGCCCGTTGATCCCGGCGAGCCGTCGGGCGTGATCTGGAACACGCAGATCCCCGAGGGTCTTCCGGCCGGTGCGCAGGAAGCGACTCACCGCATGAATTGGGGTGAGGGCACTTGGTATCCCGGCAAGACCGAGCCCGAGCTTCTGCCCACGAGCGATCCGAAGCTCACCGGCGTCTGGTACGGCTTCCAGGGACAAACGAGCTGGGGTGAGTCCGGCACGCTCTGGTACGCGAACGCCTACAACATCTATGGCGTGCTCGATGGACTGGAGATCTGGGGCATCGGTGACTTCGCCAAGGGACGCGAAGGCCACGGCCTTTACTTCCGGTGCGTGCCGAACCTCGACACCACGATCCGCAACTACAAGTGCTACAAGAACGGCGGCCAAGCCATTCAGCGCGAGTGGCGGATGCACGAGACCGACATCCCGCAGAGCGAGTGGGGCGAAGGTGGCGGCACCTTCCTCGTCGAAGACTGCGACTTCCAGGAGACCGGCCTCATCGACGAGGGCACGGGCGGAAGCGCGGTGCGCGCGTCGTGGGCGCTGTCGCTCTACAACACGATGCAGCACACGATCGTTCGTCGTGTGCAGCACATCAACTACTACTCGCCCGCGCCGCACGAGGGCTCGCTCTTCGTCGGCTTCGGGCAGAACGCTTGGCGCACGCCGTCGTTGCTCGTCGAGGACAGCCTCTTCTACACGCTGTCTCCTGACCGAGCCGACATCTTCCTGCAAGGCGTGGACGCCGGTACGGTCCGTACCACGGCTTTGCCGGGCCTCAACCCGCGCATCGACGTGGTGAACAACTGCGGGGCGATCACGATTCAGGAGATGCCGCAGGACGTGATGGTGAACACCAAGCCGGGCTCCAACCCGCACGGTGCGCCCATCGCGCAGCAACTCCTGCCTGCCGGGCAGAGCATGACTCTGACCTTCTAGGTGTAGACCCCGACTCGTCGGGGCCGCAGAATGGGGGCCGCTCTTCGTCAGGGAAGGGCGGTCCCCTTCCTACATCGAGGAAATCAGCATGGCGGCGCAAGCGCAGATCAAGTCCGAGTTGGAGGTCGTGAAGTACGACCTTCGTGAGCTAGAGTTCGCGCCCTACAACCCGCGCACCATGACGCCGGAGGCGCGCACGGGGCTGCACGAGTCGCTGGAATCGCTCGGGCTCTTGGAGCTGCCGATCGTCAATGTCAGCCACGACCCTCCCAGAATCGTTGGCGGCCACCAGCGCGTGCGCGACTTGCTCGACGCGGGCTACACGCACTCCGATTGCGTGGTGACTCGCATGGACGACGTGGCGGAGATGGCGGCCAACTTGTCGCTCAACAACCCGGCCACGCAGGGCAGCTTCGACCCCGTGAGGTCGCTGCCGAACTTGGAGCGCGTCGCGCAACGTCTGCCGACTCCCAACTACACGCGCTTCGAGGAGATGGGCACGAAGCTGCGCGAGGCTGCACGGCGCGTGAACGCGACCACGAACCCGAAGGCAGCGGATGGCGCGACGAAGAAGCAGACGACGCCCGACTCCGAGCCCGGGATGATTTACCAGCTCGGTGAACACCGGCTCTACTGCGGCGACTTCCGCGACGGCATTCCGGCGTTGCTCAAGCGCAAGAAGGCGGCGGTCACGATCACCGACCCGCCGTACAACCTCGCGTACACGAGCGGCAAGTGGTTCCGCAACGACAAGCTGCGGGAAGAGATCGAGGGCGACGAGCAGACGCCCGAAGCGTGGGCGGAGTTCGCACGCGAGTTCTGCGGCGCGATCCTCAAGGTCACCAATGGCGCGATCTACATGTTCACGTCTGCGAAGGAGTTGCCGTCCGTGCAGCAAGCCTTCGAGGACGAGGGCGGCGCGGTGCATCGCTGGCTCGTGTGCTGGAAGAACGCGCACACGCTGTCGCCGAGTGACTATCACCCGCAGTACGAGCTGGTCCTGTGGGGCGCGCACGCCAGCGCGGACCTCAGCTACTACGGTGGGACGAAGACGAACGTGCTCCCGACGAAGCGTCCGTCGAAGTCGGTACATCACCCGGCGCAGAAGCCCGTGGCGTTGATTCGCGAGCTGGTCGAGGACGCGACCGACGTGGGCGATCTGATCCTCGATCCCTTTGCAGGGTCAGGGACTACGATGCTCGTGGCCGAGGAATTGGAGCGCGTCTGCTACTCGTGCGAGATCGACCCCGAGCACTGCGATACAATCCGCCACCGTTGGGCCGAGCAGGTCCACGGCACGGAAGCCGATTGGAAGACCCTGACCCTCGGAGACTGATATGAGCCGCCTCTTCTGGTATCCCGTACTGTTCGCGACCGCTGCCGCTTGCGCGGAGCCCGTGCTCACCCAGGGCCTCGCGGGGCTTCCTGAGACGACGGGTCGCTTCGGAGCAGCGTTCGCCATGATCCTCGCGGACCCGACTAGCGCATGATCCTCATCGCGGGACTGCCCTCCAGTGGGAACCATCTTGTTTTCACTCACGTCCGCAGGGGCGTGGAGGCGAGGGATGGGCATCTCAGCGTTGAGGGCGTGGACCGCGAGACCGTGCAGATCTGGCACGGCGACAACGCCAGCCCGAATCTCAAGCGGCCGGAGGGCGATCGCGTCGTGTTCGTGATCCCGGTTCGCAACGAAGCTGTCCGTGCGCTGTCGATCGCGAAGCGCATGGAGCGTCAGCACCGCAGGACGTTCCCGATCGACAATGACGCGATGCGTCGCAACGTGACCCGTCTCATCGTCGATAACGACGCCCCGTGGTACGCGGTCAGCTACGAGGGCCTCGTGGCCGACCCGAACCGTTCGGCCCGCAACCTCTTCGACTGGTTGGGGCTCCCGTGGGTGCGCTGGCCCGAGGTCGGCTCAACGCACCAAGGCCCTGTTTTCGATGCCAACGAGGCACATTCTTCCTCTGGACACTGTGTCCAGCCGACCCCCTACATCGAGGGACAAGCGACATGATCGAGTGGAACGACTACGCGGACGCAGCGGTCAGCACCGCCATCTACCCCGGCCGAGGCATGAAGCTCGGGCTCCTGTACGCGACGCAAGGGCTGCGCGGTGAAGCGGGCGAGGTGTGTGAGCACGGCAAGAAGCTCTTGCGCGACGACGGCGGGCAGCTCACGGCTGAGCGACGCGGACAGTTTCAGAAGGAACTCGGCGACGTGTGCTGGTACGCGGCAGCGGTCGGGTTCGAGTCGCGGTTCGAGTTGGGGAGCGCGACGATCCGCGATCAAAAGGACTGGCCCGAGCAACTCAACTACGTGGGGCGCGGCACTGCGATCGGTATCAACTACGCGACCGCACGGATGCACAGCGCCACCGCGAAGGCGGGGGACTTTGCGTTGCGCGTCATGCCGTACGTGCTCGAAGACGGACAGAACTGGACGGAGGCGATCGACCAAGGCCGCAAGATCCGTGCGTCGATCCGCACGTCGATCGCACACGTCATGTTCTGGGCCAGTGAGGTCTGCGTCGCCACCGACCTCTCGCTCGCGATGGTGATGCGCGCGAATCTGGAGAAGCTCGCGGACCGTCGCGATCGTGGTGTTCTTCAAGGTGGCGGAAGCGAACGCTAGGCTGTCAACCATGCCGACCGTCCCGCGCTCAGTACGCGAGCAAGCGTCACGCGCGCTCAAGCTCCACAAGAGAACGCCCGTCTTCGGCGTGGGCGGGTCCGCTGTAGCGGAACGACTCTCGACCGAAGACGCCGTGGAGTTCGAGACCGTCGGTCGGATGCGTCGCTTCTTCACCGTGAACGAGAAGCAGTACGCCGACGCTCTCCAGCTCCAGCACGGCGCACACAACAGCCCGCTCATGCGTTCGTGGGCGCTGCATGGTGGCGACGCCGGGAAGGTGTGGGCGGAAGCCGCGTACCAGTCGGGCGTCAAGGCAGGCGAGGTCGATGAGGACCAGTGGGTCGCGCTCTTGCGTATGGAGCCCGCGCAACTGTACGAGCGACTCAACTTCGGCGCGTGGAAGTGGGAGTACGGGATGACCCCGAAGTCCGCTGCACGCTTCGTCGAGGAGTACACGCGCGCACACCGCACCGACTTCCGCTACGACCGTGCGTTCGGCGATGGCGGCGAGTCGGTCAAGACGGCGCTCATCCGTCGCATCGAAGGCGACAACCCGTTCAAGACGCTGGCTCGTGCCGTCACGCACCCCACCCTTGTTGAGAGTGCGGGGCGAGATCTGCGTGAGCACCGTGCGTCGCTCGGACACACGACGCTCAACTGGCCGGAGTTCGTCACGTACTTCGTGCTCGCGGTTGAGGAGTCGCAGACGGCGTGCGCGCTGACGGGGGAAGGCGAGTTCCCGTGGCGAGGACGTGCCGTGAAGCCGGTGTTGGAGTATCTGGATCCGGTGGCGAGCTACGTGACGTTCTTCCACCCGCAGGGCGCGTGCTACCACAAAGACGCTCCGCAGGGCCTTCTGTCGGGGATCGACCGCCTCATGTGGCAGACTCACGAGGGCACGCTCACGGACGCGGCCTTCGTGCGCGAGACGCTGCGTACGGCCCGCGTGTGGACGGCACGCCACCAGCACGCGCGGGGCCTCGGACACACGCTTCTTGAAGCGTGGGCGCGAAGAGAGTGGGATTGGTTCCTGGAGGCGCTGCCCCTAGACTCTCCTTTGCGCACCCCGCTCGAAGTCTTTGTTGCAGAAGAGCGGCGGAACGCCCCTTGACACGGGATGTAGACGACGCCTCAGCTACCCCCTAGACTTACTCACGCACCAGGGGCACCAGCCCTCGAACTCGAACCGGAATCTCCTCAAGGAGCCAAACCATGCCCGCGACCCAAACCGCACTGCGCGCCGTCTACGAAATCGGCGCACCCAACGCCGAAGGAATCGTCCTCGGCTTCCGCGTACGCAACCAGCAAGGCGGCAAGCTGGAACTGCTCGTCGAGAACCCGATCTCCTCGCGCCCCGCGACGCCGGGGTTCGAGAACACGGGCCTTCAACAGCCGTTCACCTACTCGATTCAGGTCGCGCCCGCCCTGGCGACCGGGCTGCCGGACACGTTCGTCGATACGACCGCTGCCGACAACCTCGAAGCCGTCGTGGACGTGGTGGCGACCCCCGGCTGCAACAACAGCCACACCGTCCTCATGCGCCCCGGCGTGGATGTCTTCGTGCTCATGGTCGCTTCCGGCGGCGCGCGCGGGCAGCTCCAAGTCGTCGGCGATCAGATCTGGGACCTGTGGCGCACCGTGAACCCCGCCGGTTCGGGCGGCGGCACCCCGGACCTCACGCCGGTCTGATCCGAGTGGCCGCCTAGCGGCCTAACGCTGGTGCTCATCCCCCGGGCCTTCGGGCTCGGGGGAATCCCCTCGGGAGCGCCACGGATTCAGAGGGGACCGCAACCGAACACCACGGAGTAAGACGATGCCCGCAGCAAGCCAGCTCTACGAAGTCCTCCCGCGTCACCAGCAGTTCCACATCGGACGCGATCTGTTGCGCACGCAGGCGAACAATCCGTTGGTCGGCGTCATCAAGCGCGAGGGCGTTCTCGAAAGTCCCGACGGCAACCCTGCGCTCCCGGCCGACAACGCGCCGCAGCGCATCGTTCTCTTCTGCTGCGTTCGCAACTTCGGCACCGCGCCGTTCACGTTGGAGGCTGACCAGTCGGCCAACAACAACTCGGACGGCTTCGACCCCGACAACGCCGGTGCGGGACCGCTGACCCCCGACCCCTACGCCGACATCCCGATCCGCATCGACGGAGCGGACGTTGCGACAGGCGACGTGATCGTGCAGCCCGGTGGCGCGGTCGTGTTCCTGATCGAGTGGGACGAGACGCAAGACGACTACATCAAGTTCCAAGTGCCGGAAGGGGCTGCGTTCGGTGAGATGGCGATCGCCCACTACAACGGCACGCTCGTCACGCGCGGTCGCGAAGGCGTCATCTAGGAGGCCGACGGTGGCACAAGGGATGACCACGGGCGTCAAGAACGCCCTCTCCCGAGGGAGCGTGCACTCGATGTGCAAGGAGTGCGGCTTCCCGTTGCCGCGTTACCCAGGTCGCTACCCGAAGGACTGTCCGAGCTGCGGGGGCGAGCGTCAGGTCGAGAAGGCCGACGAAGAGACCTCGCGGATCGGGATGTCGGCGTATGAGCTGGTCATCGAAGACGGCTACGTGCCGTCGGTCGGCGATACCTTCACGGTCGGAGAACAGACCGGCACGATCGTCGAGGTGGACGAAGACGCTGCGTACGTTGAGTGGTCGGATGGCGAAGTGCAGGTGTTCTCGCTGTGACGTTGCTCACTCCGCGACGAGGACAGGCCCCCGTGCCCGAGGTGCTGCCGGGCGACTTCTTCGTCCTGGAGTTTTCGCGGCTGACCGACACCTTTCTCTTGCATGTAGACGACGAGGATCGAAGCACCTACGATCTGGGCGATGAAATTGCCGCGCTACAGATGCTCTTCCGCACCCGGACGAACGCAGTCAACGGAGGCCCCCTCCAGCCGGAGCTGATCGACCGCACGATCGACATCGCTCGGGAGCTGGGCATGGCTCAGTACATTCCGACTCTGGGCGAGCTGGTCGAAGACCGAGTGCTTTCGATCGTTCCCCGAGATGCCAACCGAGGGCTCAAGTTCGATGAAGACGAAGACCAAAAAAACTGGACCCACGGGCTCCGCCAACGAGTCGGTCGCTGACCTACCCCGCATTCTTTGCGAAGGCTGGTTGGACGAAGGCTGCGAAGGGTCATGCGTCTTCATCCCCGAGCGCGCGTATGTCATCCAAGACGACAAGGCGTGGTTCGCGTGGGGTAACGCACAGCTCGACGAGTCGATGGGAGACGTGCATCTCGTCGAGAGCTTCGACGATCTCGACCTCGAAGAGCGCGTTGTCAACGGCACGAGCGTCAAGATGCCGAAGGGCGGACGTTGGGTAGTCGAGGGTCCGGGCCAACGCTCGGACGTGAAGAACGCGAATCAGCGCACTTACTCCCGCAAGATCTGGGAGAAGCTGGTCGGCGACAAGGACAGCTACGTGCAGCAGGCGATCACCGAGCGCGCGATGGTCGGTCACCTCGAACACCCGAAGGACGGACGCACCGACCTCAACAACGCAGCCATCCTCACCACCAAGGCCGAGCTTCGCGAAGACGGCGTGGTGTGGAACCAGTTTGAGCTGCTCGACACGCCGGGCGGCGCTGTCCTGCAAGAGCTGACTCGCAAGGGCGTCAAGTGGGGTGTCAGCTCGCGTGGCACCGGCACGGTCGGCGACGACGGCGCGGTGAGCGAGTCCGACTACACGCTCAAGACGTGGGACGCCGTGGCCTCTCCCAGCACGCCGGGCGCGCACCCGAAACTCGTGCTCTACGGACGCCAGCGCAACGAGAACACCGACGAGGACGCTCCTGTCCTGTCGGAAGAGGGCACCCAGACCCTCGAACACCTGATCGAACTGACCGAGACCGAAGCTGACGGCATCTCCGAGTCCGTCGTGCTCCGCCGAGACATCCTCTCCACCCTCGCGACCCTAGACGAAAGCGACCTCCAGGCCGCGATCCTCGGGGACCAGGGCTGGGCGAAGATCCACGCCGCCATCGAGCGCGCGCGTGCACTGTCGAACGGCGATGGCATCGACGAGGCGATCGAGGAAGCCCTCGCAAGCGGCGAAGGTGAGGACGAGACGAGTGGGAACCTTCTGGGGACCATCGAAGACCTGCAAGAGCAGGTCAGTGATTCCGTGGCCGAGAACATCGAGCTACGGGAACAACTGGAAGCTGCCGAGTCCGAGCGCACTGCGCAGACGGAACGGCTGGCTGTGGTGGAAGGGGAGCTGACCCAACTTCGGGTCGAGTGTGACCTTGCACGCGAGCTTCTGGCAGAGACCCCCGGCCGAAACGTCGGGGATGTGGCCGCTGCGGCGGACGAAGCAATCAGCATGGAGCCCGAGCTGGAACGCTTCCGCGATCTCATGGAGAGCGTGGAGACGGTCGAGCAGGTCCGCACCCTTGCTGAACGCCTCGCCCCGGTCGTGCACAAGCCCGCTCTCGTCGTTGAGACGGAGGAGCCGGTGGTGCCGCCCAAGCCAAAGCGACGCGCGCGGACCGCTCTACCCGTCGGAGTGTCTTTGAACGAGACCGTCGTGAGGCGATCAAGAGTTGTCCCGACGATCGCGGAGTCCTCCGGGGCTTCCCTCGTCGCGAAGATGCCCGGCTTCAAAAGAACCTCGTGACTGACGCCCTCTGGCGCAGCACACCACACCAAGGAAAACACAGACATGATTCTCTCGAATCAAGGCATCTACGAAGGGATCCTCGAAGCAGGCGCACGCCTCGCTGAGACTCCCGAGGCCGAAGGCGGCTGGGCCGAATACTTCATGGCGACCGACGAGGCCGACATGAGCATCGACGACCCGATTCTTCGGGCTCAGACGTGCATCCTCCTGGAGAACGCCAAGCGTGAGATGGCCCGTGGCCTCCCGCGCGCTGTCATCGAAGGTCGCGTGACCCTCGACGAGACCACGCGCTCCGCGCTGGTCGGCGGTTTCTCCGACTACCTGTTCCCGATCATTCGTGCGGGCTTCCCCACGAACCCGATCAACGAACTCGTCTCCGTCCAGCCCACGACCCGCCGCACTGCGACGATCGTGTACTGGAACTGGATCGTCGGCACCAGCAAGGGCCAGTTCACCCAGGGCCAAAAGCTCTTCGATGCCAACACCGGCAAGCAGACCCGTGACATCGACTTCTCGAACGAAGTCGTGAACGGCGAAGCGATCCCGGCGCTCGGCGGCGCGAACGCCACCAATAGTGGAACCCTCGCGTTCCACGACGGCGGCGGCGTCCGTCCGGGCACCGTGGCGCTGTCTTTGGAGGTCACCACCGGCCCGACCATCGTGACCTTCGTGGACAACGGCAACGGTGCCTTCATCGCGGGCGGCGGCTTGACCATCACGGCCAGCTCGATCGACTACCAGACCGGCGCGTGGTCCATCACCCTCAACCTGGAGACCTTCACCACCAGCACGGCCAACACGGCCACCTACCGCTGGGACTCGGAAGGCTCGACGATGATCCCGCAGGTGGACGTGCAGATCGTGACGAACACCGTTCAGACCGAACGGCGTGCGCTCAAGATCAACTACTCCAAGGAAGCGATGCAGGACGTGATGTCCGAATTCGGCGTCTCCCTGGAGCCCAACCTCGTCGCAGGTGCGGCCGAGCAGATGAACTACGAGATCGCTCGTCAGGTCATCGCCGAGGTCTTCCAGGTCGCGCCCGTGGCGTCTCAGTTCTCGCTGACGGTGCCCGCTGGCATCTCGCAGCAAGAGCACTTCCGCGACATCATCTTCAACATCAACTCCGCGTCGAACTCCATCTGGGCACGCACCCAGAAGGGCTACGGCAACTGGTTGGTCGTTGACGAGGGCTTCGCGAACCTCGTCGAGTCCCTGCCCGCTTCGCTGTTCGTCCCGAGCCCGATGCCGCCGTCCGTCCACGGGCTGCACTTCATCGGCACGCTCCTGAACCGCTACCGCGTCTACAAGGACCTCCACCTCGACAAAGAGCCGGGCTCCGCGACCGTGGGCAACATGCTCATGGGCTTCAAGGGTGCCAACTTCTTCGAGGCCGGGTTCGTGTGGGCTCCGTACCAGCTCATGTACACGACCTCCCCGCTGGAGACGGCCGACTTCCTGACCCAGCGCGGTCTGGCGAGCCGGTACGCGACCAAGATGGTCAACGCCGACATGTACTCGCGGATCGACCTGCTCGCGTAGTCCACGCTCGGGCAGCGCGGTGAGTGGAATCTCCGCGACGCTCTCTCAGGAGCCCCGTCCTCTTCGCAGGGGGCGGGGCTCTTTCGTTCTGCAAGACTTCAAGCTGCGCCGCGACAACGGTTTAGGGGGCGTCCTTGCAGAACTGGAGCTGTCCTCCCAATCTGCAAGGCATGACTGTCGTGCTCTACTTCGACGGCGTGATGCCGCACACGAGGAACCGCTGGCCCGCGCTCCTGCGTTCGATGGATGGCGTGAAGGCGATCGGGATGCCGGACGACGGCCAAGGCAACTCGGATCTCCGCTTCGTGCTCGACGACTACCCGGACCACACGCCCGTCTATGTGGTCGCTGACACGGCGGCGCACGGTGCCCTCCAGCTCGACACGTTCCAGCACCCCGAGAAGGCGCTGTACGTGTTCGGACCTGACCACGGGTTCATTGCTCCGCCGGAGGGTGCGGTGCGCGTCACGATCTTCATGTCGCGCTCAGACCGCTCCATCTTCTCGGACCACGCGGGAGCGATGGTGCTCTATCACCGACGCACGCAGCGCGGCACCTGGACGTGAAGCGCAACGATTCGTCGGCCGCCGCTTCGCGCGGGCTTCTACGCTTCGCACCCATCACGGCCCTCCCGGCGCGAGGTGGTTCATCACGAGGCCGAGGATGAGGCCGAGTACGGACGCGCCAACGATGATCGCGAGACCTCCGCACAACTCCCCGAAGCGGGTGCGCAGTTCTTTCATGTCAGCCAACTTTCTCTGGGGTGACGCTCACGAACTCAATCACGCGATGGTTCGTCTCCATGTACTGTTTACCTGCCTCGACTGCGCTGTCTTCCGTCGCGGCAGCGAGGATGCAGGTCTGGTCGTGAGGGCCGTCCGCCGTGATGAAGACGCAGCGGACCTTCCATGCGTCGAGGTGCGTCAATTCTTCTCCTGCGTGATGAAGAGCGACAGCGCGGGCTCAGTCTCCGCGAGCTTCCAATCGCCGTTCGGGGGGAACGTGCCGACCGCACCGTCAGCGATCGGGAACGGGAATCGAATCAGGAGCGCCGACTCCTTCCAGGCTTGCGCCAAGCGTGCCTTCACCGCGCTGTTCATCGAGCCTTGGATGTGAATCGTGAAGGTCTCTGGCCGGATTCGGATCACGGTGCCGTCGGATGCGGCCGTGACGAGGGACCAGCTCTTGAAGACCTCGCGCCGCGTGTCGCGGGCTCCGCGCTCCGCTGCCTCTTGCGCACGCACGGCTGCGAGCACTTGGCTGCCCAGCATACGCACGAGGGTCGGCCCTCCTCTGAGCCACTGCCACCAGAGCTGGAGGATGATGCGCCACTTGGGCTGACGGTCGAGCTTTGCGTTGAGATCTTGGGTCATCGGAGGGTGTGCTTGGGGAGTGCAGCGTGTCATGCTCTAGGTTCTTCTTTTTGAGCTTACCCCGTATCGGACGATCGGGCATGTAGACCGAAGGGATTTTGCCTCTTACACTGCCCGTCCCGGCGCGACAACGCGCGCCATAGCCCTCACCAGGAGCCCCGATGACCTCTCCGACAGCCAAACGGTTCGTCAACCTCGGAAAATCCAGGACGCAGATCCTCGATCCAAACGGCACGCGAATCATCGTCATGCCGTTCTCCGAGAGCCTCCACGCCAACACCCACAAGGCCGACGCGCTCTACGTGCTCGAAGGTGACTATTGGGGGAGGTACGTGTCCCAAGCGGGACCCTTGTTTCCCTTTCCCATCCCCGCAGCCTTCGGTCTCACCGCGTTTCCGGCGCTGCGTGCGCTGGGTATCGACGGCGAATTCGTGGAGCTGGAGGGCGTGCCGCTTCGCGTGCAGAGTGGCGGGCAAGCTGTTGCGGCACGCATGGGAACGTACCGTATTGCGGCGGACGTACTGACGCCCGACGGCCACATCAAGCGCACGCTTCCCGACGGCTCGATCGAGCTGCTCGAAGACACGGCCGCGAACCGCACGAAGTTCGCGGACGCCGATCCGGTCAACACGAAGAACCCGCAGATCAAGGACGGCATCCTCTCGTGGTTGGAGCGGATGCACGTCACCAGCGCCGCAGACTTCTCGGCGCTCTCCGATGAGGTGATGCTCAAGATCCCGGGCGTCACTCCGCATAGCCTTCCGCACATCCGCGCGAACGTGCACAAGATGCTGGAGGAGTCGGTGGCTCCCGAGACGGTCACGATCGACGAGGTGTTGCCGGACGACGACGAGGGCTACGATGGTGACCCGGCGTTCGACGACGACGCGGAAGAGCGCGATCCGATCCCGTCGGTGTCGCAGACGTTGAAGCAACGCGCGCGGGGCACTGGCTCCACTGCCAAGGACTAGAAGATGCCGAACACCGTCCTGACTGAGAAGAACATCAAGAAGCGGATCGAGACTCGTCTCGGTTCGTCTGGGGTGTTGATCGAACTTGAGGACGACGACATCAAGGAAGTGATCCTGGATGCGATCGAGCTGTACAACCAGATCCGTCCGGCCAAGCGTCGCGCGGGCATTCAAACCTCGACGCAACAGAGCCGCTACGTGATCGTGGACGTGAACGGGGCCACGAACTTCCCGGGCATTGCGGGCATCGTGGACGTGCAGTTCATCACACGCCGCACGCAGCCCGCGCAGGTCGATCCCTTCGACCCGTTCGACACTGCGCTCGCGGGCGTGACGCTCGGCTCAGGCTCGGGCGAGACGTACGGCGAGATCGCACAGCGGCTCATGTACTCGGAGGACGCGGCGCGCATCGTGGACTCGGAGCCGGAGTGGGAGTCGATGTGGGAGGGGGCGGAGCTGATCCTCTACCTCGCGATCCCGCGCTCGCACATTCAGGCAGGCATGGAGTACAGCGTCTACTACGCGGCCGACAACAACACCGACAACGGGATGCAGCTCATCCCGAACGGCGACGTGGAGATCCTGATCCGCTACATGACGGCCGTGGCGAAGACGATCCTCGGCCGCGTCCGCGTGAAGCACGGCGGCACCGTGAACCCCGAGGGCGGTGTGGACGAGATCGACGGAGCGGCTCTCCTCCAGGAAGGCTCCGAAGAGGTCAACTCGATCCGTGAAGAGATGGAACGTCGTCGTGCGCCGCTTGCGCCCACGTCGCCCGAGTGATGCACGATGCCGAAGCGCAAACCCCGAGCACCGCAGATCCCCGACGCCCGCGCCCTTTTCAAGCGCGTTCAGCAGGTCGTTACCGAAACGCTGGTGGACGAGCTGGAGTTTTGGGCTGAGGAGATCCGCGAGGAGTTCATCGAGCGCATCGAGGCGCAAGCCTTCGCCTCTTTCCAGATCATTCTCTACCCGGACAACGGGACCAACCTCTCGCCCGAGTGGCTGGCTCGTAAAGCAGCGGCGGACGCGGACGAGCGCACCATGATCGCGACCGGCCACTACACGGAGTCGATCCGCATCTTCAAGAAGTACGACCGCAAGGAGAAGAAGTGGGTGATCCGCGTGGGCTTCCACCCGAACATGCAGGCGCGTGACCTCAAGCGGCGCATCGTTCCGATCCTTCTCGACGACGTGGCGCTCGTGCAGGAGTTCGGGTCCGTCAAGGCGCGCGTCCCGGCGCGTCCGCATTGGGGACCTCACCGCTCGACCGTGAAGTCCGAAGCGCCTGCGAAGCGCAAGGAGCTGACCAGGGAGGTGTCGAAAGTCCTCAAGGGCGATCGACGACTCAAGAAGCTCGCTGTGGGGGTCCGCTAGATGGCCGCCATCGGTGCCTCTCCGTACCTGCCTGCGAAGTACACGCAGAAGATCACGTTCCCCCAGGCGTTCGGTCGCGACCTACAGACGCAGATCGGTCTGATCGAGGAGCGGTGGAAGCGGTACTTCACGGAGATCGACTACTACCCGCGCCTACAGAACATCGGCATCGCTGACGCGACGCCGGATACGCGCAACCCCGAGATCGCGGCACCTGCTTCACCCGTCAATCCGGCGGCCGGTGGCTTCGATCGCCTGTACGGTGAGAGTGTGGACCGGCAGATGGCGGACGGCGCTCGGTGGGATCAGCCGCACCTCTCGGGCACGCTCGACGCGACGACCGAGGCGGAGGGCTATCAGGATCCCGTCAAGTTCCACGCACAGATCAAGCGGGAGCAGGACAAGAAGCGCGCGCTGGAGCTGTACGGCTTCGACGACGTGCGCGATATCGTGGTCATCATCCCCGCGAGCTTCTACGACGCCTGCGGGTTCCGTGCCAAGGAGGGCGACAAGTTCATCTGGGACGGGCAGGAGTACGACGTGCTCCAAAGCGCGGGCGCGGGCTGGTGGAAGAACTCGAACATCCGCCTCTACCGAGTGCTCAACTGCGAGCACAAGCGCCTCGGATCGTGATGCAGACCGTCGCACGCATTTTTCATGGCAAGACTCTCAAGGTCCACTCGATCGACCGCGTGGAGGTCATGCTCGAATTGGACTTCGATTTCTTCGCCCGCAAGGTCTTCTCGCTGGTGTTGGAGTTCGACCCCGAGGATCTGGAAGAGGACGACTACAGCCGCGCGCAACACTGTCTCGTCGTGCTGCTCGGCGGCAAGCGCGTGATGGTCGAGCCCGAGATCGCAGTACGTGAGCAGTGGGGTCGGCGCAGCGATATCCCGTCGCGGGTGTTCCTGACGGAGCGCGTGCACGGGACGCCTATCGGATATACGGAAGGGCTGCCGGGGCACAACGATCCCGTGCTGGATGTCGCTCCCTTCTACAACAGCCTGTTCCCCGCCTTCGATGTCCAAGCCGTGAAGTCAGTGTTGAACGGAAGAGGTCGCCGTGGCTGATCGCCCTGGACATTCATTCGAGGACACGATTCGGCAGCACGATGTCGCGTTCTTCTCGTTCTGGGATGCGCTGCACGTCGATTACGGCGCGCTCGGTCTCGGGATCGAGGACAACGTGGACTCTCCGTTCGCGCCGATCGACCGCAACGACATCCCCATCATCAAGGTGTTCGCCACGCCTCAACGAGCTGTGGCGCGTATCGTGGATGAGCTGGTGATGAGCGGCTGGATCGCAGGGGCGGACGCTGGCGCACAAGCGGCGAACGCTGAGGTACTCCGCGAAAAGGCGGGGGAAGATTTTGGCGTGCTGCCCCTGCCCCTCATCACGATCATGCGGGAGGACCCGGTTCCCAACCCGCAGGACTCCGGCGTCCCCAAGTCGTTCCGAAAGCAGTGCTTCGACGAGGCGAACGGCGCGTACCAGACGCAGCGATGGCCGGGCGCGTGGGAGGTGTCGTACAACGTGACGGCGTGGAGCGTGAAGCGCGCCACGATGGTCTACATCCGCGAGTGGGTGATGTCGCAGGTCGGGGGCGTGGGCGGCAACGAAGGCGAGCTGTTCCTTCCAGTTCGGCATGAGTCGCCGTGGGGCGTCATCAACCAAGCGATGAGCCTCGACTCGATTACCGATCAGAGCCAGCTTGAGGGCACTGAGGACGCGCGGATGATCCGCACGCTCTTCACGTTCACGCTCAAGATGTGGCACTTCAAGCGGCCGGTGCCGCCGTCCGGCGTGGACCCCGGACAGCCCGGCTATGCGGAAGGTCAGATCCAAGCCGTCGAGGGCTTCAACCTCGAAGAAGCGGTCTTCATGCCCGGCGCTGCGCTCGGCACTGAACTCGATCCCGCCGACTTCGCGACCGACCCGACGCTGATCTCGCGGAGTCCGCTCGGGCTCAACATGTTCTCGTTCTACTTGAGCGACAACAAGATCCCGACGCAGTGGCCCAAGGCAGGCAACGCGACGGTGCGCCGAGGCAGCAAGTCCCCGCTCGGCATCGCGCCACACCCGACGTTGCGCATCGAGATGCAGGATCCGTCGGACGAGGTGCTGATCTCGAACCGCACGATCACGCTCGACAGCGACAGCCTTGCCATTATCACGACGGCGTTCGACTACAAGTCCACGGGCGCGGTCGAGATGCTGCTTGCTGAGAAGGCGGCGGGTGTGGGGCCAGCGTTCGCGAACTCGTACGCACAAGCGATGCCTGCGTCCGTCGGTTGGACGCACGGCCAGTTCTTCGCGCTCATCCGGCAGCCCGTCTACTCGATGAGCGTTCGAGGCACCGGCACCGCGCAGCTCGAACAAGCAGATGTCTCGCAGATCAACATGCGGCACGTCCGCTCACCTGTGACCAAGACGCTGCCCGACAGCACGACGCCGGGCGGGGGTCAGACGGTGTACCAGTGGGACACCCTCACGGAAGCGCGTACGCACCTCGCGGTCGTCGAGTTCAACGGACCCGCTGGCTCGGGAACGATCGACGTGAACGGAGAGATCTACACCGTGGACCCGACCGAGCAGAGCACGGGCTTCGTGGGCATCTTCTCCACGCCCTTCGGGGGCGGCTCGATCACGGTCTCGGTCGCGGATGCTCTCTCGCCTGCGCTTGTGTACGTGCAGGAGTATCTGGGGTTCTGGGACGGGACGGCGATCTAGTGGACGCCAAGCGGTGCATCTGCGTAGGGCGGGACTTCACCACGCTCCTGTCCGCGTGGTACGAGCGCACCCGTCCCAGGATCGCGGACGGTACGCAGGGGGTGCGGACGTGGAACTACCGGGACCTCCAGATGGCCGTTACGCTCATCCGCACGCTGTCGGAGCACAAGGGTCAGAAGGCCCCGTTCCTCGGTAAGTTTCAGCACCTCGATCACCACCTTGCGGAGTGCCCGTGTTCGCCTCGGTTCGAGGCTCCGAAAGCTGACCCGGGGGCTTGACTCCCCCCTGTAGACACGCCCCACCCTAGCCACCTAGACTACGAGCCATGAACGACGGAGATCACGTCGAGCAAGGGGACGAGGTTCCCGAGCCCACCGAGCAGCACCCGAAAAGCACCAAGAAGGCTGCTCGTCGGGAAGAACGATCTGCACCCAGGACTGCCGCGCGGCCCGCCCCTTCACCGAAGGTCGCTCCGCGTGTGCGCTTCCTGTCGCTTCGCAACCGAAGCGGGACCCTCCTCTTCCTGCCCGTCCTCAACGATGACGGAACCAAGAAGTCGCTCAGGATGGGCGCGAACGCCACGGTGCAAGTCCAAGAGGATTGCCTCACCGATCACGCGCGTCGCTTACTCAGCCAGGGCCAGATCTCGATCGACCCGCATCGGTAAAGCACACGAGGACACGTCATGGCACAGAGCCCCGGAATCATCACCAACGAAATCACCGTCATCCCGACCAGCCCGACGCTGGGGGTGACCCTCCCCGTGATTGTCGGCGGGGCCACGAAAGGCCCCGTAGGCACTCCGCTGCTCGTCACGAGTGAGACTGCTCTCATCCGTGCGTTCGGCCAACCCTTCGCCGACGACTTCGGCTTGCTGAGTGCCATCGAGTACCTCAAGCAAGGTACGCAGATGTTCTACCTGCGAGTCGCCGACGGGACGGAGCTGGCAGCGACCGTCGATGTCGTCGGCCCCGAAGGTGTGGCGGCCACTGGCTCGATCGCACTGTCGGGTCAGCCGAACGACGCGGACAACGTGGTGATCTCCGACGGGGTGAACCCGGCGCTCACGTTCGAGTTCGACTTGGCACAAGCGGCCATCGGTGACCTCACGTTCGGCGGGCTCCCGCTCGCGACCGAGACGATCACGCTCGACGACGGCGTGAACCCGGCCACGATCTTCGAGTTCGACACCGCTGCCGAAGCGACGGGCACGTTGACGATCATCGGCGGCCAGCCCACCGACGGCGACACGTTCCGCATCTCGGACGGCACGAACATCGTGGACTTCGAGTTCGACGACAACGCTTCGGTGGTCGAGAACCAGACGCTTCGTCGGGTCATCATCGGCGCGACGGTGAACGACACGCTGAACAACCTGCAAGCCGCCGTCAACAACGTGGCCTTCACGTTCAACATCACGGCCGCCAACCCGACGGGCGGCGACACGGTTCCGCTCACCAACGACAACACTGGTGTCGCGGGCAACGTCGGCATCATCGAGCAGGTCAACGTCTCGACCTTCCTTGGCTCGACTGGCATGGCTGGCGGCGACGACCTCACCGCTGGCGGCGGCAACGTCCCGGTCCGCATCGGTGCGGACGCGCAGGCAACCCGCGACTACATGCTCGCAGCGATCGCATCGGCTCCGTCGCTCGCCATCTCGGGCACGGCCAACGGCACCACGATCATCGACCTCGTGAACGACGCCGTGGGGATCGCGGGCAACGTGGCGATCACGAACGGCGCTACCAACGTGACCGAGACCGGCATAGCCGGTGGTACGGATGCGGGCGTCGGCGGTGGCAACGTCGCTGTTGCGGTCGGCAGCACGACCGCTATCACGGTCGAGAACCTGCGCCAAGCGATCAACAACCAAAGCCCCTTCGATGTGACGGCGCTTCCCGGCGCAGGCTCGATCGTCTCCTTGACCAACACGGTCGCGAACGCTGCGGCCGGTAACGTCGCCATCACGGGCACCGATGTCGCGGTCGTGCAGACGCTCGCGGGCATGGGCTCGGGTGTCGCCGCCGGTGCGCTGGTCGGCATGACCATCGCGGCCATCACGACCGGCACTTGGGGCAACGCGCTCTCCGTCGTGTTCCGTGCGACGCAGATCTCCGGGGCTGCTCCGGGTGCGTTCGACATGGACGTGATCGCGCCGGTCGGAACCAGCGGTGCCGTGCAGGTCGTCGAGACGTTCTTCAACCTCTCGACCGCGAGCGCCGACTCCAACTTCATCGAGACGCTGGTGAACACCGGGGTCGTGAACAAGTCGAACCCGAGCCGGTACGTCAACGTCACCGTCTCGATCGACCAAGACCCGGTGTCCGCGACCTACGTGCTCGGCACCACGCAGGCTGGCACCGACGGGATCAGCGGCCTTGACGACGCCGACTACATCGGCACCTCGACCGGCACGGCATCGACTGGCCTCCAGTCGCTCCGCAACGCCGAGTCCGTCCAATTCAACCTCCTGGCAGTCCCGGGCATCAACACCCGGGCCGTCATCCTGGAGGCCATCAACGTCTGCGAGACGCGACAAGACGCGCTCTTCGTCGTCGATCCGCCGCCGAACCTCACCGTGCAGGAGGCGGCCGACTGGCACAACGGCACTTCGGTTCTGCCGAACTCGCCGACCTCCCAGCTCGACAGCTCCTACGCGGTGCTCTACTGGAGCCACCCGACGACGGCGAGCCAGTACCTCCAGGCGAACGTCAAGTTGCCGCCCTCGTCCTTTGTGCTCGCGCAGTACGCGCTCGGGGACCGTCAGGTGGGCCACTCGTGGCGCGCGGTTGCGGGCGCACAGCGAGGCAAGATCGACGCCCTGTCGGTCGAGTTCTCGCCGGACCTCACCCAACGCAACCTGCTCCTCGGTGGCACGAACGCGGTCAACCCGATCGTGGCGTTCAGCGGAGACCAGGGGATTCAGCTCTACGGCAACGAGACGCTCCAACGCACGCCCGGCCCCACCGATTCGGTGCACATCCGGCGCGGCATGATCGAACTCAAGCGTGCGGCCGTCGAGGTCACGCGCGACATCCAGTTCGAGCCGAACGATCCGCAGACGTGGCGGAACATCGAACAGAAGATCCAGCCGCTCCTCGACTTCCTCGTTGGCGTCCGCGCCGTCGAGCCCGGTGCGAAGGTCGTGTCGAACTCCGACACGAACCCGCCCGAGCTGCAAGCGCAGAAGACGGTGAACGCGCAGATCTTCATCAAGCCCATCGGGGCGGCGGAAACGCTGGTCCTCGACTTCATCCTCGAAGCGATCGGCGCGGGTTCCCTGAACATCGTCAACGCCTGATCTACCGCCCTTCACTTCACCGCCCCCGATAGGAGACGACGACCATGCCCCTTGACACTCTGAATGCTAACCACATCGGTCAGGTTGGCGGTGGCTTCGAGCCGCAACGCCAGAACAACATCCTCTTCACCGTCACCGGGCTCGCGGGCAACGACAACGATGTCGTCACCCTGTCGTTCACGTCCGGTCCGTTGCCGAAGTCGAACATCGGCATCGTCGAGGTCCGGTTCCTCAACCAGATCCGCAAGTTCGCCGGTACGCCGACGTTCGACGACATCCCGATGGTCTTCAACGACTACGTGGATCAGGAGACGGCCACCGTGCTCGCCAACTGGTTCTACCTGTCGCACAACCCGGTGAGCGGCAAGACCTCGCTCGCGTCCGAGTACAAGAAGAACGGGCGCATGACCATGTACGGTCCGAACGGCGAGTTCGATCGCGAGTGGGAGATCCAGGGCGCGTGGATCTCCAACTACGATCCGGGCGACGCCGACATGGAAGGCGAAGACCGCGTGCGCATCACCGCAACCCTCACGATCGACAAGGCCATCTTCATCCCGTCCAACCTGACGGCGTAGAAGGCCCGGACCGCCGCATCTCTGGACGCTGTGTCCAGAGATGCAACAACCTAATCCTCCTGACACCGCAGGAGCCTTGATATGACGAAGATAGAACTCGGCTGGAACACCTACACGCTCCCGTCGCGGGGGCGTCTCTACGGCGAGCGGCTCCCCGGGGGAGAGGTCAAGATCCGCCCGCTGAAAGCTCGCGAGCAAGCGAAGCTCATGCAGCAGGGCGGCGGCATCGTGGGCAAGGTGGACGCCATCATCTCCACCTGCCTCCAGCTCCCCGAGGGGATGGCGGCGAAGGAGCTTCTGCTCGTCGATCGCTTCGCTGTCTTGCTCGCGCTGCGTACCAAGACCTTCGGGCCTGAGTACACGTTCGACTACCGCTGTCAGGATTGCAGCGAGCAGCAGAAGGGGCACATCAACATCGTCGAGGACTTCAACGAGCGCACGCCGGACGGCGACCTCGAAGAGCCCTTCGTGATCGAGCTGCCCGACGAGGGCAAGAAGGTCTACATGCGCTTCCTGCGGGGAGAGGATGAGGACCAGATCGCGAAGAACGCGAAGCGGATCAAGATGCAGTCGAACGACGGCGACGATCCGAGTTACCTGATCCGACTCGCGATGCAGATCGTCGAGGTCGAGGACGAGGAGCCGGAGAAGATCAAGTCGCTGGTCTTCCGGCAGCGGTTCATCGAGAACATCTCGGCGAACGACCTCTGCATCCTTGAGGATGCCATGAACGAACTTGAACCCGGCATCGACACCAGACTGTATTTGGAGTGCGGAAAATGTGCATACGTCAATGAGATGACGATGCCGTTTTCCGCAGGGTTTTTTCGTCCAAGACGGGGCCGTTGACCTCGAAACGATTGAGAGCAACATCTTCTTCCTCGTCTACGGCAGTCGCGGTGGCTTCACCAAGGCCGACGTGGACGACATGGACCAGGACGAAGTGTTCCGCTTCGCGCAGCGTCTCGCTGAGCAGCGGCGGAAAGAGAACGAAGCTCGGGACGAATCCAACCGCCGCGCCTCGAAGCAGCAGAAGAAGGGCCAAGCTCCACTCTGGAAACGGCTCACAGGCAAGCGATGAGCCCCGCGTAGACGAGCCCCTCGGCGGCCCCTAAACTCAACCCCCATGTGGAGGCAACGACATGGCCGCTGAATGGAACTCAGCCACCTTCCAGTTCGACCCTGTGGGCCAGTCCCACACGTTCTTGTTCATCATGGACAAGATCGAGAACTTCCTCACCATGTCGGGCTGGGAACGGCCGACGTGGGACGGGGGGATGTTCGGACCCGGAACCGAGGGTGGCCCGGACGCCGCTGCGACGGACGTTCGACACTTCATCCGAGCTGACCGCGCGACGCAGGGTCGGTGGCGCTACACCGGGGACCTCATCACGCAGCACGGCGGCATTGTGGTCTGGTATCACGCTGACCCGACCGCAGGCCCGTACGGACCCAACCTCGGGGGCTCGACGGACGCCGACGAGAGTGGCCCCCAGATCGTCATCCAGACCTTCTTGGAGAACACGACGTCCGACGGGGTGCAGATCTACACGCCGGACCACGACATTGAGACCGCCGGTATTCACCGCTTCGGTTCGATCCGCGTTCTGATCGACACCCTCGCGGTCAACAACTGGCTGCTCTACGGCGGCGAGGACGGGCTCTACCTGGAGGCGGGTCGTGATTCTTTGAACGCGAACCTCGGCCACGGCGCGATTATGACTCATGGGGAGATCCCGGAGTTCAACGCTACGCGCGACCTCGCGGACAAGTGGTCGGCGCAGGGGCTCGTGTGCGACATGCGGGGGAACTGCCGGTTCACCGAGGATCGCAACGACCGCATGGTCACCAACGACGGCACGGACAAGAACTTCACGGCGTCGCTGCAACCGTACGTTCCGCGAGGCACGTCGAGTATCGACTCGCTGTCCGGCAACGTCTTCGACGAGCGCCCCTACTACATCGGCTGTCGAGACAACTTCTTGTCCTCCACCGGGACCGGCGCGGCCTCGCTGTCTGCGGAGGTTGCGGGGGCCTCCGGCAACGGAGTCTCGACCAAGTTTGCGGCGAGCTTCGGCCTCATCAACACGCCGAAGAACGATCGGATCAGGATCTCCCCGCTCTTTATGATCCAGGAGATCGCACACATCAACGCGGGCGTGTCGAGCGTGGCGTCGTCTAACAACGTCATCGCGGTCACGAACGCGCTGCCGATGATCGACGTGCGCACGTATCGGCAAGTCTTCCGCTTCGTGGGTGCTGACCACACGCTCATCCCCTTCTTGAGTGTGGTGGATTCCGTTAGCGGAGCGACGTACCGCATCGGGCGTTTCGACGACAACGGACGCTTCTCGCAGTTCGGGATCGAAGTGCCCACCTCGATCATCGTGCTGCCGTAGGAGAACTGACATGACCGAGTTCGGACAGAACCTCATCCCCGCGATCTACGAGGACAACACATTCCGCCTTTTCTCGAAGGCGGGGTTCGCGAGTCACATGGTTCGTGCGTTGGAAACGGTGGGGATGATTCCTCTACGGGGCCTTTGGCCGTACGACCCGATCGCGCAGCCTGAGTTCCCGATTCAGCAAGGACAGTTCTACCTGTTCCCGTTCGACTACCCGGACGACGGCGGGACGTTGACGTGGAACGTGAGCGGTACGCTCTACCGCCCGTGCTTCGTGGTCGCCATGTGGCACGGTGCTGAGGATGTCACGACTAACCCCACGCGCCTCGAAACGCATGTGGTGGTCGAGAACGCGATCCGTCTCGATGGTGCGCCTACGATCGACAACATTTACCCGATGAGCCGTACGCGCGGGCAAACGGGGCTCGCGGGCTTCGGGGCCAACACGGCCACGTACACCACCGTCTACCCGGATCAAGACGGGCAGCAGATCCAGAAGGAGGACTGGCTCCCCTACGTGGGCAGCGGGGCCGTCAACCAAGCGACGCTGCCGGTCGGGCACATCTTTACTTACCTCGGACCCGGTGGCCTCCAGATCTACGTGGGCTCTGGGCCGACCCGTACGGCGTTCGGCGACATCATGGCGATGGGCGCGCTGTTCTGCGGAGCGCGACTTCCAGGGCGTGCAAAGCCCGTCACCGAGGACGGCAACCTCGGGCGCATGAACCCGGTCGCTCCGATGTATTGGGACCAGACCAGCGGGACCGCAAGCGGCAGCGTGTTCTGGACCACCTCGATCAGCGCGACCGCTGATCTGTATCGCCAGACCTTCCGTCCGAAGATTCACCGGATGCAAGCGGACCTCAAGTCCACGGACGAGATTGTGGACGGCTGGCTCTACAACCTGGAGAACGTCGAGTACCCGATCTTCCCTCTCTACCAGCCGGACACGCGCCCGAGCCCGCGTGAGATCTCCGGTGGCGGCGGCGGTCATATTCTTAGCTTCGGCGTGCAGGTCCCGGACTCGCGTGAACTCGACGTGAACGACAAGTACGGTCCGATCGTGCCTGAACTGAATGCGAGTGAGGTGCGTCCGCAATGGGAAGACGTGTTCACTGGCCTGGGCTGGCGCTTCTGCGACCAGAACGCTCCGCTTGGCGTGCACACGGATCCCAACACGTTGCTCGACTGGTGGCTCGTCCCCACTTACCAGTCGAACCAGCTCCTCGGGCTGTTGCACGAGAACGGCACGACCGTCGATACGCTCGCGATCGTGAACCTCACGGCTTTCGGATTCGACTATTACGACCTCACGGGCGCGAGCGGTTGGGGCAATGTGTTCCCGACCGCAGTGGTCATCATCGAGACGGGCACGAACGCGAACACTTGGGACGACGCGAGTGTCGCGGACGAGCAGACGTTCTTGGTCCCGGATCTCAACTCGATCCAGAACTACGAGGTCCAGTGGGACATCGCGGTCGATACCGGCGACGCGGACGATACGCTTTACCAGCTCACCTTCGACGCCAACAACCGTGACGATCCGCAGTCGGGCAGTAACAACTCTGAGGGCCTCAACGCCCTGACGCTCCAATACTTCTTCAACGGGGTCTGGATCGACAGAACGATCATCGAGTGCGCGGGAGACAACACCGCGTTCATCAACACGGCGGGTGAACTGAGCTACTCGACGCAGAACTACAACGCAGGGTTTATCCCGAAGGACACCGCGACCGGCACTCCGCAGCTCACGATTCGATGGGAGGTTCTTGGCGAGACGTTCCGTGGGTGCGACGGCGCAGTCGGGAACATCCGCATCAACAAGTTCCGTTACCTGTGATCCCCCGACATGGTGGATGTCAATCTCTCTGGACTGCCGCTAGGGCACGCGGGCGAGTTTCCTCTCGAAGCTGAGCAACAACTCACCCACACATTCACCTTTCAACGGGCGATCGGGGACGGTGTAGGCAGCGAACTTCTGACCGCCCTGGCGTCCGCCAACATGACGGGCTCGGTGATCTCCACCGTCGTCGGCATCGTCACCGGCACGCCCAACCTCGCCGTGCAGGGCGGACTGATCCTCGAAGCGATCATCCCGGCGGGCTTCTTCGGCGCGTACCAGAACCCGGACCTCGCGCTCGGGCAGGCCAACTTCGATGGCAGCTTGGTCTACAACGACCAGACCAACAACTTCGAGGAGTGGCATCCGTTCTCGATCTACGCCGGGACGCTGATAACCGGCACGCTCATCGTCAACGCGACGATCGGCGGCACGGGTGCGCCGGGCGAGCTGTTCCCGGCTGCGGTGCTTGAAGGCGGGCTGTCGTTCGAGCAGTTCATCGGCGACGGCGACGTGCCGGGCAACGAATTGCTCAGCGCAGCCGCTACGGCGAACATGACGGGCTCGCCCGACCCGCTCAAGGACGGCGGCTCCCCTCCCTTCGTGCACTTCAACGGTACGGACGAGTACCTCACGCACCCCGTCACGGCTGACGGTGAGCTTCGCGGCGGCGCGAACTTCTCGTGCGTGGTCGTCTTCGACCCCGAGGCGGTTGAGCAAGGACAGTCGGGCGTGCTGTGCGGTAAGCACGACCCGGGCTCGACCGAATGGGGATGGCGCGTCGCGTGGGACGACACCACTGGATTCATCTCAGTGACCGTCTCCAGTTCGGCCACGGGCGCAGACCGTGCGGATCGTTCGACGGACACGACCGACATCCGGGTCCGCACCGTCTTCGTGTTCACCTGGGACAGTACGGCCTTGGAGATGTACGTCGCGGGCGCGTC
>Ga0307378_10001526_pt1 | contig 37302 bp, 27 predicted proteins | sample UN1MG_FD_202238 | JGI IMG/M metagenome (GOLD analysis project Ga0307378, IMG submission 202238) | Soil microbial communities from Risofladan, Vaasa, Finland - UN-1 | ecosystem: Environmental > Terrestrial > Soil > Coastal area > Acid sulfate soil | place: Finland: Risofladan, Vaasa | collected...
TACTCCAATTCCTAATTCATCAAAGTCCGGATCCACAACATTTGCTCTGTGCCCGGGACTGTCCATGAAACCTTGGTGGATGAACTCAGATATAAACGTTTGGCTGTAAGCTACGTTCTCTCCATTTTTTATAAAATAGAATCCTCCTTTCACCAGACGCTCGCTGTATGTTTCGCCAGAGGTTGAAAGATGAGATATATCTCCGCGAAGAGCCATATTCTGGCTGTGTTTTCGCGCAAGAGAGCGCAGAGGCGAGGAAAATCTAACAGGGTCGAGATCAAGCTTTTGCCTTTCTCTGTTAACCAGATTAAAAAGATCCTGCTCGATTGTAGGAGCTTCTTTTTTTTGAGAATAGGACTCTTTTTCCTGTTTAAGACAGAAGAGGTTTTTAGCACAGGGCGGGGCCAATAAAAGGAAAAGAAAGACAGGAATGGCAATTCTTTTCAATTGACCTTTTATTTTCCTTTACTTTTACAAGATTTATCATAACATAAAAAGAAAAAAATGGAGAGGAGGACAAGATGAAGAACAAAAAGCTTTTTTCTTTTTTATTTTTACTGGGCCTTGGTTATTTTCTCACTTCATTTTTTCTTGGTGTCCAGAGCTTACCTGCGCAAGATACGGAGGAGGAAAAACTTCTTCAGAGCGTGCATTCTATTTCCAGCCATAAGCTCTTTGATTATGTGAAAGAATTAGCTTCTGATAAGTACGCTGGCCGGCTAACCGGGACAGAAGAATACAATGCCAGTGCTGAATGGGTGGCTTCTCATTTTAAGGAGTGGGGGATTGCTCCTGCCGTAAGCCAGAACTCTTACTTCCAGGCATTTCCTATTCCTTATACTCTGGTCTTTAAAGGCTGCGAGGTTTACCTTCACCTCCCCAGCAAAGATTCTGTTATAAAAAAGTACTATCAGTATGAAAGTGAGTTTATACCAGGCTCAACTTCTGGTTCGGGCGAAGTGACTGCTGAAGTCATTTATGTTGGTTACGGAGCCACTGCTCCAGAGCTTGGTTACGACGATTACAAAGGAGTGGATGTGAAGGGGAAGATAATTTTGATGGAAAGGGAGGTTCCTGTTTCTCCTGACAAAGATCCGGAGCTCTTCAAAAAATGGCGCCCCTATTCCTTCCATCAGTATAAACTGGAGAACGCCGTGGCGCACGGCGCCAAAGGCATGCTCTACAACTATGGTCCTATCGGAAATCCGAATAATTCCTACGATGCAGGCTTCATATACAGCCATGTGGGAGATGCGGTTGTCTCGGACGTTTTTTCAGGCACAGGGCGAAAGCATGAGGATGTTGTCGCCAAAATTGAAAAGACCTTAAAGCCTCAGTCTTTTGCGACAGGCAAGGTCTTCACCATAAAAAATATTACTGAACATCACCCTGAAGGTGTTGGCTATAACGTCATCGGCATTCTTGAAGGATCTGATCCTGTTCTCAAAGACGAGTTGATCATTCTGGGCGGGCATCTTGACCATCTCGGCCGCTGCTATGAAATAATGCCCGGGGCAAATGATAATGCTTCGTCAGTTTCAGTCATAATGGGAATTGCAGAGGCTATGTTTAAATGCCCCATCAAGCCCCGCCGCTCCGTGATGTTCCTTTGCTTTGGTGCCGAAGAGCAAGGTGTGGTTGGGTCCGGGTATTACGTCGAGCATCCGGTCGTACGTCTGGAGAAGACTCTGGCTTTCGTTAACATGGATGGCGTTGGCTGTGGGGATAAATTAGGAGCCTTAGCCGCAAAGAATTACCCTGAGTTCTGGAAGTTTATTGAAACGGCGAATCAAAAATATATCCACCGTGTCATAAGTCCTCGTTACTTCGCCAACATCGCCCGGCCAAGACTCGATGCAGCCCGCTTCATGTGGAAAGACGTTCCGACCATATCCTTCAGCGCTCACGGGGCTCGCTCTTACTACCACCTACCAAAGGACAACATTGACACGATAACTCCTGAAATTCTGGAAGATCTGGCTCAACTCCTCCTTATAGCTGTGCTGGATATGGCCAATCAGGATTCGATTGATTTCAGAAAATGATAGGTGCCTGAAATGAGATTTCATATTCCTACCAGGATCTTTTTCGGCTCAGGTATGATTTCTCGGCTTAAAGAAATAGTTGAGGAGGATTTTAAAGACACCAGCCTTTTTCTGGTTACTGATAAAGGGATTATAGAAGCAGGCATCGCCGATAAAGTTCTCAGCCATTTTCCGGGGATTCCTGTATTCGATGAAGTTGAGCAAAACCCGAAACACACCACGATCAACAGGGCTGGGGAGCTAGTCCGTAAGATAAAGCCAGATCTGGTGATCGGATTGGGCGGAGGGAGTTCCCTGGATGCTGCCAAAGCCATAGCTTTACTGGCAACCAATCCTGGTAAAATAGAAGATTATGAAGGAAAGGGAAAATATAAATCACCTCCTCTTCCTGTTCTCGCCATTCCAACGACCTGCGGCACGGCAAGTGAAGTGACCTGGGTTTCTGTAATAACCCACACCGAACGGATGTTCAAAATGAGCATAAAAGGTCCTCATATGTTTCCTGCAGTGGCTCTCGTCGACCCTGATCTGCTCATTACGCTTCCTCCTCCTCTCGTTGCCTCAACCGGTTTAGATGCTCTCACCCATGCGGTTGAGGCTTATACTGTAAAACCTGCAACATTTCTCACGGATATTTTTGCTCGTGAGTCTCTGAAGCTTATTTTCGAATCGCTTGAGAGAGCTTACGGAAATATAAAAGGCGATAAAGAGGCAAGAGAGAAAATAATGCTGGGCAGCACAATTGCCGGGCCAGCTTTCTGCAACAGCGATGTCGGGGCCGTTCACTGCGTGGCTGAAGCTGTCGGCTCTCTTTTTGATACTCCGCACGGCGTTGCCAACTCGATATTTCTTCCGTTTGTTATGGAGTTTAACCTTCCGGTCGCCAAAGATAGGTATGCTGAGATAGCTAAGATCGCAGGAGTTGCGGAGAAAGATAATGAAGCTGCAGCGCGGGAATTAATCCAGATGATAAAATTCTTGTCCATCTCTTTGAATATTCCTTCCTTCAAGGATTTAGGCATAAAAGAGAGTCAGTTTCCTGAAATTGCCCAAAAATCTTTCGAGAATAATTCAAATCCTTCTAATCCAAGAGAGGCAGGAGTCGAAGATTATTTAGCAATCCTTAAAAAAGCTGCTGATGCATAGAAAGTAGTCCGCTAAACATAGGAAATTGGTTTTTGGGACTGCATTGAGTTCGGCTCATTTTTATTCAATTCCCACCTTCTGACCTGCTCTGTAGATAATAGATGGAACAAAAAACACATCTTGACAACGCCAGAAATCAAGACAAAACGCTGTTCTTCATGCTACTTTTCAAAGTTTTTATTTTTTAGCCTAAAATCCGATATTCCAGCCTAAAGAAACGGAGAGGTCCGGAACCGATTCCGTCAATCCTAAGGAAGCATTGAGCATCATGCTTTTCTTTGCATCGATCCTATAGGAAAATCCGAATCCTAAAAAGGAAGGGGGAGTTACCTCACTGATGATATTCGTTGACCCTGAATAAGAAACAAGGAGTGCATACTTACCACCAGACAAAGGGTGGCCAAGAGCAATGCTATAAGACACCGTATCCTTCAGTTCAAGATCAGGAAGGTCGCCAAGCATCCAGTAATACATATCCACGAACAAAAATGTTTTTCCCAATGCCTTCGAAAGGGATAATCCGCCGCTGTAGTCCCATTCCCCTGTCCCAAAGCCTTTTTCGATGCTGGCCAAAGGCAACTTTGCTTGAACAACGAGCTGGACATTGGGAAATAATTTGCTCTCTTTGAGAAGCCGAAGTCCCAGAGATACCGTGGGGTCGCCTATTCCAAACTGCTCATAATCGATAGGTTCAGGAAGGATGATCTCCTGGTTTTTACCCTGCCTTCCACTGACCTGAGTGTGCTCTGAGCCTCCTGAAGGGAGTATTCCCACTCCACTGTAGGATACATAAGGAGTACTCTGGAAGATCACTGGGATGCTCGCAGAAAGATTCAACCCTTCCGAAGAGAAAGAAAGTCCGTTGAACATAAACATGCTGCTGGTTGTCTGATCGAAAATATAGTTTCCTCTCGCATACTGTATCGAACCCGAGTAAGCAACAGTACTGCCCCATACTGGAGGGGCAACGGTCTGGGCCAAAAAGATGACCCAGGCCGTTACCAACGCTCTTTTAAAAATAGTTTCCCAGCGTATTAGCATCTAAATTTCAGCCGCTGATACTGAGACGGTTGGTCACTCTTTCCATGATCTTAAGCATCTCTTCCATATCTTCAGCCACGCTCTCCATGCGCTTCTGAAATTGGTTCATGTCTTTCTTCATGTCACGGATCTGCATGAGTTCCTTGTTCTGAATCATCTTCTGCCATTGCTCCAGATTCTCCTTCATTTGTCCGGCCATGTTTCCCATAGACTCTCCCATCTTATGCATGGTGCGGTGCTGCTCCATCATCCGACCTTGTACTTTTTCCATTCTCTGTTCAAGGTTTTTGACCATTTTCTGAGTCTGCTCCATGATTTTGTCCATCCTCTGCATCATGTTCTGCATCTTGGCCATCTGCTGTTGTTGCTGCTGCTGCTGTTGTTGCTGTTGCTGCTGGGCTGCCTGCTGTGAAAATGACACAGAAATGATAGCAGCTACCATGGTCATGACCATAATACCCCTGAGAGAAAGTTTGCGGAAGTTCATGTTGCCTCCTTTTTTAAATTTAGTCATGTTAGCCTCCTTTCAATGTTTTGGCAATCATTATAGCAAAAAACGTGCCAATTATTAATTTATTGAATATAAATAAGTTATAAAAAACATATCCATATGAAATCCGACAATATTGTAAGATTATCAACAAAATTGTAGGATAATAGAATAAATTTTTTGCCCTCGATTTTAAGTCCCTTGTACGTCATTTTTGCCTATTTAATTATTTTGTTTTCAATCAGTTTTTTAAAAGTCCCCCGAGGTGGACAATTCATTGTTCCTGTCAGTTGGGGATGTTGTCATAAAAGACAGTCATTTTCTGGATTACAATCTGAATATTCGTAGGGACGATCTCGACACTTTCGGCAATGGAACAGACGGCGACTCTATCATTCTCGAGAGATTACCATTTATCATCTTTTAAGTACTGGTCGATGGATTCAGCAGCCTTCTTACCGGCGCCCATGGCCAAGATGACAGTAGCCGCGCCTGTAACGATATCGCCTCCAGCAAAAACACCTTTTTTAGAAGTCCTTCCGGTCTCTTCATCAGCAACTATGTTCCCCCACTCGTTCAGTTCAAGGTCTGGAGTGGCGGATGTCAGGAGAGGATTCGGGCCCTGTCCGATGGCCATAATAACCATATCGACATCCAAAACATGCTCAGATCCTTTGATAGGAACAGGCCGCTGCCTTCCAGATGCATCCGGCTCAGCCAGTTCCATCTTGATACACTCAATGCCTTTTACCCAGCCCTTCTCGTCACCCAAAATTTGGACGGGATTATTAAGAAACATAGGTTTGACTCCCTCCTCGAAAGCATTCTCGATCTCCTCCTCTCGGGCAGGCATCTGCTCCCTGGAGCGGCGGTAGACCAGGTAGACATTCTCCGCCCCCAGACGGAGAGCAGTCCGGGCAGAGTCTGTAGTCACGTTTCCACCGCCTACAACCGCAATATTCCTCCCAAGTCGAATAGGAGTGTTGTACTCAGGGAAAAGGTAGGCTTTCATCAGATTCACTCTCGTCAGAAACTCATTGGCCGAATAGACGCCGTTCAGGTTTTCCCCGGGGATATTCATAAAATAGGGAAGACCGGCGCCGGTCCCGATAAAGACAGCATCATATCCGTTTTTCAAGAGTTCATCGACGGTGCTGGATTTGCCGACAATATAGCTGAGATGGATATCCGCTCCCATTTTTTGGATGTAATCGCACTCCCGTTGGACAATCCACTTGGGAAGTCGAAACTCCGGTATCCCGTAGACTAAAACACCGCCTGGAGAATGAAGAGCTTCAAAAATCGAAACGGCATGTCCCTTCTTTATCAGATCGCTGGCAACGGTCAATCCGGCCGGTCCAGCTCCGACGACGGCGACCTTTTTCCCGGTGGACATTGGAATTTTAGGAATGCGTACATCCCCCTGACTGAATTCATAATCCGCCACAAATCTTTCTAAACGACCGATGGCCACGGGGTCTTTCTTCTTGCCCAAGATGCATTTGGCCTCGCACTGTTCCTCCTGAGGGCAGACACGGCCGCAGACAGCAGGAAGGCTGTTTTTTTCTTTTATCTTGTGGATAGCCCCCATAAAATCACCCTTTTTGATGAGTCCGACAAAACCGGGAATATCAATATCGACAGGACACCCTTCGACACAGGAAAAGACTTTGCACTGTAGACACCGGGAGGCCTCCCGCATGGCTTGTTCTTTCGTATAACCGAGAGCGACTTCACTAAAGTTTTGAACTCGCAGCTTTGGGTCCTGCTTCGGCATGGGCTCCCTTCTGTTCGCCCTCTTGAGGTTTTTCTCAGCTTCCATGAGCCGGCATTCGTAATCCCACATGGCACGGTGCTCTTCACGAGCATACATTTCCGACCTCTGGAGAAATTCATCAAAATCGACTTGATGACCGTCAAATTCAGGACCGTCCACACAGACAAATTTTGTCCTGCCTCCGACGGAAATCCTGCAGCCTCCGCACATACCTGTCCCGTCCACCATAATAGAATTGAGACTCACGATAGTCTTGATCCCGTGTTCTTTGGTTATGCTGGACACGGCCCTCATCATGAGTGCAGGCCCAATGGCCACAACAAGATTGATCTCTTCTCCTCCATCGATAAGCCGTTTCAGCTCATCTGTGACAAACCCATGATGACCGGCTGTGCCGTCGTCGGTCGCAATGTAAAGCTCGTCACTGAAAGCTCTCATTTCTTCTTTCAGGATGATCAGGTCCTTTGTACGGGCCCCAATAATAGAAATGATTCTGTTTCCAGCTTTTTTGAATGCTTTGGTTATAGGATAGACCGGTGCGACCCCCACTCCACCTCCGATGCTGACCACTGTCCCGACCTTCTTGATCTCTGTGGGAGTTCCCAAAGGACCCACGACATCCAGAAAGACCTCCCCGGCATTCAGGGCATCCATCTTGCGCGTGGCCATCCCAACGACCTGGACAATCAAGGTTATTACCTGGCTCTCCTGGTCAACATCAGCCACGGTGAGGGGAACGCGTTCGGCGTAATCATCTGTCCTGACAACAACAAACTGTCCGGCCTTCACATTCTTGGCCACGACGGGTGTGTAGACTTTAAAGAGTGTGATGGAAGGGGCAATCTGTTCTTTCAGGAGGATCTCGTTAACTTTATTCTCGTTCTTTCCGCTCATTTCTTCTTTCTTCTCCCTCTGTTTTCTTCGGACGAGGCAGATAGACCGAAAACGTACTTCCCTCATTAAATTGGCTCTGCACTTTGATCTGGCCGAAATGCGAATCAACAATTTTTTTCGAGATAGTCAGCCCCAAACCCGTTCCGGTGATTTTTTTTGTTTTATCATCCTCGACCCGGTAGAAATCTTCGAAGATCCTAGGCAGGTTTTCCGGGGAGATTCCGAAACCTGTATCTTTTATACGGATACAGAGAAAGCTCCTGTCCACTTCCCCTTCCACAGTCACCGAGCCTTCTTCGTGGTTGTATTTGATCGCATTGTTGATCAAATTTATAAAGAGCTTTTCCATATCTTTGACATCAGCCTGAATGGGAGGCATATTCTTGGGTAATTTCATAGTGATGGTGACGTTCTTTTTATCCGCCTCCGGCTTTACAAAGTCGACAATTTTTTGGATGATTTCAGAGAGCTTTACTGTTTCCATTTTTTGTGCGACTCGACCCGCCTCCATACGGTTGATTTCTAAAAGATCGTTCACCATGATCAAAAGGGAGTGGGCCCTGTCTTTGGCACGACCGAGCCATTTATTCCGCTGTTCCTCGTCTTCACCAACCTCTCCAGAAAGCACGATTTCCAACCATCCTTGTATAGCAGCGAGCGGTGCCCTGAGTTCATGGGCTACCATGGACACAAACTGAGATTTAATCTTATCGATCTCCTTTAGTTGGGTGATATCGTTGAGCACTGTCACGGCTCCCAAGATTCGTCCTTCCTCATCTTTAACCGGAGCGATGACGGCCATCAAAGTCGTCCCTTTATCAACCTCAACCTCTCGGCTGATCATTGAGACCTTCTCTTCCTTGGAAGAGAGGACTTCCCGGATCGAGTCAATGATGGCTTTATTCTTGATATAGAACTCGAGGGCCTCCCCGGGAATTTCGTGACTCCGTAATTTAAGCATCTTCACGCTCGAGGCATTCCAGAGCACCAAGCGGCCCTCCATGTTGGCCACCAGGACACCATCGGCCATACAGCCTATAATGGTCTGCAGACGGCTCTGTTCACTGGCCAGCTCCAGGAGTTTTTGATCTCTTTCAGCGTAGAGCTTTTGGGCTTCGAGCCGGAGCATTCGCTTCTCGAGTCCGCGTTTAACCAAGGCTGTAAGGGCATCGGGTGAGAAAGGCTTGGGTAAATAATCATAGGCACCGCGTTTGGTTGCCTCGACGGCTGTGTCGATCGAGGCATACCCGGTGATGACAACCATGATGATCTCCGGATCAATATCATGGACTTTCTGAATAAGGTCCAGTCCACCTATTCCTGGCATCATGAGGTCGACAAGGATGAGATCATAGTGGTTCTCCTTCACCTTTTGAAAGCCGAGGTTGCCGTCTTCGGCACAATCGACCAGGCAACCCTCTGCGGAGAGGGCGCGTTTACAGCCCTCCCGAATACCCATTTCATCATCGATAACCAGGATGCGTGCTTCAGAGCCCAACGTCATTTCCTCCTTTCGGCCAGAAGTTTTTCGATTTTTTTGATGAGGACCTCAGGCTTGACGGGCTTATTCAAGAAATCATCGGTTTTCATCCAGTATCCGTCTTCCTCGATTGAAAAACGATAGCCCGTAATCTCAGCCACTGCCGTGACCATAAGGATGGGGATTTTCTTAAACAGCGGATCGCCTTTGATTTGTTTGCTGAAAGAAAATCCGGCATCATGCTTTTCCATCATTAAATCCAGGATGATTAAATCCGGCATCTCTGCTCTGACCCGCTCAACCCCCTCCTGGCTGCTTGTGGCCGTCAAAACGTCGTAGCCACGGTGCTTTAATACAGCCTTGTGCATCTCTAGAAAATCCAGGTCATCGTCAACCAATAAGATCTTTCCTTTTGGCGTCGCCATTTTGTCCTCCTTCTGCGCTCTTCATATCGGGCATTATCTGTTCACCTTCCATCCATTCTTTCTGATCCAAAACAGGAAGAGCGATGGAGAAGGTCGTGCCTTTGTCCAACTGACTGTCCACATGAACCGACCCCTTGTGTTTGGATATGATGCCGTAGACGATGGCCAGTCCGAGCCCGGTACCCTTTTCTTTGGTAGTGAAAAAAGGGTCGAAAAGGCGGGAAAGGTGTTCTTTCGCTATGCCTTTTCCCGTATCTATAATCTGGATTTGCAGCTCCTTGCCATCGTTAAGCACCTGACTTTTCAGCGTTAGAACTCCTTCTCCCTCCATGGCTTGGGCTCCGTTCAGTAAGATATTTAAAAAGACCTGTTTGAGGAGATCAGGGTCGGCAAACGTAGATGGAAGGGACGGCTCCAGCTCCCGCTTCACTTCTATTTTCCGGAAGAGGGCACGCTTTTCCAGAAGAGACGAGGCTTCCTCTATGATACTGTTGATATTTAAGAGTCCTGGTTTAAGCTTGGTTTCCCGAGAGAAGCTCAGGAGGTCCTTGACAATTTTCGCCGCTCTTTCCGCTTCTTGGACGACGAGTTCGATGTCTTTTTCCAATTTTTCCTGACCTTTCAGTTCTTTCTTGAGAAACTGACTGAAAAGTGTGATCGTCCCCAGGGGATTGTTCAACTCATGGGCAACGCCTGCTGCCAGCTGACCTAGAGACGCCATTTTTTCTGTCTGGATGAGCTGCCTCTGGGCCTTTTCCAACTCATCATGGGAACTCTGCAGCTGTTCATGAGATTTTTCCAGTTTCGCATACAGACTCCGGGACCGACTCAGGAGATAATGCGTGCACATCTCCATTTCTGCCAAACCCTGCACAACAGCTGAGGCCTTCTCCCGGCAGGAGTTATAACCACAGCCCCCGCAGTCCAGGTTTCGATTCGGATAGGTCTTGCCCATCTTTTTTAGGACTGCCTGGATCTCTTCTTCTTTTGGCTCCGGCAAAGAGATATCCTGTGGTGTGAAGTTTCTCTTTAAATCGAGTGATTTCATCTTTTTCCATTCTGCGTTGTCCGCTTCTCGAGTTTTTTGTTGTTGGGCTTTGATAAAGTCGACGACAATCTGCTTTCGGCTCGGACCTGAGATATTCTTGTCAACGATAGGTCCGTCGATGCATCCCTGGCAAAAAAGCAGCTCCAAGAATTTCGAGCGAATCGTTCTGTTCTGTAGCTGCTGGAGAGCACGGACTGCCCTGTCTGGCCCGGCTGCGATTACATGATCCAGATTGAGTAAATCCTGGTCAATTCCGATGCATTTGGACATTCCGCCGAGAACACTCAGAATACGCCCCAATCCCGCAGGGGGCCCATCAAATTCCGAGGGCTCTTGTTTCTCACGTTCAATGCCCTTGTCTTCAAGAATATTCGAGATGTCATGGTAGATCAACACATAATCCACAATACCTTTAACATGATGGCTATGACACTCCCATATTCGTGAAATACAAGAACCGATAAAAACTACTTTGGTCTCTGCCCCCCTGAGTTTCTTCACAGCCATGCCCGCCGCGATCATAGGAGAAACCAACGGCACCAATCGATCTATGAGTTGAGGAGCAAACTTTTCAATGTACAGGACCAGCGACGGACAGAAGGATGAGATGGAGGATGTGTTTTCATTCTTGGAAAGCCACTTCTTGTATTCCTGGGTTACCAGGTCTCCCCCCACAGCCGATTCCCAGACCTCTTCAAATCCCAGCTTCTTCAGCGCTGTAACCAACTGGCCCGGCGTTCCTCTATCCAAAACTGCAGGAAAAGTGGGATCCAAAAGGGCGATAACCTTTTCACCTGATTCCAGCAGATGGAGCACATCCTCCGCGCCCGTGTGAGCCACTACGGCTCCATGGGGACAGTGCTTGTAACAGGATCCGCAGAGAACACAGCGGCTCTCAATCCTAACGACCTGGCCTCCATCGATCTTCAGAGCATTTGTAGGACAGTCACGTATACAGCGGTTGCACCGGCGGCACTTCTTTTTATCAATGCTTAAGAGGTCCATAGAATCCATGAATCACCAATCCTATTTTTGGCTGGTCAATCTCTCAATTTCATCGATGAAAATTTTAGGACTCACGGGCTTATCCAGGAGAACATCAGCCCCACTAATTTTTAAGACACCCTCATTCGAGGAAAACTCCAGGCCTGTCTGCGTACTGATGGACGTGAGGAGCATCACAGGTATATCTTTGTATTTCTTTTTTATCTTCTCACTCACCTTAAAACCAGAATCGAACTGCTCCATCATGACATCCAGAACAACGATGTCAGGGCGAACATCCTCGAGTTTTTCCATACACTCTCTCGGACTTTGAGCGGTGATGACTTCATAGCCTCTGTTTTCCAGAACGGCGGTGTGCATCTCCAAGAAATCCGTATCATCATCAACAAGAAGCACCTTCTTAGCCTGCCTTACTGCCTGCTTGTCTGACTTCTTCATGACAAGCTTTAGAATCCGCCGCAGGCTATCTTGATCTTCGATGGAATCTTCCACTTTTGATACAAGATTATTCCCATCATAGAATTGATACTCAATCTTGCAGCCACACTTGACATGACAGCGGAAAGTCTGTTTCAAGGCGTCTTCCTCATCATTGATTTCCAGCTTCTTTCCTTCAAAAAAAGGACATGCTGCCCATTCTCCAGGAATTATCATTTCCTGAAGTTCAGGGCAATACACCTGGATGAAAGGTTTTAATTTATTTTTCATGATTTCAAACTCCTGTTACACAATAACTCCTATGCCTCCTAAATCTTAATGAAAGGAATTTCCTTTTGGTGATCACCACAAACTCCCAATAGGTTTGTCGAATTTCCACTTGTTTACATCCACGAATAAACATATCATACGCTAAGAGACAAGGTCAATTGCCAAAAAATAGAGACAAAGCAACAAAGACAGCAAAACGATCAGCAATAAGATAAACTCCAGATAGTCCATCCTCTCTTCCTTGGGTTGGCTTTAAGTCCCTTGTGGGTGTTTCAATCCGAATAGATTTCTCCCCTGGAACAAATATCGTCTACAAAGGAGAAGGATGACGAAGCTCGAGCGTGCCTAATTGGGGTCATAATTGGGGTCAGGTCTTGTTTTTTGCTAGCAAAAAACAAGACCTGACCCCAAGGACTGACCCCAAGAATGTCAAAAAATAAGTTCTATTTCCGCAGCGATGCTTTAGTAAAAACATGCTCCGGGATGTCGGCGTTAAACTCGAGGGATTCGAGGATAAACTCCGTGCCCTTGCCACTTTTAAGTACATCCTTGAAGACCATGCGGATCGGAACCCAACGGTTTTGGATCAGGCTGATCTCCTTCACTTCAAAGGTCTTGAGAAGTTTCCCGCTCCTGGCAAAACGATCCTCCCTTAGAGAAACGAATCTTTCCTTATCCACCCAGATTTTCCTGGAATGATAGGCAATATCGCCTCCCTTGGAAGTCAGCTCTAGCACCCAGCAGGGGCGTTCAAGGATTACCTCTTCGGCAACAACTTGAGCGTCATAAAGCTTTTGCAAATCCGGATCTTCCATCATATCTTCGTAGGAAAGATCCGATCCCATAACAGACTGTCGCATCATGTGTCCTGAGATTTTTATCGTTCGATCCGTCGAGGGCAAGTATATCCACAACTGATCGCCGAGTTTAAGCATCTTGGTTCCTTTTTCGCGGGCTGGGGCAAGGTATTCGGTGAAAGACTCGTCCTGTCCTCGAAGCCATGATTTTGACTTGACCGTCCGGCTTCCCCGACGTCCGTGAATGACCATTTCTGCGATGGAAATTTTATTATCCGATCCAATATTTTCATCCACCCGTTTGAGGATATCTTCTCCAGATGGTGGTTCTTGAGCCGTGGCAGCAGCTGTTAACAGGCAAATAAAACTTATGTAGCATATGATTCTTTTCATACTTCCAACTCCTTAATCAATTGGGATGTCTGTCGTTTATAAATGCCAATGCCGGAGATAGATGTCCCGAGAAATGTGGCAATAAGGCCGGGGATAAACCCGATCACAAAACTGAAGGGGGTGACTTTCGCCCTTATAACGTCATTTATCATCATGGAGGCATTTTGCATCATGCTTCCAATATTTATTCCTTTGACCTGAAGATAATAGGAGAATGCCAGGCCTAAGGCAGTCCCAATGCTTGAACCGATAGCCCCGATCATCAAGGATTCTGTGATCATTGACCGGTAAAGATGTCCCTTGCTTTCTCCCATAGCCAGGCGCACACCAATCTCTCCATAGCGTCTGAGGCTGCCCACCAATCCAGCGTTCCACAGAACAATAGACATCACGGCGATAAAAGAGAAAACCATTACACCCATCATGCTTTCCACCATGCCCATGGTGTCTGCCATCCCTCCCTGGCTGCTGAGAGAATTCATCACTGGTGAAAACTCATCGTTTTCATCGGAATATTTTGCATTGAATGTTTCGGCAATGATTTCGGCCTCTTCTTCCCGGTAGACATAGTCATTGAAGAAAACCAGGATCTCACCTGCAGCATCTTCCATATCCAGAGCCGACTGGATATCGGCTATGTCTGCCACCATGGTCCCGCGGTCCATGGCTGCAATACCGAAGCGAAGAGTTCCGACGACCGTGAAGTTTGCAGTCGCCATATTTCCATACATCGTCGATCCGATGAAAGTTGCGGTCTGTCCCTGTTGAACATTCAAGCGGCGGGCGAATTCATCGCCTATCAGTATTTCTCCATGTTTTTCAGGCAGACGCCCTCGCACAAGCGCGTTTTCAAGATTTAACATTTCCCTCTCCGGGCTCTCTTCGGAAAGAAGGTCTACGGCAAGCCCCATCACAGGACCTTGAGCCTTTGTTTCTCCGTTTTCATCGGGGACATCAAAAAGCCCTCCAAACCGGATCCTGTTGACGAAAATGAGTTCGGGGAAATCCTTCTTTAGATTTGCAGTAAGATTTTTGACGCCGATGAATGCCAGATCATTGGGCACCTGGTCGGCGTTTTCAGCATAAGCCCGGGACATGATCTTTAAATGCCCGGATTCAAATTTAGCACTGGTCTGGATCCAGCTGGTCATAACTCCGCTAAAATAGCAGTAGCCCAGGACTGAAAGTGCCACTCCGAAGGTTATGGTTAAAACAGGAAATAAAAAGCGGGACCGGTCGCGGATTATTCCTTTGAATATGAATTTGATCATGACAGCCTTCCTCTCAACGCATCGGTAGGTTTGAGTTTAGCGATTTTACGCGTGGGCAGGAAACTGACGATCGTAGTGACAGTCAGGATCAGCATCACGGTTCCAAACACCAACCCTGCAGTGTAAATAGGGAAAAGCTTTTCTCCCAGCGCAATACCGAAGTCGTCGTAACCCTCTGGCATGGCCCAGCCTTTCTTAGCAAACCAGACCAGAAACGGAATCCCATAAATAGCGGCAATGATTCCCGCCAAAACGGAATGGAGCGCTCCTTCCAGGGTGAACAGCTGAATGATTTTGCCCCTGGTAAAGCCCATGGCCATCATAGTGCCCATTTCTTTTTTGCGACGGAAAATGGATAGAACCTGTGTGTTGAATATGGCCAGCATAGCGAGCAAGAGCAAGAACATGTACATGATCGAACCACCGGTTTTTTTTGTCTTAATCAGGTACTCAATGTCTGCAAGCAGGAATTCTAATGACTTAAAATTCCATCCTGAGACAACAGGCAATTCTTCGATATCCTTGGCCATAACCACAAGACTCGCCTCGTTTTGCATTCCCATCAATTCTCTCATTGTCTCAAGAGGGATCCAGATCTGACCCTGATCGACCGCAGGGACAATGGTTTTCATGATCTGCGCGATGTAGATGTCCCTGGCATCAAAGGTCCCCTGCGCATCCCGCCAGCGCACGATGATCATATCCCCAATTTTTAATCCCGTGCTTTTTGCCATCCGGGTTCCAATCAGAGCAGGAATTTCGCCATTTTCCTGGACCAGAAATTGTGAGGGGAAATTAACCACTGTCTGTGCAGGATCGATCCCTTTAAGGAGAATAGGCTGGAGACGGCCTTCAGGATAAATTGTCGCTTGAGCTATGAGCACAGGTGTGGCTTCATCCTTGTCGATTTTATTCTGTATGGGATCGGGAACGGCTCCATGGGCATCCTCCAGTGTGAGAGGATCATAGGGATCATAACTTTCATGCCAGTACTGGCCTCCCCCGTATTCAACATCGATTTCGGCTTCTTTGATTTGATCGCCCATTCCTTTGTATAAGCCCTGAAGCCAGATAATGAGCACGAAAGAAAGGGACAGCACCACCACATTCAACCAGGTCCTGAGTCCCGCTCCCAGCAAATTCCGCAGTGCTAATTTTGGGATAATCATCAGTTATCTCCTTTGCTGTTTTTCTGCTCATAGACCTCATCCTTCGCCACTTTCCCGTCAACCAGAGTGATCTTCCGCCGCAGGTATTTGATGACCTTTTCGTCATGGGTGGCGAAAATAAAAGTCGTGTTCAATTCGTGGTTCAGCTCTTCCATCGTATCCAGAATGTTGAATGAGTTCTCCGCATCCAGGTTGGCTGTGGGCTCATCGGCAAGGATGATGGATGGCTCCTTGACAATAGCCCGGGCCACGGCCACCCTCTGGCCTTCTCCTCCGGATAACTGGGCGGGTTTGGATTTGGCTCTGTCCGCCAGTTTGACCCACTCCAGAGCTTTTATGACCTTTTCTTTGCGTTCTTTCGGAGACAGATTAAGGAGAAGTAAAGGAAACTCGACGTTTTCATAAACAGTATAGACAGGAAGCAGGTTGAACGTTTGAAAGATAAATCCGATGTTTTTGTTGCGCAGCCATGCGGCCTGTTTATGAGATAGGTCTTCAATTTTTTTACCCATAACCACAACGCTTCCTTCAGAAGGTGAGTCCAGTGAGCCTACGATGTTGAGAAATGTTGTTTTCCCCGAACCGCTCGGGCCTACAAGGCCGGCAAACTCTCCCGGCTTAAAATCTAGGTTCACTCGATTGAGGGCGTACAGTTTTGTCTGACCCACCGGATAGGTTTTAACAAGATCTTTTGTTCTGATTAAATAAGAATTGTCCATTGTGACCTCACTTTCTTATATATAAAATACTCTTTCTTCAAATAAAATATTCTCAATAGTTAAAGATAATCATGACTTGAAATCCCTTGCCTGCATAAAGATTATTCTCCGGCAGGTTTTGATAAATCTGGAATTGCTCAGGATTCCAGAAACCGATGATGTTGATTGTCCATCTGTCATAAGTTCGGCGCCAGTTGAGATAGCTGTAAAGATCTCTATTATCCCAATCATAATAAAATATACAACTCAGATTATCCAGAAGATTCAGGGGATAACCCAGTGATAGGGCTGAAAATGTGATGCCTTCCCCTGATCCGAATGCTTTTGTGCTGCTGGTGAAAGAAAAAAACTCGCCAATAACATTCAGGCCGTTTCCAAGACCAACGGTATAGTCGAGACCGATATTGAATGCTCTTTGCCAGTTGAATGGAAGGAGTTCGCTGCTTTGGTGCGTCAAGGTGCCCTCAAACCAGAAGCCGACTCCAAGATCCCATTTGCCATCAAGGGCAAATCGATTTTCCGGAATAGAGGGTTCGACAGGAGTAAAAAGGGCAAATGGGCCTTGGTTTGGATCGATATTCCGGTGGTGGTAGGTAATAGCCCACTCACCGTTTCCAAGCGGAAGCTGGATGCGTCCACCGAATTCTGCGGATTTAGATTTGGAAGGGAAAAATTCCCATCCTTTGAGCTCATCATTACCATAAAGCCCCCATACCCAGATGTTCGTATTGTCGAGAAAATAGTATCTCAAGAGAAGTCCATAAACACCGTCTGTAAGCTGCAGAGGATCGCGGGGATCGATACGGTCAAACCACATCAAAGGTCTCAACAGGGTTGCTGAACCGAAATTTATCTTCTGAAGCCCTAGCCTAGCCTCGAATTGGGAGGATGAAAATCGGCCCCACATCCTGTAAAGCTTAATATCTCCATCCGTTTGGACCTCATCCAGGGAATGTACACGAGCCGTTCCGTAGGAATTCAGGGAAAGGTCAAAGTAAAGGGAATAGTTTTGTGAAAGGGATTTTTCGATTGAAAATTCGGGAATGTAACGCAGGCCGAGCTGTGGTTCGGTGATGCTGTCAGCATTGGCGGTTGTCCATCCAGAAACAAGACCCTTGAGTTCGAAGGTTTGCGGTAATGTTGTTTTCTGCAAGAGAAGAATCATGCATCCCACAAAAAGCAATTTTATCCCTCCAGTGCGGGTCATATTCACTCTTCCTCCGATTTTCTGGTCAATATTCTGTAAAAAAAGAAGTTGATCTGCTCCTTATATAATAGTAGATAGAAGAAACATTCCCTGTCAATGTAAAATTCGCGATTATTAGAAAAAATCAGCGGAAATACCAGTGAAAGCTGGAGTCTATCTTGCGGCTTGCTGTTTAATTCTATTTTTTGGCAATTCTAAAACTGACAGAGATGGTTTATACGTGGAGCTATCTTCTATAAGCTAGATGCTTATTTATGAAAGGAGATGCTTAATGTCGAAAAATGAGATTCTAAGAAACCAGAGATGGCGTTTGGGAATCATTCTTCACGCAGAAGAAGTCACACATAATGTTGCCAAGACCTGTCGGTATTTTGGCATAAGTAGAACAGCATTTTACAGATGGTATGAAAGATACAAAAAGTATGGAGTAGAAGGGTTAAAAGACCGCTCTTGCCGGCCTCTTCATAGTCCTCATGCAACCAAGCCAGAAATTATCGCCAAGATAGTCTATCTGAGGCAGACATATCATTTTGGTCCCTGGAAGATCCAGATGTATCTAAAACGCTATAATGACATCGATATCTGTAGCTCAGGAGTCTGGAGGATATTGAAAAGGTTAAATATGAATCGTTTGCCTTATAATCAGCGCTACAAGAGACATAAGGAGCGTTGGAAAAGGTATGAAAAACCAGAACCCGGCCACAGAATCCAAGTTGATGTGAAGTTCTTAGCGAAGATCCCTGGTACAAGGAAGCGATACAATCAATACACTGCCATCGATGACTGCACTTGGCTTCGAGTCTTGAGGATATACGAAAGATGCAATCAGAGAACATCCATTCAGTTCATCGACTATGTCCTCTCCAGACTACCGTTTAGAGCTGAGGTGATACAAACGGATAACGGCGCTGAATTCCAGGGGCAATTCCATTGGCATGTTTTGGACAAGGGGATAAATCATGTGTATATTAAGCCAAGAAGACCGAGACTGAACGGGAAGGTAGAACGCAGTCATAGGATCGATGAGGAGGAGTTTTATAGGATGCTGGAAGGAATAGTGATTGACGATGCCAAGCTATTTAATGAGAAACTGAAAGAATGGGAAGACTTTTACAACTATAATAGACCACATGCGACTTTATTTGGCTTAACACCATATGAAAGATTTAGAGAGAAAGTTAAGCTCAGTGTGTAAACGATCATGTTCAGTCCCACACCTCGTTCTTTCACGAGCCGTTGTATGACTGCCGCAACATCCTGCCCCTTGATACTTTGGCCGGCTTCGATCGTCAGGCATTCGCGACTATAATTATCGACTATCGTTAACGCCCGGAACCGCCGCCCGTTGAAGAGGCTGTCGGCCACAAAATCCATACTCCAGCAGGTGTTAGGACACTCGACTTTCGGCCGATCCATCCGCCGGCTTCCTGTGATATCACGACGTGGGCGTTTCCTGCACAAGTTTAGCCCCTCCTCCCGGTAGATCCGGTATACCCGCTTGTGATTGACGCACCAGCCCTCGCGTCGAAGCAGGATATGAATCCTTAGATATCCGTACCGAACACGTGTCTCTGCGATCTCACGGATCCGCATCCGCAGGGCTCGGGGTCGTCTCTCTTCTGAGAACAGTACCGGTGGGACGAGCGCTAGATCCTGATGACCTCGCATGCCCGTCGCTCGCTCACCCAATACGCTTCCCTCAGATGCTCCACATGCCTGCGCTTCTGGGCTGGCTTTAGAGTTTTTTTGATAAAACATCGTGGAGCATCTGCTTATCAAGGCTTAAATCAGCCACCTTGCGCTTCAGGCGCCTGTTCTCCTCCTCTAGCTGCTTTAAGCGGCGGAGCTCGGAAACTCCAAGCCCTCCGTACTTACGCTTCCATCGGTAAAACGTCTGCTCTGTGATCCCCAACTTCCTACAGACCTCGGCCACCCGTGTGCCCGTCTCCGCCATGCGTAAGGCGAAGGCGATCTGCTCCTCGCTGAACTTTGACTTCTTCATAGACAAAACCTCCTTCTAGAGATTTTGCCAGAAAAGCTAACTTTTATCATGGGCCATTTTTGTGGGAGGAGATCCACTGTTGGCAGTGGTTTTTCCAGGCATTTCCGAGTTAGATATTTTTGATATTTTTATGAATTTTTCTTTATTTCTGACAAATTTTGGGCACAGTTATTAATTTGAATTTTTGCCTGACCATCTGTGGAGAAGGTATAAGATGGTTTTTTATCATAATTGATGCTGAGGAAGAGACATTTTGTAGAGATTAAATACTTGACATTTTTGCAGAGGATGGGAGATTTTCATTTGCATTTGACTTTGTATTTCAAATTAGTTGACTTTTTTCCATAAAAGCTGCGGATGCATGTTCAAAGATTTAAGGAAGAGGAGAGTCGAGCAAAACAAAGATAGGCTATGTACCTTAAAATATATATCAATATTTTGAAATATATATCAATATTTTTGATACAGGTTGCAATTCAATGATAAATAATGTATAGCTATCAATAAAATGAGAACAACATCATGAGGTCTTTAAAATTATTTTTCCAGCTTATATTAGCATTGTTATTTATATTTATTGTCCAAAACTCATTTGCTGAATCCCAAGATTCTTTTGCTCTTCAAGGAGCGACAATTTACACCGCTAAAGGGGCTCCTTTGCAGAATGCAACTGTCCTTGTTGAAAATGGGAAAATTAAATCTATAGGAAAGAATATTAGAATTCCACATGCAATTAAAATCATCGATGTCAAGGGTAAAGTTATAATTCCTGGCCTGATAGATAATCATTCACACCTCGGAGTGTTTGATTCTGGTGATGCCAATGAGTTTCCTCAGCCCATTGGTCCAGAAAACAGAGCACTTGATGCCCTCCATTTAGAGGTGCCAGATTGGATGGAAGCTGTGAAGGGAGGAGTGACCACGATTGTTACAGGCCCGGGAAGCGGGGAGCGAATAAGCGGTCAGTCTATTATCATCAAGACTTTTGGTGACGATTTGGATAAAAGGATTTTAAAAGAAGGTGGAGAGGTCAAGATGGCAGTAAACGCTAAAAATCTCAGCCATATTCCTTCTATCCAGAATACGTTTATAAAAACCAGAGAATACATGAAGAATTGGGGAAAATATGAATCCGGGGATAAAAAGGGCCCCCCACCTAGGAGAGATCTAGGTTTAGAAGCCATGGTGAGAGTGCTAAAAGGAGAAGAACGGGTTCGTTGCCACATACACTTTGCCAACGACATGGTTACGTTTCTAAAGCTGAAAGATGAGTTCGGTTTTGATCTCACATTTGAACACAGTAGCGAAGCCTATAAGATTGCTGATGAGATCGCTAAGAGAAATGTCGGATGCGTCTGTCTCCCCCTTATTACGAGGGTAGGAGTAACAGATGAAATATTGCGTGGAAACGCTATATTGCACAAAGCAGGAGTGAAAATCGCGATGCATACAGACCATCCTATAGTCCAACAAAAATGGCTGAGACTGTGTGCGTCCTTGTCAATGCGCTATGGTCTTCCCGAAGATGCAGCCCTGAGGTCAATCACGATTAATCCAGCTGAAATGGCGAAGATAGATGATCGGGTAGGCAGTATTGAGAAAGGCAAAGATGCGGATCTTATTGTTCTCAATGGTCCGTGGTATGAACTTAAGACAAGAGTGGACATGGTTTTTGTGGACGGTATCCTTGCTTATGATCGAATGAAAGAAGAAAAATCTTTCGAGGAGATCGATTAATGATAATAAAAATTCGCCTAGAGAGAAATAGTGACTTAAATTTTCTAGCTAAAAGTATGAAGTTAATGGCCGTCTGGCTGGCAACGATTCTCGTCTTAATATTAACTTATGCTCAATCAAAATCGATTATAGCTATCAAGGGTGGAACAATCCTGACTATGACAGGAAAAACTATACAAAATGGGATTATTCTCATCCAGGGAGAAAGGATTAAGGCTGTTGGGGAGAACGTTAAAATACCGAGAGGAGCAAAAGTTGTAAATGCTAGTGGTAAATACATCATGCCTGGTATTGTGGATGCCATGACTTATTATGGGATCAGACCCTTCGACCTCAATGACACAAGTCATCCCGTTACTCCTCAAAATAGAATAATTCAAGCTTTTTATCCTTTCGGTGACTTCATGCGGGGAAAAGGAGGAATCAGCCCTGACAGAGAAATATTGAGTGGAGGGGTAACAACTGTATATATAGCGCCTGGAGATCGTCAAGTTATTGGAGGACAAGGTGCAGTAGTTAAAACTTACGGCAAGAGTTTTGACGGTCTGATACTTCGTGAGCCTGCAGCCATTGATATAACCATAGGGGATCCGCCGAAAATGGCTTTCGAAGAGAACAAATCTCCTGTTACCCGGATGAGCATAGCTGCACTTCTACGAAAAAACCTTATTAAAGCGCAAGAATATGATCGTAGTTTAAGTTCTTATGCCAATAAATCAGAGGAAGAGAAGAAAAAAGTTGAAAAACCAAAACGAGATTTGAACTTAGAAGCTTTGATCAGACTCCTTCATAAAGATATTCCAGCAAGAGTAGAGGCGGATCTTGTTGATGATATCAGGACTGCCATAAGGATTTCAGATGAGTTCGATTTTAATCTGATAATAGATAGTGGAATCGGCGCCTATAAGATAAAGAATCTTTTGGCAAAAAAAAAGATACCGGTCATTCTTGGTCCGATTTCACATCCATTTATAACTGGAGATGAAGTCAATTCCGCACCTGAACTCATGTCTTTAATGGATGAACGAAATGCTGCTCAGTTGTCAAAGGAAGGCGTTAAGATTGCAATTGCCAGTTTCGGGATGGGATCTGGCCGTTTGGGAAGGGCTATTCAGGGGAAGTTGTTGCTTTTGGAGGCAGGGCTGGCTACTGGATTCGGTCTGCCCGATGAAGAAGCACTGAAAGCAGTGACGATCTATCCAGCTGAAATTTTGGGCGTGGATGACAGAGTTGGAAGTATAGAGCCTGATAAAGATGCAGATATCATTATTCTTGATGGCCCTCCGCTGAAAATAAAAACCTGGGTTGAAATGGTTTTTATGAATGGAAAATTAGTTTATACCAAGGGAGATTAAAGCCATATTTATTCATCTTATCTCTGCATCTGAATAGCCAAACATTTTTCCCTCAATCCATTGGATTAATGCTTTTTTCTTATGAAGCCCCCCATATATGATATAGGTTAAAACGTTGAGTTTGCCAAATATATAATCGCCTCTTTGTCTTTGAATTGATAACGAAGTCTAATTCATAAAGATTTTTTTCGTTTCCGATATTTATAATTGACTATTTTTTTTAGTGTTATATGTTTTTAGATGCACAAAAAATAAAGTTGCGCAAGAGAATATTATAAAAATCTTTAAGTGAACAAAAGTAACACGTCAAATTTTGCGCAATAGATAATATATCAAAGTTCTATGTATATCAAAAAACAAAAGGAGTAATCAATGAAAAAAAACATTTTGTGTTTGTTTGCTGTTTTCTTTTTAATCCTTCATTATCCTCTTTTTATTTCTGGTGAGAATAATGTTATGACTCCCTATTCAATCATAGGGATGAAGCAGATTTCAGATCCCCAGCTTTCACCTGATGGAACTAAAGTAGCATATGTCTTAAGGTTTCTGGATAAGAAGAATAAGAGGTTTACAACCGATATTTATATCGCAGATATAAACACAAGAAAATCAGTTCAGATGACATACGATTTAGAGAATGATTCTTCGCCCCGTTGGAGCCCTGATGGATCAGAGATAGCTTTCTTGTCTGACAGAAAAGGAAAAAATCAGATCTGGATCATATCTACAACAGGAGGAGAAGCCTATCAGTTGACAAAGCTTGAGGATGGTGTATCTGGAACTATCCGTTGGTCTCCAGACGGAAAAAGGATTGCTTTTTTGACTCTTCGGGAGTTGAGTGAAGAAGAAAAAAAAGCCAAAGAAGAAAAGCGGGATGAAGTTGTTGTGGATGAAACCATGCTATTGAATCAGATCGCAATTATTGATGTCAATACAGGAGAGGTTCAGCGCTTAACAGACGGAAAAAGCCATGTTTCCAATCCCTCTTGGTCTCCAGATGGAGACAAGATTGCCTATGTTTCTTCACCGACTGCAGATATTGATGATTATTTTTTTTCTAAGATATATGTAATAGAATCGAAGGGAGGTTCACCTGTCCGGCTCACTAACTCCAAATCGTTAAGAGAGATGAACCCACTGTGGTCTCCAGATGGAAAATATATCGCCTTTTCGGGGCATCCTGGATATGATTTTTGGGCAGATCCCGCCGATGTTTATATAGTTACTACTGCAGGAGGCTCCCCTGAAAATCTCACCGCGAGGCTAGACCGCTATGAGGCTCCGGTTCAATGGTCTAAAGACAGCCAGAACATTGTGTTCAGTTTCGGAACAGAGGTTTATAGCTTAATCAGCAAAGTGAATATTAAGACAAAGAAAATTGATATTTTGATACCTAAAGAAAAGATAATCTCAGGAATAAGTGTAAGTCCTAGTCTCAAGACAATGGTTCTTATTATGACTGATCCTCGAAATCCACCCGACATATGGATCAGTGATATCAATCGCAAGAATCCTCGCCGTCTTGTTCAATCCAATCCTGATATCCATAAATTAAGGTTGGGAAAAACAAAAACTATCCAGTGGAACTCTTTTGATGGAAAAACAATACAAGGGATTCTTGTTCTCCCTGTCGATTATAAGAAAGGTCAGCAGGTTCCGCTTATTGTTGAACCTCATGGCGGGCCTGGAGGTTATAGGACAGTAGGCTTCAATCCTGTATGGCAGATGTTCGCAGGAGCAGGATATGCCGTGCTTGCTCCAAATTTTAGAGGAAGCGGAAATTATGGCAGAGAATTTGTGAGAGAAAATATCGGTGATTGGGGCGGTGGTGATTATCAAGACATCATGGCTGGAGTTAATTATCTCATTGAGGAAGGAATTGCAGATAAAAACAAGTTAGGTGTTGAAGGATGGAGTTACGGAGGATTCATGACAAATTGGATAATCACTCACACAGATAGATTTAAAGCCGCGGTTAGTGGTGCAGGATTAAGCAATCTCGAGAGTTTCTATGGGACAACGGATATTCAAGGATTTATGGAGTATTATCACAAGGGATTTCCATGGGAAAGCCGATCCATTTACCGCCGCTCATCTCCTTTGACAAGCACATTCAAGGTCAGGACACCTGTTTTGATCCTTCATGGAGAAGAGGATCGGCGAGTTCCAATATCGCAGGGTGAAGAGCTTTATCACTACCTTAAGAAGATTGGGACCGAGGTTAAGTTTGTCCGCTATCCAAGAGAACCTCATGGATTAAGGGAGCCTAACCATCAGCTTAGCCGTTATAATCGCATGCTTGACTGGTTCAACTGCCATATTCTCCAAGAATCAAAGTAATTATGAAATAGATTCATAATTAACTGTCATTAGAATATTTGACAAGATAGGATTTACTGCTGCTCAAGTTTTTCTTAGATCGATTTAGTATAAGCGGTGCAGTATAACCGTTTGAGCCATCTTAGCCATTCAATTATAAGCTTCCATAATCTTCTTATCTTCCTTCATGAGAGCTGTAGCCGTTTCCTCCATACGCTTGTTCCAGAACGATAATTTTTTATGTGCTTCATAATATTTTAACGGAATAGGATGAGTGCCGATAATCGCGGGAATATTGTAATACATTTCAATGAATTTTTTAAATTGATGTATACGAGGACAGGGAGGATAGCCAACGACCAGACCAGTAGCAAGATGAATGGCCTCTGCTCCGTTTTTTTTCATTTCTTCTGGAACATATTCTACATTTCCCCCAGGACATCCTCCGCAGCATGAATAACCGACAATTTCGACAGTTTCATCTTTAGGATAAATAGAAAAAGCTCCTACTCTTTCTCTGAGAGCTCTGAAGCACTTCCCGCCTCCACAATCTTGATAACGGCCACATATAATAATCCCAATTTTTTTCATAGAACCTCCGTAACAAAAAATCATATTTTTTTAGATTTGTATGCAGGTCTCTTTTATGGACATATTCATATTAAATACTGATGAGTTTCAATGATGAAATTATACTTCATTATCAAACAGAAATTTTCAAATCCAATGAGGTATTTCTTAGATAGGAAAATCTCGTATCAACAGAAATTTTTTTGCCTCGTCTCCCCAAATATATCTATTATGCATTTTGATTTATATTTTTCACTGATTTTCTTTTAATCAACTTTGTTGGCAGTATAATTTTATCTGTATGTAAACGATTTTTAGACTCGATCTGATTGATCAATAGTCTAACTGCGATGGTTCCCATTTCATTTTTCTGCTGAGCTATAGTTGTCATAGGCGTAGAAAGATATGCAGAATAAGGCTCCTCATCGAAAGAAACAATGGATATATCGTCAGGAAGTTTTAAGTCTTCTTCAGAAATTGCTCGAATCGCTCCAAAAGCAACAGAGTTACTCACCGCAAAAATTGCTGTTGGAGGTAATTCTCGTTTCAGTAATAATTTAGTTTCAATATATGCATTTTTTTCCTTAAAACTATCTCCGACTATTAAACTTTCATCTAGTTGAATATTGTTTTTGTAATGTGCTTCTCTATACCCTCTTACTCGATCTTCATTAGTAGCTGAGTTTAGAAGACCCTGAAGACACGCAATTATGCGATGTCCATTTTCAATTAAATAGCTCACGCCCTCTAGAGATCCTTGGAAATTATTCGAAGTTACATAAGAAATATCAAGATTTGGAAAATACCTGTCTACAATAATCAACGGCATACCTTTTTTATAGATCTTTTCTAAATTCTCTCCGTTTTGTCCGACAGAAGAGATTATCAATCCATCGACTTTCCGACTGTGAAGGAGTTTTAGAGACTCGTTTTCTATTTCAGTACTTTCTTGACTATCACATATAATGATTGAGAATCCAAATTTTCGCGCTTCAATCTCAATATTTCTGGCGATAGTGGCAAAAAAGTGGTTTGAGATATCAGGGATAATAAGCCCAAGTGTAAATGACCTTTGTAGACGAAGTCCTCGTGCAATTTGGTTAGGCGAAAACTGCAAGCTTTTTGCAACACCACAAACAGCTTTTTCTGTTTTTTCACTGATTCTGAATTGAGAAGCTTTTCCACTTAATACCCGCGAGACCGTTGTTACCGATATACCTAGCCTATCTGCTATACTTTTTAATGTAATTTTTGAATGTTCATGCATTAAGATTCAGCCGAAAAACAATCGTTGTCGCACACTAATAGTAAATTAAAATATTCTAGATTGTCAAATGCTTTTGGTTTTTTTGACAAAATGTATAGTCAACATATAGTCTCACCTAAACCCAATCCTTTATACCATAGCAACACTTCTTCCTGTAAAGCTTGGAGAAGAGAGATCTCATCATCCTGCAATTTATAGTTGCACATCCTGCAAGTTGTGCCAATCTTCATCCCTGACATTGAAAGAAACAATTTCGCAGAAGTTGGATATTTATGTCTCACTACTCCCTCTGCAATGCTCATTAAGCGTTGCATTTGATCTGCCTTTTCAGGCTGATTCTTGAAGTGCTTACAAAGCCAAACCCATAAAGCTGGATAAAAATTGGCTGCGATACTGCTATAACCAGAAATCCCCATACGCAAACTTTTAAGGACTGTGGCCGCATCTGCATTTAGTAAGAGCATTGGAGTATTGCGCACTGCTTCAATTTTTTTCTCGATTATATTCAAATGGGATGACGTTTGTTTCATAAAGATAAAGCGCCCTGTTGATGCCGCCCAACCTACAATGTCAGCTGAGAGAGTTCGATGATAAGGTGTCGGGCATTCATATAATCCAAGATAAATATTCCCCGTCTTATCAAGTAGCTTTTCCATATTTAACTTCCAGTATTCATCAGACTCATCTTGCCTGGCTATTTGATTTACTAAGCAAACCACAGCTCTGACACCTGTATCAGCCATTTTTTTGATGAAAGCGGCTTGTTTCTCTAATGTATTGCTGAAAGCACCAGAAGCTACAACAGGCACACGTTCATTCGAATACTTAACCACACGGTAAGCAAGATTAAGACGCTCTTCATTAGTTAACGTGTACATTTCACCAGACTGACAGACGGTAAAAAGCCCAGAAACTCCTGATTCAATATACCAATCAATCAATTGGTCAAGGCATTCCCAGTCGATTTGTTTATCTGGAGTAAATGGTGTCAACATCACAGCCCACACACCTCTATTTTGACTTTTGAGACTTATCAATGGATTTCTCCTTTTGAAATTTACTATTTGCTTCATATAGCTAATTTTAATAGGCAGTTATTATTCCAATGGACTGCCATCTTGATCCCATACTGTTAGGTTTTTCATATCATGTTTTTTCCGAGGCAATAATGTTCCTATTAGATAACCAACCGAAAACATCACAAGATTAGCAACGATCCCTGTGTAATAAAGATCAAACGGAGCGTTTAACCACTTTGGCAGGATTCCTTTACCAGTTAGAATTGTCCATAATGTAAACAGAATAGTACATACGATTCCACATCCAACAGCACGGGCGTCGCCTTTCCTAGTTAAAAAACCCAATAAATACACTCCCAGTATTCCTCCCCAGAGCAGGGAAGTTAATATTGTGTAAGTATCTTGAAGAGTTTTAGTTTCAATTTTGGCAAGGATGATTGCGCCTACAATCATTATAATTGCTGCCGTTGTGGCGAATGCCCAGGCTACTTTTAAATAATGACGGTCATCTCTTTTCTTCACAAGATGACGTCGATAGATATCAACTATTCCAACAGTTGCAATTGCATTTATACTTGAGTCAAGGGATGACATTGCTGCTGCTAGAACCCCAGCAATAATCAAGCCTCTGATTCCAGGAGGAATATAATTGACAATGAAAAAGGGGAGTATTTGATCAGCTTTACGAATTCCGTTTAACATTTCAGTTGCCTCAGTGCATGGGAATGCCTTGAAGAATACAAACAAGCTTGTTCCTAAAAACATATAAAAAGCCCAAATAGGAAGGCTAGAAAAGGCACAAATATACATTGCCTTTCGCGCTTCACGAGGACTTTTCGAAGCGAAGTACCTCTGAATGACATTTTGGTTGCCACTATATTCAGTAAGCCAGTTTGAGAGTCCTAAGAGCAACATCATCGTTCCTGTTTTGTAGTGCAGAGAAAGATTCCATGGAATCGGGTGAAGTTTACCTTCGACTAGTTCAGAAAAAGCAAATTTCCCCTCTGATATACCCACTGAGAGTATTTGTTCTAATCCTCCAGGCAATTTTTGAATAATTATAAATAAGCAGACGAGCCCGCCCATTACCAAGACAACTGTTTGTAAAACATCGGTCCAAATTACAGCGCCGATTCCACCAATTACTGTATATATTGCTACAATTATTCCGCCAACTAAAATGCACATTGTTTGATCCAATCCGGTAATTTCGTGTACTACCAAAGCAACTAGAAGCAGAATGATGCTTACACGGGCTAATTGGGCGATTATAAAGGTTGCGCTTGCGTAAACTCGAATCGAAGGTCCAAAACGTCTCTCAAGATATTGATATGCTGATGTTGCCCTGCCACGTCTAAAAAATTGTAGAAACACATATGAAGCGATAAATATACCTACTGGTAGCATAAAATTTGGAATATACCTAAGCCATGCTGTCTTGAACGCATCCCCGGGATAGGCAACGAAGGTTATAGAACTGATTGACGTTCCAACGAGACTGAGACCTACAGCCCAGCCTGCAAAAGATCTTCCTCCTAAAAAATACGCTTCTGTACTTATATTCTTCTTTGAGAAATAAATGCCCATTGCGGCCACGGCACCGAGATAAGCTAATAATGCCACAATGTCGTATATATGAAGGTTCATTTTTGTTTAGATTTGATTAAGCTTTGAAACAAACGATTGTGCATAAAGATTTTAATTTTAGCTAAACAAAAATACATTGTCAATTAAATGAGGCTTTTTAAATCCTTTACTTCTATTAAACTTTATGATTTACTTCAGTTATTAACAAACTGGGAGGTTAAAGGTGAGACATTTATTATCAATTTGTTTGCTGTTTTTTTTTGGTATGTTTTCTGTCTTGTATGGATAAAAAGGAGAAGGATACAGCTTATTTGGAAGATAATACATTGATTTTAGCTAGCTTCTGGAAATTTAAAAAAGGAAATAATCTTGAATGGAAAAATCCCTTTATCGATGATTGCGGCTGGAAATCTTTTAAAGTTATTAACGGTAAGCAACATTACAAAGATCAGGATTTCGAAGGTTACTCCTGGTACAGACAAACCATAGTAATTCCTTCGGTCCTTAAAAAATACTCATATTTTAGAGATGCAGCCAAAGTAATTATCGGTGCGACAATGGACAAGTACAAGACTTATTTGAATGGAAAGTGTATCGAAAAGTATGATCGAACTGAAGAATTGTATTTCCCAAAATATCCCAAACCTCTGCGTCCAACTTACATGGTTCCGCTCAACGAAAATTATATAAATTGGGATAGAGAAAATGTGATAGCTGTTAGACTTTATAATTATCATAATAAAATAAGACCCGGCATTATGGGGCGAGGCGAAATTTCAGTTGCGGACTTTTATGACCATGTAAAATTCCGTCGCCTAGAGAGCATGCCTGTTAGAACAGAAAGTGGGAAACCTATTAATATAAAGTTTGAATCAACCAATTCTTCAAAGAGAAACATTAAGGCAACACTTGAAGTTAAAATTCTACACAAAGATTCTCAGAAAGTAGCGTACCAGATTATTGAAGAAGTCGTTATAAAAAAAGGCCAAGTAAATTGTTTCAAATATTCATTTATTCCAGTCGATGTGGATAATTACCTTTCAATTTATAAAATAAAAGAAAAGCAAAGTGTCAAGAGCATTTCCAGGCAACAGCTTTTTGCATATGTTGAACCTGCAAAAAAGGGTAAAAAAAGAATAATTAAGCCCGAGGTCCCAAATAAAGTCAAAAACAAATTCATACCCGTGGCTTATGAAAAACAACATTTAAATGGAATTTTGGGTAGATGGATTTCTCTGAATATTGAAAAAGGCATTTGGAGATATCTGAAAGAAGACGAAGTTAAATTGATGGAAGGCTTTTATGCCCGCCCCGGTAGAGGAGCATACCAGGGTGAGTTTTGGGGAAAGTATATGCAAGCAGCGGCAAAAATGTGGCTGTATTCCGGAAATGAAAAAATAAAGAAACAGATGGATCGTACTGTTGATATTGTCGTAGCGTCTCAGATGGAAGATGGATATTCTGGCACTTATATTCCAGAATATCGATGGAAAAGTTGGGACATCTGGGTACATAAATATGTCTTATATGGATTAGTGAGTTACTATTCATTAACAGGATATGAACCAGCAATTGAAGCCGCAAAGAAGATAGGTAATTATTTTTGCAGTAATGTCGGAATTAAAGGGAAAAAAGTAAATATTATTACAGGTCCTCATGGTGGTATGGCCTCAACGAGCATCCTTGATCCCATGGTATTACTCTACAAATACACTGGGGATGAACGATATCTCAAATTTTGTAACATGATTATCAGAGCTTACGAGCAACCTCAAGGCCCCAAAATTATTTCTTCTTTGCTTGAAAGAGGTCGCCTTGACAAAGTATCCACAGGCAAGGCGTATGAATTGCTTTCAAATTTATGGGGTGTCATCAGATTATATCAGATTACAGGAGAAGAAAGATACATCAAAGCAGTCATTAAAGGATGGGAGGATGCTAGAAATAACAGGCTATATATAACTGGATCTAGTACAGAACAGGAATATTTTGTGGATTATATGACGCTCGGTGATATTGAAACATGGCCTGCCGAAGGCTGTGTCACAGCCCATTGGTTTCATCTTAATAAATCTTTATTTTATTTAACAGGCGATCTTAAATATGTTGAGGAATTAGAGAAAACAACTTACAAGCATCTCCTTGCATCCATGAATCCACACGATGGTGGAATGTGTTATTTTTGTCCTCTTCAGAATAAAAAACCATACTCCATTGGATTATGTTGCTGTAATGCAAGTCTTCCCCGAGCGATTGCAATGATACCTGAAATTGTATTGACTAAATTTATGGATGGGGGCCTCGCTATTCTCATCTATAATCCTGGAATATTAGAAGATATAATAAAAACTTCCAATGGAGAAGATTTATTACTTCGATTAGAAGTTCAATCAGAGTACCCAACAAACGGGATAATAAACATAAAAGTGAATCCAAAAAAACCGGCGAAATTCCTATTAGCATTTAGAGTACCTAGGTGGACAGCAAATTTTAAGGTTATCATCGATAATAAGGAGTACATTGGTAAACCTGGAGAATATTTAAAAGTTGATAGATATTGGAGAAAAAATGATAAGCTTATGATTACGATGAATATGACTGAGCAATTAATAAATGCTGACAAGGAATTTCCAGAGTATTATGCTTTTAAACGGGGACCACAGGTCTTAGCATTTGATAGCACAATTAATAATCTTGTGGATATAGATCAAATCAAATTCAGGCCTGATACGAATATCAAATTATACGATGCATCTCATAAACTTCCTGAGAATTGGATTGGAGACCAGGCCTACACTACCCCTTATCTCAAGACGCCTGAAGGCAAAGATATTTTACTTGTTCCTTTTGCTGATGCTAGCCAGAATGGAGGTAAAATGCGCATATGGATGAAAATTATAAAAGCGCAATCTTTAAAATAATCTATCAGTGCGATTTCATTGTTTCGAATCTGATATAAGCTCATAGTCGAACAAAGAGATATTGGTCAATTTGCTTGGATAGAGTCTTATGATCTTGACCTTCCATTTAGAGTGTATCTAAATAAAAAGAATTCTTAGGTATTTTAAATAATTTAAAGCTTTATTATATAAAGAATTAAATTCTCCCCTTTTTTGCTGAAAAAAGGGACTTTCCTTCAAACATTCCAACTCCATTGACTAAATTTTTTTTAAAATTTTTCTTGACATTAGCAAATAATAATTATTAAGATAAGCTCAATCGATTGTGCTAATTATTGTAGTTATGAAAAGTAGAAGGAAAATATGGCAAATTGCTCAATGTTAGCCACCAAAGTTAAGCCTCTAAAAGTCAAAAAATCATAAGCTAATATATTAGCTTCATTTTAGGTCATAAAACGGAAATAATTAATAAAGGAGGATGAAATTGGAAAAATAAAATAAATAAATAGTTCGGGTAGAGCTTTATGAATTTAAGCTCTGGGTACGAGGTTGAGAAAGAAAAGAATTAAGTAAAAGGAGGAAAAAAATGAGAACTTCAAAATTAATCCTGATTATTTCATTTGTCTTTCTTGTATGGACCTTGTCATTCTCACAAATCAGAGAATTCGGAGATATACAAGGAAATGTAGTGGACAGTCAGGGAAGCCCACTCCCAGGTACAGAAGTATCGATATCAGGAGAAGCACTTATTGGAGGAACAAGAACCTTTATAACTGATATCAATGGGTTCTACAAATTCCCATCGCTGCCAGGGGGTGAGTACATTTTGACCGCAGAGCTAACTGGATTTGTAAGAAATATAAGAAAAGGAATAAAACTTTTTGGAGTAAAGACACTGATTGTTGACTTTGTATTGGGAGATAAGAAACTTGAAGAGGAAGTTATTGTAACAGCCCCCTCACCGCAATTGGACATAAAAAGCTCTACTCCAGCTGGCCATGTCATGGAAGAAGAATATCTCATCTCGGCTCCTGTTCAAAGAAGAGGAATGGATGCTTACATGAAGTTAATGCCCTTATCTGATGGCGATGTTGTTTGCGGAAGCAGCTATGCAGAATCGTCTGTTTATTCGATAGATGGTGTCAATGTCACGGATATGTTTGAGGGCTCAACCAATACGTTTCCTTCTCTAACCGGCATTAAAGAAGTAGAATTTAAAGCGCTTGGACTTCCAGCTGAATACGGAGGGTTTGCAGGGGGTGTCATTAATGCGCTTACACGGTCAGGTTCCAATAGGTTTTCAGGCATGTCTATCTTTTATTATAGGGGGCGGGAGTGGAATTCTAACAACAGAAATAAAATTCCCATAGATGAATGGATCGAGCCCGAAACTCAAGCGCAGAGATATAAGACGAATCCGTTGTTAGATATAGCCTCCCAGGTTGGAGGCCCTATTGTGCAAGACAAGCTGTGGTTTTTTATTTCAGGATCTTATGACAAGAGCAACAGTTATATATCGTTCCCCTACGGTTATAACACATGGTCAAAAAAATTATTATCGAAGCTAACTTTTGCGGCGAGTCGGCGAGACAGACTGAATTTAACCCTTGAATATGATAAGCAAGGAGGGAACGACTTGGGAGCGGGTCCACTGGTAGCGGAGGAGACGGTATATGATAGAAAACAGCCCGGTGGGTTTGCAAGTTTAAGCTGGACATCCATTTTTTCACAGCGAACTTATCTTGATGCGAAAGTTGCATACAATAGGAAGAGAAGATCAAATATGCCTAAGCAAGGAAAGGAGGTACCCAGCTACTGGGACATGGGTACAGGATACAGCTGGGGTAGCGCAGGCGCTTGGGAAAATGAATTCTGGAATACCCAGGTCAGTGCCCATTTATCCCATTATATACCAGAATTCATTGTTGGCAGTCACGAGATAAAACTGGGAGGAGATGCTCAGTTTATTACGTGTTGGAGCAGTGTAAATTATCCGGAGATAGAATATACTTACTATTTTGGCGAGCCTTTAGAGAAGTCAGTTAGCACCTATTTTCGGTACGACCATCATTACCGCATATGGACAGGGTTTATACAGGATCAATGGTCTCCCAGCAAGAGATTAACATTGAATCTTGGCCTGAGATACGCACGCTACTGGTACAACATCCCCCCTCCTGGTGTAGGAGTTATTTACAACACTGGAAATTTTATGCCTCGAATTGGATTCACCTTTGATATCCTGGGTGATAGAAAAAATGTTTTTAAATTCCATTACGGACATTACAATGACGTTTTCAACCGAAGTTACTTTAGTAGCCATGAAACAAGGAGACCCAATGTAGATTATTATAATTGGGATGGAAGCGAATGGGTATATGATAGTACGTACGAATTCCGCAAATGGATTGAGATGGCACCCGGTGCTAAACATCCCTATCAAACGGAAATAACTGCTTCTTTTGAAAGAGAGCTCTTTAGAGATGGAACTTTAACTGTTGCTTATTATAATCGCGACCTAAAACGTGCCCTAGGAATTGTTGACATGACCTCAACATGGGCGCTCACAGACACTATCAATCCTGGTCCAGATGGAATAGAGGGAACTGCAGATGACAAGCCGTTTCAGTTCTATTACCAAACATCTTATGATCCAGATGCTCTTGCATTGGTCACAAACGTTGAAAAGGGAATGTCTCCGGCTGTGCTCGATGATCCCAAAAGAAACTCATGGGGACTTACGGTAATCTTCAGGAAAAGATACTCAAACGGGTGGCAGTTGCTATGTTCTTATCTTTACTCAAGAGCAAAAGCGAATACCTGGGACGGTCTGACGGATATTGGAGAAAGTCCGAACAATTTTATCAATGCGTACGGATATGGAAGTACCTGGTGGAGCCAGCCTCATCAAGCGAAGGTGTCAGGTGTTATTCTTCTTCCTTTAGGCATCAAATTTGGTTTTCAAGCGAGGTATACCTCTGGACATCCTGTGGGTCCAATGTTTGAAGTCCTAACTGCATATGGATGGCAGGAATTCAAACCGCAGCCATGGGGGACGGAATTGAATCAGCCTTTTAAGGTGGCAGACATCCGGTTAATGAAGGAATTCAAAGTTCTTCGTGGAACACTAGCGGTTGGTTTGAATATTGACAACGTTTTTAACTTTGCCCAAACTCCATGGACACATTTTAGATATCAATATTATGGGGAAAATTATAAGAAGGTACTGCGGGTAGATACACCACGAACGGGGAATATTCATTTAAGGTACATCTTTTAGAACTTTCAAAGGATTTTCGATCAGTACGAATTTTAGTGAGAGTGGTTATCTTTAAGTGTCATTACTTTCTCCTTATTAAAAAGAGGGCTGTTTGCAAAAAACAGCCCTCTTTATCTTTAAATCCTAAGCGGAGCCATTTAGATTAGAAAAATACCTACTAATATTATATCAAACGAACTTAAAAACTAGTCTTGGAAAAGGAAATCAAATGCCAACTTTAGTATTGAGAAACCATTAAAGAGGTGAGTACCGTGAAAATAAAAAAAAGACTTTCCTTTTCGAATCTAAGATGGAGAATAGTATTTTTTATTCTGGTGGCCTTAGGGCTTATATTTATGTCTATCCGGGCCCAGGAGAAGGAAGTCCTGACAGAGATCAAGAAATATGATGAAGTTAACAATAAGGATCTGAGCAAGATCGATGTCTCTGATTTATCCTTGGAGCTTCTGCTCACTCTTGATTACAATTTGGAGACAATCTGGAGTGATAGTGCCAGAGGAATGGCTGATAAGCTGCTGGAGGATTGTCTCAATCCGGGCTTAGGAGTGAGAGATCTTCACAAGCAGGGATTGACAGGGAAGGGAGTAGCTGTAGCCATCATTGACCAGCCTTTATACACGAATCATCCTGAATATAACGGAAAGTTTCTGGCCTACAAAGACTTTGGTTGCAATTCTGAGACGAGCATGCACGGTCCTATGGTGGCCAGTCTTCTTGTTGGGGAAAGTTGTGGAACGGCGCCTGGAGCGAAGCTCTATTATGTGGCTGCCCCGATGTGGTTTGGGGACGCTGCTATTATGGCTGAAGCCCTTGACTGGATTATTGAAGAGAATAAGCTGTTGCCTGAGGGGCAGAAGATACGGGTTGTTTCTGTCTCGGCAGCCCCTTCAGGACCAAGAAGTAAATTTAAGAAGAATCTAAAGATGTGGGATGAGGCCTATGCGCGGGCTGAGAAGGAAGGGATTCTTGTTCTTGATTGCACAAGGCACCAGGGGCTAACAAGGCCGTGTTTGTATGATGTGGAGGCTCCGGAGGATGTGACGAGGTGCAAGCCGACTGCAGGTAGGCCGGATATGGATAAGGCATTTAGTGACCTTTCTGAGGATCGTCTTTATGTTGTGTCTTCTCCGCGGACTAATGCTGAGCAATGGAGTAAAGACAAGCCAGGCCTAATATTTTCAGGGACAGGAGGGTTGAGTCCGACGACTCCGTACGCTGCTGGGATTCTGGCGCTTGGCTGGCAGGTGTGTCCGGATTTGACTCATTCCCAGATAGTTGATTTTCTTTTCGAGTCAGCCTACAAGAACAAAGAAGGGAAAAAATTCATTAATCCCAAAGAGTTTATTCGGCGTGTTAAGGAATATAGGCAGAAGAAATAGATGAGATAAATGTCAGGCCTCGTTTGAATGGAATTTTTAGAGGAGCATAAATTTCGGAATAAGTAAACGTAATATAAATAAAATAAAAGGAGACATATGAAAATGAAGTTAAAATTAAAACCTTTAGGGCTACTGGTTTGTCTTAGTTTATTGGTTGCCACATGGATTTCAGGATGGGGAAAGATGGAGAAAAGATTCACGAACTCTCTTGGTGTGGAGTTAGTTCGAATTGAGCCCGGGAGCTTTATGATGGGCCAAGCCACTGGTGGCGA
>Ga0307378_10001528_pt1 | contig 37254 bp, 21 predicted proteins | sample UN1MG_FD_202238 | JGI IMG/M metagenome (GOLD analysis project Ga0307378, IMG submission 202238) | Soil microbial communities from Risofladan, Vaasa, Finland - UN-1 | ecosystem: Environmental > Terrestrial > Soil > Coastal area > Acid sulfate soil | place: Finland: Risofladan, Vaasa | collected...
ATGAAGCAAATATAGAAGAAAAAAGGCAGAATAATGAAAAAAACAGGTGAAAAAGAGTAGAAAACGACGAAAAATTGAGCTTAATTTGAAAAAACAAAGCCAATTTGCGAATGGGCAGAATGAGCTTAAGTATCTATATGAAAGGTGATTATGAAGATTTTCATGCTTTGAGACGGCAAAAAAACAAACCCAATTCAAAGCCAATCAAAGCCAATTTGCGCCGGAGGCGGAACCTGCCCAGGCCATCCCCATCCCTAAGGGATGAGGCTGCCACACGGCGCCGGCCGGCAGAGAAAAAAGGTGATTTGAAAAAACAAAGCCAATTTGCCCCGGCACAAGTTGGCGCAAAGTCTTTTATGAAAGAGGATTATGACAATATAGCGGCCGGCGAAGTCAAAAAAAACAAAGCCAAACAAAGCCAATTTCTGTACCGGCGGCCCGATTCATCGCTTATAATAGCGAGCTTGTGCAAGAAAGGCCATTAGCTTCGTATGCCGACGTTCGACGTTCGACGTTCGACATTCGATATACGCAATACGAATTATGTAATACGAGAAATGAGAATATGACTGATGCAGCTTATCAAAAGTGTATAAATCCGGATTGCGCCGCGGAGTTTGACTGCGGCCAGGCGATGTTTAAATGTCCATCCTGCGGCGAATTGCTGGATATCCGCTATAACTGGGACGAAATTTACGTTCCGAGCAAATTGAGCGAGTTCGCAAAGCGCTGGGCAACCAGAGATAATCGGCTGGATTTTTCAGGCGTTTGGCGGTTCCGCGAGCTGTTGAACTTCTGTGAAGATGAGGACAAAATCACAATCGGCGAAGGCCAGACGATCCTGCAGCAAAATGACGCCGTCGCTGAATATGTCGATATGCAGCCCGGGTGTTTGTTTCTGCAGTACGAAGGTCTGAATCCCTCCGGCTCATTCAAAGACAACGGGATGACGGCGGCGTTCAGCCACGCAAAAATGGTCGGCGCCACCTCGAGCGCGTGCGCATCGACGGGCAATACATCCGCATCGGTTGCGTTATACGCCCATAGCTGCGGCGTGAAATGCACGGTCTTTATCGGATCGGGAAGAATCGCGTTCGGCAAGCTCAGCCAGGCGATGGATTACGGGGCCCAGACGATTCAAATACTCGGCGACTTCGACGACTGCATGCGGCAGGTCCAGGATGTCTGCACAAAGCTCGGACTGTATCTGCTCAATTCACTAAACCCGTTCCGGCTCGAAGGGCAGAAGGCCATCATGTATCGTATCATCGAGGGCCTGGGCTGGGAGGTGCCGGACTGGATCGTTGTGCCCGGCGGGAATCTCGGCAACTCCAGCGCCTTCGGCAAGGCTTTCTCTGAACTGAAACAATTGGGCTTGATCGATCAAATACCGCGGATGGCGATAATTAACGCGACCGGCGCCGACACTTTGACCGACCTGGTCAATAACAAAAAGCTCACGTGGAATGACGGCCATGTTGACCAGGCAATCATCGACGACTATTACGCCGATTTGACGGCTCGTAACTTTTCGCCGCACACTTGCGCCTCGGCGATAGAAATATCCCGGCCGGTCAATCTGAAAAAATGCCTGCGGGCGATCGATGTCTGCGAAGGCGTCGTACGCGCTGTCACGGACGAAGAAATTCTCGACGCCAAGGCGATTATCGGCAAATACGGATTAGGCTGCGAGCCGGCCTCGGCGGCAACCATCGCCGGCTTAAAACACCTCCGGGCGGAAGGGCTGATTGAAGCCGGCCAGCGGGCAGCCTGCGTATTGACGGGCCATGCATTGAAGGACCCGGACAGAACGGTCAACTACCACAAGGACAAACAGGGGCAGTTCAGCAATCCGCCGATAGAAGCCTCGAACGACCTCGATGAAATTCTCAGGCTGATAAAATAAGCGGTTCGGTAAATGCGTTTATGTGATGCCTTGACGCATCGGTGCAATCGCGCTTAATATTGCTTCTGCTTGCGCCTGGCGGAGATCGCATCCGAGTACTTTTTGACCTGAGCGAGCAGCGCGGCGATGTCACCGTCCCGGCCGCCGGCTGCGTAAGATTTGACGAACAACTGCTTTAGTTCTTCGTCGAAGTAGCTGTCGAGCATGCTGTGGTGCAGTCTGCCGAGGTTCTTTATCTTCCGGCTCTTGCTCGTGACATTACGTGACATCCGGTGCAGGTCTATGACGGCGTAGTCGTATTCGCCGGCGGCGTTTTCGGTTATGTAGATGTGCCAGACGTACAAGTCCGGCAGGCTGATATTCGAAGCGTGTATTTTGCGAACGAATGCCGCCAGGCCGGTAATGATTTTTTCTTTCTGCTGCTGCTGGAAGCCGTGCCAGTTTTGCCGGATAAAATCGGTCAGGCATTGGGACTGCAGCTCTTCGGTGACAAAAAAGGAGCTGTTCTCGATGCCCCATGTTATTTTTTCGCCGAAGCATACGGGCCTGTAAGTTTCGATGCCGTTGTCGAGAAGCAGCCTGACGTTTTCCCATTCGTACCGGGCCTGCGAGCACGGCCGGCCGATGTTGAGCCAACTGAATAGCATGTCTTTGAAATGTGGATGGGAAAAACGCTTCATGAAAAACCGTTTTTTCTGCGAATCCGAGCCGAGGCTGAACGTGACGATGTTGCGTTTCTTATTTACGCCTATTGTTTTTGCCGCCAGGTTCTCGAAGAAATCGTCGAACGATTTGAGCTTGAATTCGGCGAAAAACGCGGACCATGAATCTGCAAAAACTATTCGTTGCACTTTGCGTAATCCTCACTATATAAGTGGATATAAATTTATTGTTCCCTGTAGCCCGGCTGGGCGTGGAGAATTTCTATGAAGGCCAGCATATTATCCAGCGGGACGTCACCCTCGACGGCATGTGCCGGGGCAAAGACGTATCCGCCGTCGGCGCCGGCATCCAACAGCCTTCTCGTTGCGTTGCTCACGTCTTCGACCGAGCCGTACGGCAGTGTTCGCTGCGTGGAGAGTCCGCCGTGGAATGCGAGCCGGCCCTTGTACCTTTTAAGAATGCCGAAGACATCCATAACCTCGGGCTGGAACGGATTGAAGCAATTCAGCCCGATATCGATCAGGTCATCGAAAAGCTCGTCGACCTTGCCGCACGAATGTATGAAGACGTACTTGCCGGCGTCACGAACCAGCGAGTACATCCGTTTCAATTCCGGGAAGATGAACTGCCGCCAGAGTCGCGGCCCCATCTGCAAGCCCGTCTGCTGGCCCCAGTCGTCGCCGAAATATACCGCGTCGATGTCGTATTTCAGTGCTTCGGTGAAATGGGCGATGTTATAGTCGGCTATCGAACGAAGCAAACGCCGCACAAAGTCGGGATGGTCCAGGAAATCCATCATCAGGTTCTCCATCCCGCGCAGCGTCCAGGCTCGTTCGTACAGCGAAAAACCAATTTTGAAGACCCGGAAACAATCGGCGTATCGGGATAGTGTCTCGGGAATGTCGGCGAAAAATCGGCTGTTCAGAGGATCGGGAAAATCGTAGCCCCGGAGTGTTGGCTCCGGCAGAATGCAACCTTCGACGACGCCTATGTCTTTATCGACGCTGCGATCCCAGACGACGCCGAAGACATCGCGGAAACGGTCGTTGCCGAGATCGGTAAAAAAACCTATGTCACGACCCAGCTTAACAAAATGGTTATCCATGACCTGTTCCAGATCATCGTGGCCGAAATGCTTTCGCAGCTTGCCGGCCGCCTCGACGGTAAAATTACAGTGCCACGGAACATACGGGACCTCGCGTCCCTCAATCGCCAGTTTGACTACTTGCCTCTTATTCATTGACTGGTTCCGAAACCGTGTAAACCTCGAAGCTGCTCTCAGGGTCAGGAGAAATTTCGTCTATCGCTTTTTCGGTCAGGCCGCGAAAGCGAACATCATCGCCGAAACGTTCGATTTCAACGTTATACAGGCCGACAACTTGCGACAGCTCGGCCATTGGCCTGGTTATGCCGACGCTGCTCTGCGATCCGAGTATCTTCGGCGCGATGTAAACGATGATTTCGTCGGCAAGGTTTTCTTTCAAAAATGAAGTCAATATGGTGGGCCCGCCTTCGACGAGTAATTGAGAGATGCCGCGATTGCTCAGCTCGGCAAGCAGATAATGCAGGTTGGAACGACCTGTGTCCGGGTAGGCAAGCAGTTCAACTCCTTTGTTCGATAGCTCCTCCGCCAGGTAGGGATTTGCCTTGACCGATTTGTGGTTTGTGAAGATTATAACGGGGCTTTCATCAATCGTTGCGAGAAGCCGGCAGTCCGGCGGAATTCTAAGAAAGCTGTCCATAACGATTCGTGCGGCCTTTTTGCCTTTGTTCGGGCGGGCTGTCAATAGCGGGTCATCGGCGATGATTGTATTGATCCCCACTAAGATTGCCTGGACCCGCCGGCGTAATTTGTGCGCGTCTCTTCTGCTTTGATCGTTGGAAATCCACCTTCGGTCATCAATTCCGTCGGCCCAGGCGACTTTTCCGTCGATGCTTTGAGCCCATTTCAATGTCACCCAACACTTGCCGGTGGTGGTGAATTTAACAAAAGGAGCGTTGAGAATTTTCGCCTGAACTTCGCAAATTCCGGTATGCACCTCGATACCGGCCTTGCGCAATTGTTCGATGCTTCTGCCGTTGGCGTGCTCCGATGGATCGGTCATTCCGACGAAAACTTTCGCTATTCCGGCCGATATGATGGCCTGCGTGCAGGGGCCGGTTTTGCCCTGGTGGGAACACGGTTCGAGAGTAACGTACATCGTAGCACCGCTGGGCCTGACGCCTAATGTCTGGCAATCTTCGAGAGCGTTGATTTCTGCATGGGGACCGCCGAAATTCTTATGCCAGCCTCTGCCGATGATCTGATTGGCTTTTATGATGATGGCACCGACCGCGGGATTCGGCTCCACCGAGCTTATTCCCCGCCGGGCCAGTCTCAACGCCATCTCCATAAACTTCTCGTCTTTGATACTCATCTTACAGTATCCTTTTGAGTGTGAGCCAATTGCTTTTAAGCCGGGTCCATTTTCTCCAATTCGAGCAAAACTTGAACTGTTTGTCAAGAAAGTAAATCTGTTAAGTCATCTTCGTGACTATTCTTCCATCATTTTCAAAAACTGCTTTTCGTCTATCACCTCGACTCCGAGTTTCCTTGCCTTGTCCAGTTTACTACCCGGATTCTCGCCGGCCAGCACAAAATCGGTTTTTTTGCTGACAGAGCTCGATGGCTTTCCTCCGGCCTGCCTGATTGCCTGCTCGGCCTGCTGCCGGCTGAAAGTTTCCAGCGTCCCGGTGACAACGAATGTCTTTCCGGCCAGTTTGTCCGAGCGCCGGGTCTTTGGCTGCTCAGGCTTTACTCCGGCGGCTAATAGCTGGTCCATCACGGAACGATTCTCAGGGTCGCGAAAATATTCATATAAACTTTTTGCCATCGTCGGCCCGATCTGGTCTATCTCGGCAAGCTCCTCTTGTCCGGCTGCCATCAGGGCGCTGAGCGAACCGAAATGTTCGGCCAATATTTGTGCCGACTGGCCCCCGATATGACGGATTCCCAAAGCGGCAATCAAACGCCACAGCGGGCGGGTTTTGCTGTCATCTATTGCTTTTATCACATTGGCGGCACTTTTCTCGGCCATTCGCTCCAGCCCGGTAAGCTGGGCTTTACTAAGCTTATAGAGGTCCGCGAAATTTCCGACCAGCCCATTCTCTATAAGTTGGTCGATCAGGGCCGGACCGAGATTTTCAATATCCATCTGCCCTCGCCCGGCGAAATATTTCAGGCGTTCCTTCAACTGACCCGGGCAATCCCGGTTCACGCACCTGATATATACGCCGTCCTCGTCTTTGACCGCGGCTGAGGCGCAAATCGGACACGTTTTGGGTACCTTAAATACAGGAACGTTCGCCGTCGCTTTTGTCTTTACTTCAATGACCTGCGGTATGATCTCGCCGGCCTTCTCGATGATTACCGTGTCACCTTGTCCGACGCCCAAACGTTTCAGCTCGTCGAAATTGTGCAGGCTGGCGCGCTTGACGGTGGTCCCGGCCAGCAGGACCGGCGTGAGATTCGCAACCGGCGTTAAAATCCCGCTCTTGCCGACCTGCACGTCGATTGATTCAACGGTCGTCTCGGCCTGCTCGGCGGCGAATTTGTAGGAGATGCACCAACGAGGCGCCCTGCCGGTTGCGCCGAGGATGTCCCGCTGCTCGAAGCGGTTGATCTTTATCACCATTCCATCAATCTGATAATCCAGGTCAGAGCGTTTTTCGCTCCAGCCGGAACAGATATCGATCGCTTCGTCGATATCTCTTGCTTTTTTAATGTTCGGATTTACAGGCAGGCCGAGTTCTTTGAATCTCCGGAGGCTCTCATAGTGATTTGCAGCCAACGGCTCGGAAACCTGTCCGGTGGCGTAGGCGAAGAAAGAAAGATTCCTGGCGGCGGTGACTCTCGCATCGAGCAGTTTCAAAGAGCCTGCCGCGGCGTTTCGCGGATTGGCGAATGCCGGCTCGCCGGCCTCGGCGCGAAGCCTGTTGAGCTCGACGAAGGAGCTTGTGGGCATATAAACTTCGCCCCGGACTTCGAGCACGGCGGGAATTTTGCTGCCGCCCAGCAAAACGAGCGGGACTGCCCTGATTGTACGCACGTTTGCAGTGGCGTCGTCGCCCACCTCGCCGTTGCCGCGAGTGGCAGCCGTAGTAAGAGCGCCTCGTTCGTAGCGAAGGCTTATCGCAAGCCCGTCGATTTTCAGCTCGATCACATAATCGTAATCCTTGCTGCCGAGCTGCTTTGCTACTCTCTCATCGAACGCCCTCAGCTCATCGGCGTTGTAGGTGTTGTCCATACTCAGCATCGGTACGGCGTGCCTGACGGCGGCAAAACCTTCCAATGGCTTCTCGGATACACGTTGAGTGGGTGAATCGGCGGTTACAAATTGCGGATTCGCCGCTTCCAGCTTCTTAAGCTCGGCGAAGAGCCTGTCGTACTGCCGGTCGCTGATTATAGGCTGATTGAGCACGTAATAGAGATAATCGTGCTGGCGAATTTCCTTGCGAAGCCGCTCAATTTGTTTCCTTACATCTTTTGCCATGACGGCTTAATTTATACGTTCTTTCAGCATATTTTGCAAGTCTTGTAACGTGCAAATACTTTTGGAGAAAACCCATCCGGGCCGTGAAATTATCTTGAACTAATATGCTGATTAAAGTAAAATATCGCTGATAGAGGGATCGAAATGTCTTTTATTTAGTCCGGCCGGCAAAACGTGCTTTGAGTTTCAGATATTGTGTCGGTGAAAAAACAAGAGGAGGCGAGGCAATGCGAAGCAGTAAAACATTTATTGTGGTAGTATCTATCCTGCTCTTAAACGTTCTACCTCAACCTGTTTGTGCACTTACTTTTGATTACCTCACCACTGCCGAAGCCCTGGCGGAGGTCGGGTGGTATGACTATTTTGGCTTAATCGCGGCTTATGACTATGACACTAAAGAAGCGAATAACGCTCGATCTTATGCCACGGCATATTATGATGAAATCCAGTTTATGGGTAATGTTGGGATTTCCGCTTTAGCGGATGCTTCTGTCGAGCCGAACGAAGTGATTCTGTCAGCCGAAGTTACCGGTTCATACGAATTCGATATTGGATGGGAGCTAATGGAGTATTTTTACCAGGATGCCAATGGCACAGTTGAAGGATGGCTTCGAATTGGTGAATTTCCCGCCGGCGCGCCGTGCCGCTTGCAAATAGATATCTCATTCCCGAATGAGACATGGAACGGCCTCTGGGCATGGCAGCTTTATATAGAGAGTTCTTCGGATAATTTTATCGCCGGCCGTGATGAACTCGGAGACTACGGCGGACGCTCCGGCACGATTGACGCTTATGCCGGCGAGGAAATTTATGTCTTCCTTGGCTTTGCCGGTCGCGGCTACGCCGACCACTATACCGAGGCCCTGGGCTACGGTAAGCTCACAATAAATGCAACTCTTACAGCCACAAAAAAGGTTATGACAAAGGCCTATAATCCCACCCCTGCTGACGGCAGTCTTTATAACGACACGCAGGTGAGTCTCGGCTGGTGGCCAGGGGATACTGCGGTTTCACATGATGTGTACTTCGGCATCAGTTTTGACGATGTGAACGAAGGAACCAATGAGACATTTCAAGGCAACCAGGCCGCAACGTATTTTATTGCCGGATCTCCCGGATCTCCCGGATCTCCCAGCCCGGACGGTCTCGTTCCGGGTACAACTTATTACTGGCGAATCGATGAAGTCCAGGCAGACGGCACTACAAAGCACAAGGGCGACATCTGGAGCTTCCGGATTCCCCCCAAGACAGCTTATGACCCCAATCCCGCTGATGGCGATGAATTCGTGGAACCAAACGTGATTCTTATCTGGGCGGCAGGTCTCGGTGCCGAATTGCACTCTGTATATCTTGGCGACAATTTTAACGATGTAAACAACGCCTCCGGAGAACTCTCACAGGAATCTACTATCTATACCCCCGACCTGCTTGAATTAGAGAAGGTTTATTACTGGAGGGTAGATGAGTATGACGGCGTCGCCACGTACAAAGGTGATGTCTGGGGCTTTACGACTCCGGGCGCTGCCGGCAGTTTGCAGCCGGCTAACGGCGCGACCGATGTGCAGATGAATTCAACGCTCAAATGGACGCCGGCGACTACTGCTGTCTCGCATGATGTGTACTTCGGTACCGATAAAGACGCCGTGAGCAATGCCACGACTGCCTCACCGGAGTACAAGGGCAACAAGGCCCCTGGTGCCGAGAGCTACGATCCCGGAAAGCTTGCCTGGTTCAGCGATTACTACTGGCGCGTCGATGCAGTTTATATTACAGGTACGGTTAGGGGCCTTGTCTGGAGTTTCACGACGGCCGACTTCAGGACAGTGGACGATTTTGAGGATTACGATATTGGTACCAACGAGATATGGTGGGCGTGGAAAGATGGGCTTGGCTATGCCGCGCATGATAATGAACCGGCCTACCTTGGCAACGGGACCGGGTCGGCTGTCGGCGACGAAACGACCCTGTCTTATACAGAGGAAACCATTGTCCATGGCGGCCGTCAATCGATGCCCTTGTCCTATAATAACAATAAGCAGGGATACTCGAAATATTCAGAAGTAGAGTTGACCTTGAATCACCTGTGTGACTGGACCGAGAATGGTGTCAACACACTGACGCTCTGGTTCATTGGTGATTCGGGTAACGCTACTGAGCCGCTGTATGTAGCCGTGTCAAACAGCACTGGAACGCTTGCAGTGGTGGTCCAAGATGATCCGGACGCAGCAACGATAGACACCTGGACTGAATGGGTTATCCCCTTGCAGACTCTTGCAGAGAAGGGTATAGTCCTGACCGACGTGGATAGGATCGCGATTGGCCTGGGAACCAAAGGCAACATGACGATCCCCGGCGGTTCGTGTAAGATGTTCTTTGACGATATCCGGCTGTATCGACCGGCTGAGGAACCACAGCCGTAAGCAGAGATTTGGCTGGCAACGAGGAATATGTGTTTGCGCGGCAATACTCGTCGGCAGCGATAAGGCCGTTACATGAAAAATTCAGCTTTATCCCCCCCTTTCTAACGGTTGCCGGGTTGTCTTATTCATATTTTGGACAAATATCATAATGAAAAAGTCGGATATTTTTCGAACACAATATACCCCAGGGGGGATATATAGACTGTGAAGTTAATAAAGGCACTAAATATGGAACAGAATCCAAATCACGAGGATAATATAGTCGCGTTAAAGCGAATTGAAGGGCAAGTCCGCGGCGTACAAAGGATGATTGAGGATCGTGAATATTGTATTGATATTCTGAACCAGATTCATGCCGTCAAAGGCGCCCTTGCCAGGGTGGAAGAAAAGATTTTGCAAAAACACTTTCAGCATTGCTTAACTACGGCTATAATGGGAAGTTCTGAAAAGGAAAAGCAGCAGAAACTGGATGAAATTCTCAAACTTATTAATCGGACTCGCCGAGGATAAAAGAACAGTCTGAAGCGGTGTAATAATCGCCGGCCGCAAATAGAATCAGATTCATCGTTCGGTCGGAATCAGCCGGACGATTGAGACAGAAATAATAGCTTGGGAGTGACCAGGTATGAAACGACAAATAGTCTTCATTGTGATGGTAATTGCACTTGTACTTGCATACGGTGCGGGTGCCTCCGAGCGTTCCGGCGATGCCAATGCCCCTGTTGAGCTTGAAGATTATCTGGCATTTGCGGCGATGCATAATGCCGGTCTTCAGGTTGCGTTCGAGCAGTGGAAGATTGCCGTCGAGCAGGTCCCCCAGGCCAAGTCACTGCCGGACCCGAAATTCACCTATGGGTATTTCATTGAAGAGGTCGAAACGAGGGTCGGCCCGCAGAGGAACAAGCTGGAAATCATGCAGATGTTTCCCTGGTTTGGTGAGATTGAAGCGCGGACGGATGCCGCCGCTGCCGCTGCCAAGGCTACCCGGAAACGATATGAAGCGGCAAAACTTAAGCTGTTCTCCGAGGTTAAGGATGCGTTTTATGAATATACTTACCTGGCGAGGGCGATTGAGATAGCGAAGGAAAATCTCGAACTGATTCAGCACTTTGAAGAAGTGGCTCGAACAAAATATATAACGGCGGCGACGGGCCACCCTGATGTGATCCGCGCGCAGATAGAGCTGGCCAGGCTCGAAGACCGGTTGAAGACGCTTGAGGAGCTGCGAAAGCCTATCGTCGCCAGGCTCAACGCGGTTCTCAACCGGCAGAGCCTTGAAATGCTGCCGTGGCCTCGCAAAGCGGAATTTCGGGTGGCAGAAGTAAGCCGCGAAAAGATGATCGAATTGCTTCGGGCGAGAAATCCCGAGCTTGAGGCGCTGGACTTCGAGCTGGAGGCGGCAAAGAACAGAGTCGATCTGGCAAAGAAGAAGTTCTGGCCGGATGTAGGCGTGGGCGTCGGTTGGACCGACACGGGAAGTGCCCTGAGCCCGGGCATGAGTGACAGCGGAAAAGACCCGATCATCCTTATGTTTACGATGAATCTGCCTATCTGGCGAGAAGGCTATAAGGCCGCTGAGTTGCAGGCCAAAGCGAATGTCCGGAAAGCATCGCATCAGAAAAAGCAGGCTGAGAACACAATAATAGCTCTTGCCGAGCGCTCGCTGTATGATTTCGAGGACAGTGACAGGAAGCGAAAGCTCTATGGAGATGTCCTGATACCGAAGAGCGAAGAACTGCTGGAAGCTTCGGAGACCGCGTATAAGGCCGGTACGATCGATTTTCTCAGCTTGATTAACGCTCAGCAGAAACTGCTTGAGTTTCAGTTGTATTATGAAAGGGCCACAACCGATAATCAACAGGAGCTGGCCAGGCTGGAAATGCTCGTGGGAGCTGAGTTGTAGCAAAGAGAAGAAAGAAACGAGGTGGTTCTTATGAAGACTGGAACAATAAGATTTTCGACAACAATAATGACGATGTTGGTACTTCTGTTGTTGACTTCTTGTTTTGCAGGTGTCGCCCTGGCAGATGAAGCAGGTGAACATGAAAGCAAATCTGATATCTCGCTTATCTCTTTTATTCAACCGTTGGGGATATGCACGCTGGGATTTGCGCTGGTGACATTTACGACAGGGTTGTTCCGAAGAAAGCTGGGAAAACGGTTTCTCAAAGTCCACCGCGTCTTTGCCTGGCTCACGGTGGGATTCGCTCTCTGCCACGGCATTTTGGTATCGGTGCTGTTTTAAGCGACTGGACTTGGACAACGCGACTTTAGTTGTTAAAGGGAAATATTTTTAGAACAAACTCCTACTAAATCGGTATGAAATAGAAGCATTTGAAGGTGGATAGCATGAGAAACTCTATGCCTAAAGCAAAGTTCGGCCGGGCCGGACTTAAGATAATACTGATTATTATAGTGGCCTTCGTTGTTGGCTACGCGGTCAGGGGTTTTAGAGTTTCAGCTCCGCCGGACGCCGGGCATGACCACGTCTCTGATGCGGGCCAAAGCGAAGCGACACAATGGTGGACCTGCTCGATGCACCCGCAGATTCACCAGCCCAAACCAGGCAAATGCCCTATATGTTTTATGGATTTGATCCCTGTCACTTCCGAGAGTGGTGACATCGGCGAGCGGCGGATTTCCTTTTCTCAAGCGGCCATTAAGCTGATGGAGATTGAGACTACGCCGGTCGAGCGGAAATTTGTCGAGGCCCAAATCCGAATGGTGGGCAAGGTAGATTACGATGAGACCCGCGTGAAAAATATCACGGCCTGGGTGCCGGGCAGAATCGACCGCCTTTACGTTGACTTTACCGGCATCACGGTCAGCAAGGGCGACCATATGGTCGATCTTTACAGTCCCGAGCTAATCAGCGCCCAGGCTGAGCTGCTCCAGGCACTAAAAGCGGCCGGCAATGTCAAGACCTCAACCTCCGAGATGGTGACACGAACCACCCTGGCAACGCTGGAGGCGGCGAGGGAAAAACTGCGGCTGCTCGGCCTTAGCGACGAGCAGATCGGCAAAATCGAAAGCTCGGGCAAGCCCGTCAACCACATTACGATTTACTCGCCGATGGGCGGCGTCGTCATCCATAAGAACGCCGCCGAAGGGCTCTACGTTAACACGGGGACACCAATATATCAGGTGGCGGACCTTTCGCACCTGTGGGTGAAGCTGGATGCTTACGAATCGGATTTGTCCTGGATTCGGTACGGCCAGGATGTAGCATTTACGGCCGAGGCTTATCCGGGAGAAGTTTTCAAAGGCAAAATCAGTTTTATCGACCCGATACTTAACGATAAGACAAGAACCGTCAAGCTGAGGGTGAACGTGGATAACGCCGATGGCAGGCTCAAGCCCGGGATGTTTGTTAGAGCGACCGTTCGCTCCGGGGTTGCCATGGGCGGGCGGATTATGGACCCGGACATGGCGGGCAAGTGGATTTGCCCGATGCACCCGGCGGTGGTTAAGACCGAAGCCGCAAGCTGCGATATCTGCGGAATGGACCTGGTGACTACCGAATCGCTCGGCTACGTTGTCGATACACCCAATGAAGCGCCGCTGGTGATTCCGGCGTCGGCGCCTTTGATTACGGGAGTCCGCGCCGTGGTTTATGTCCGGCTGCCGGATAAAGAAAAACCTACATTCGAAGGACGGCAAGTGACTCTCGGCCCAAGGGCCGGGGAGCATTACCTGGTAAAAGAAGGCCTGGCCGAGGGCGAGCTTGTCGTCAATAAGGGCAACTTTAAAATTGATTCGGCACTTCAGATCCAGGCCAAGCCCAGCATGATGAGCGCCGAAAGCGGCCATAAGCACGAAGTTATTGAAGTTTCCGATGAATTCCGAGTACAAATCCGGGCGGTCGTTGAGAAGTATTTAACGCTGCACGAGGCGCTGGCCGGCGACGATATGGGCCGTGCCGTCACGGCGGCTAAATCTGCGACAGAGTCACTGTCTCAGGTCGATATGAGTCTGCTCAGCGGAGAACCTCACAATGTGTGGATGGATCGCAGCACGAAGATGAGCAAAGAGCTGAATGCAATACAAAAAGCTGCCGACATTGATTCTGTCCGCAAAGCATTTGAGACGCTGTCTAACGAGTTGATCGCCGTGGTCGTGCAATTCGGGATTCCCGAAACTCAGCAGCTCTATCGGATTCATTGCCCGATGGCGTTTAACAACAAGGGAGCGGACTGGCTGCAGGCGGATAAGGAAATACGAAATCCTTACTTCGGGGCTTCCATGCTCAAGTGCGGCGAAATTGTCAAGACAATAAGTGCGATAACAAAATGAAGTGAAATTATGGAAACCTAATTTTATTTTTAAGGAGCCGTAAAATGAACTCGAAAAAGAAACAGTTGATCACAATGTTGTTGCTTGCAGAATTGCTGCTTGCCGGATCGGTCTTCGTCTATGGCTGCAAGAAGTCAGAACCCGCACCGGCTGCGCCGGCGGCACCGACTGCGGCGCAGGTTGCAGAAGACGCGGCGAGCCAGGTTGTCCAGGCCGTCGAGCAGACGGAGTGTCCGGTCATGGGCGGGGCCATCAATAAGGCGCTCTTCACCGAGTACAAGGGCAAGAAGGTGTACTTCTGCTGCGACGGCTGCAAGGAGAAATTCGAAGCAGCTCCCGAGCAGTATATTGCCAAGCTGCCGCAGTTCAAACAATAAGAATAGACGCAGGGACCAATGGACGAGCTACTGACAAACATCAACGGCCAATCTACAGGTCCACTGAGCAGGCTGATCCGGTTTTGTCTTGAGAACAAGCTGGTCGTGGGGCTCTTTGTTGTCCTTGTAGTGGGCGCGGGCCTTTACGTTGCGCCATTCGACTGGGACCTCTGGGGTATGCCCCGCAATCCGGTGCCTGTCGATGCCATTCCGGATATCGGCGAGAACCAGCAGATTGTGTTCACCGAATGGATGGGTCGCTCGCCGCAGGATGTCGAGGACCAGATCACGTATCCGCTGACGGTATCGCTGCTGGGCATTCCCGGCGTCAAAACGGTCCGCAGCTATTCGTTTTTCGGCTTCTCGAGCATATACATAATCTTTGACGAAAGTATCGATTTCTACTGGTCCCGAAGCCGGGTTCTGGAGAAGCTGAACAGTCTGCCGGCCGGTACGGTGCCGGAGGGCGTCAAGCCGACGCTGGGGCCTGATGCGACCGCTCTTGGGCAGATTTTCTGGTACACGCTCGAAGGCCGGGACCCGGCCGGCAACCCCGCCGGCGGATGGGACCAGGACGAGCTGCGTACCGTTCAGGACTGGTACGTGCGCTACAGCCTGCTCAGCGCCGAAGGTGTCAGTGAGGTCGCCTCCGTGGGGGGCTTTGTAAGGGAGTATCAGATCGATGTCGACCCGGATGCAATGCGCGCCCATAACGTCGCCCTGGGTGACATATTCAAAGCGGTAAAGGCCTCCAACATCGACGTCGGTGCTCGCACGATTGAAATTAACAAGGTCGAGTATGTAATTCGCGGACTCGGTTTTTTCAAAGCCACGTCGGATATCGAGATGACGGTCGTCAAGGTCAGCGAGAATGTCCCGATCTACATTAAAGACCTGGCAAAGGTCTCGTACGGCCCCGCGCTGCGGCGCGGCGCGCTCGATAAGGGCGGGGCCGAGGCCGTGGGCGGCGTGGTTGTTGTCCGCTACGGCTACAATCCGCTCGAAGCCATCAAAAACGTCAATGAGAAGATAGAGGAAATATCTGCCGGCCTGCCCAAAAAGACGCTGGACGATGGGACGGTGTCACAGGTGACAATTATCCCGTTTTACGACCGAACGGGGCTAATCTATGAAACGTTGGGCACGCTTCGCACCGCTCTGACCGAGGAAATACTCGTCACCGTGATAGTCGTTATCGTCCTTGTCATGCACCTTCGAAGTTCGGCGCTCATCAGTGGTCTTCTTCCGCTGGCGGTGTTGATGTGCTTTATCGCGATGAAGGCAGGCCGGGTCGATGCGAATGTTGTGGCGCTGTCCGGTATCGCGATTGCTATCGGCACGATGGTGGACATGGGCATTGTAATTTGCGAGAACATCCTCAAGCGCCTCGATGAGGCCGGCCCGGATGATAATGCGCTGGACGTTGTTTATTCCGCGACGACCGAAGTCGGCGGGGCGGTCCTGACTGCTGTTTCCACAACTGTGGTGAGTTTTCTGCCGGTCTTCACGATGACGGGACCCGAAGGCAAACTGTTCAAGCCGCTGGCCTTTACCAAAACCTTCGCACTTGTCGCTTCGATTATCGTGGCGCTGACGATTCTTCCGCCGGCCGCTCATATTCTCTTTACGAAGAAAGTGACACTCAAAAGAGCAAAGCGATACATCCTGGGGACTATCCTGATTGTCGCCGCCGTCGTTGCGGGTTTACGGCTTAACTGGTGGATCGGAGTCCTGATCGGCGCGATCGGATTTTATCATCTGCTCAGAAACCGCATGCCGAAGAAAGTAGTCGGCCTGGTGCCTGCGCTTGCGAACATCCTGGCGGTGATTGTCGTCGGCATTATACTGACCAGCCACTGGTTACCGCTCGGGCCGACCAGGGGGTTTGTGCGAAACATCATTTTCGTCGCTCTAATGATCGGCGGGCTGCTGGTGTTCTTCAGGCTCTTCCAGAAATTCTACGGGCAAATCCTGGCCTGGTGTCTCGCTCACAAAGTTCTGTTTCTATCGATTCCGATACTGGTGATTATATTTGGCGGCGTGATCTGGCTGGGTTTTGCAAGGGTCTTTTTCTTCGTGCCGCAGCAGTTGCAGGCCAATGCGGTATGGTCGAAGGCGGCGCATGCCTTTCCGGGTCTCGGCAAGGAATTTATGCCGCCTCTGGACGAAGGTTCGTTTCTGTATATGCCCACAACGATGCCTCACGCGTCCATCGGAGAGTGCCTGGATGTGTTGCAGAAGCAGGATGCTGCGTTTGCGTCCATTCCCGAAATCGAGTCGGCGGTTGGAAAGCTCGGCCGGGTGGACTCGCCGCTCGATCCGGCGCCGATTTCCATGATCGAGACAGTCATCAATTATAAGTCCGAATATATCATCGACAAGGATGGGCATCCGATTCGCTTCCGGTACGATCGAAAGACAAGTCAATTCGTCCGTGACGAGAACGGCGAGCTTATCCAGGACCCCAAAGGCAGGCCGTTCAGACAATGGCGGGACCATATTAAAAGCCCGGATGATATCTGGGACGAGATCGTAAAGGCCGGACAGATTCCCGGCACGACGTCGGCGCCGAAGCTCCAGCCGATTGCCGCCCGGATCGTCATGCTGCAAAGCGGCATGCGCGCCCCGATGGGCGTGAAGGTCAAAGGGCCGGACCTGGATACGATCGATCGCGTCGGATTGGAAATCGAGCGCTTCCTCAAAGACGTCCCCGGCGTCGAGCCCACAACCGTCATCGCGGACCGCATCGTCGGCAAGCCGTACCTGGAGATCGATATCAACCGCCGGGCGATAGCAAGGTACGGGGTGACAATCGGCCAGGTTCAGGATGTGATTGAAGTGGCCGTCGGGGGCAGACGTGTCACGACCACTGTGGAGGGCCGCGAGCGCTACCCGGTGAGGGTCCGGTACATGCGGGAGCTCAGGGACAGTATTGAAACCCTGGGCAAGATTTTGATTCCAGCAGCAGATGGTGCTCAGATACCCCTGATTCAATTGGCGGAAATTCGCTACGTGCGAGGTCCGCAGGCGATAAAAAGCGAAGATACTTTTCTTCTCGGATACGTCGTATTCGACAAGAAGCCCGGCTATGCGGAGGTGGACGTCGTCGAACAATGCCAGCGGTATTTGCAAGAGAAAATCGCGGCCGGCGAGTTTGTCGTTCCCGAAGGCGTCAATTACACATTCTCCGGCACGTACGAGAGCCAGATTCGCGCCCAGAAAACGCTCACAATCGTTGTCCCTCTGGCTCTTCTGATTATCTTTTTGATTCTGTATTTCCAGTTCCATTCCGTTTCGACGAGCCTGCTCATATTCTCCGGCATCGCCGTTGCCTGGAGCGGCGGCTTTTTGATGATATGGTTTTATGCCCAGCCTTGGTTCCTCGATTTTGACGTGTTCGGCGTCAATATGCGGAACCTTTTCCAGATGCACCCGATCAATCTGAGCGTAGCAATCTGGGTGGGATTCCTGGCATTGTTCGGAATTGCATCTGACGATGGTGTTGTGATGTGTACATATCTGAAGCAATCCTTCCAGCGCAAAACGCCTGTGAGCCTCGACGAGACCCGTCAGATGGTAATCCAGGCGGGGATGCGCAGGATTCGGCCCTGCCTGATGACGACCGCCACGACTATCCTGGCGCTGATTCCGGTTTTGACCTCAACGGGACGCGGCTCGGATATTATGGTGCCGATGGCGATCCCTTCTTTTGGCGGGATGACAATTGAGATACTGACTATGCTCGTTGTGCCGGTTCTGTACTGCCGGATAAAAGAAAGCAAAATAATTTCACAGCAGCCGAAGGATTCAGCCTAAACGATTTTCTGCGGGAGATACAAAAACCTTCGGAAACAGAACTGTCCAATATTGTAGTTTAATTACGTGCTGCATATTGCGGACTAAAATATAAAGGGCCTATACCCAACCGTTCGGTATAGGCCCCAAACGGATCGAAATACTCATATCATTTTAACGAAAGCAGCGTTTACTCTTCCGCAGATTCTCTCGGCCGGTACAGCCGAATATCATCGAAGTACATCTTACCTGAGCCGCCGGGGATTGTCATATTGCCTTTCGTGCCCAGGCCGATAGCGATCCTGTCAACATCGGCCAGATTTATGCCCTCATCGGCAAAAACCTGCAGCGGGATAACCCACTCCGTCCAGGTGTCGATTTGTGCTGCAGCCGGATCGTCATGGACCACTACGGCAGGCGCTCCGGCACTATTGGAGACCGCCACATAAAGCGGCTCTGCATCGTTGCTGGCTATACCGATGTCCTGGTTCGTCCACTGCGGACTAACCGTGCCTGTAAACGTTACGTTGGTGAATACAGCCTCGCACGTTAGAGCCGCATCATGGCTGGTAAGCGCCAAACCGATATAGACATTCGAGCCCATCTGGATGGATTCCGACACACCCAGCTTCTGCCACGCAGAACCATCGGCTGAACTGTACGCTGAGAAGTTACCGGCCAGGTCACGCTCTATCTTCACCCAGTAGGGCGCGGTGATTCCGCTGGTCGTATCGTCGATACTGGTTACGCCCGTGCCGGGTCGTCGCTGGAACGAAATGCCCGAAGCAGGGGTCACGGCCATCATTGCGTGCGCCGAGTCCGGGTCAAGCGTCTCGCGAATCATCACGCCGGCCTTGGCCCAGGCGTTAGTGTTCTCGACGCTTTGGACTCTGGCGACAATCGAGCCGACGCCGGTGAGCATCTTGAAAGCGAAGTGGAACTGGTCGGCTTCCTCACCATCAACCGCCCAGATGTCTGCGCCGGAACCTGTCATCGTATAGGTGGCGGCGGAGCCTTCTACGAAGCTGCCGACAGATGCAGGATAACCTCTGAACCACAACGACAATTCCGCAACGCCTTGCTCAGTCCAGTCACGCGCTTCAGTTAACTTTTTCTCCGCCTCTGAGGAATACGCATATCCCTGCTTATTGTTGTTATACCAGTACGGCATAGACTGAGCGCCACCGTGGACGATATTTTGCTCAGTATAAGTTAGAGTTGTATCATCGCCTATAGCAGCACCGGTTCCGTTGCCACCAAAGAAAGGATCGACACCCGGCACACCATATCCAAGTCCATCATGCCAGGAATACCACATCTGGTTGTCGCCGGCGTCGTAGCTCTCAAAATCGTCTATAATAAGGAAATCGGCAGTCGTAAAGCTCCAGACGCTGCCTACCCATGGACTGTCGGGATTGATGCTATTAACTTCGTCGATTCGCCAGTAGTAAGTGCTCTCCCAGGCAAGCTTCCCGGGATCATAGCTCTCGTCACCAAGTGACTTGGCGCCTTTGTACTCGGGCGAGGCTTTGGTGGCGTTTCTAACGGCCTCCTGGTCCGTGCCGAAGTATACTTCATGCGAAACGGCCTTCAGTCCCGGCTTCCATTCGAGAACCGGCGTCTGCGTCACGCCGGCGGCAGCGTTTGTCGGCTTTGCACCATAAGCATTCAACGGCTCGTACGGCGATAGATTGCTGCCGGGGATGATTGTAAGTGTCGGGACGCCGGGCCCTTGCCAGGCCACCTGGCACTGGTCACCGCCGGTGCCTTCCTTCCACAGTGCCATTATATAGTACTTCTTACCGGCCACCAGCGGGATGTGTTCTGACTGCTCCTCGCCGGTTCCCCATGTGTTCGGATTCGAATAATTGCTCTCCCGTGCGATAAGCCTTACATTGGTCGAGTCGTCATCGGTGCTTAGCCACAATTCGCCGTTATTGTCGGCGCAGAGCCAGAACGTAAAGTCGCCCGTGCCCGGTGCGTAGAGCCAGCCGTGAATCCTGCCGCCATAGTCTTCCAAATCCTGGTCCCACGAGAACTGCGTCAAGACCTCGGTCACATCAGGATTATTCGGATACTTCGAGGAGTTGGTGAGTGAAGGCACATCATCCCCGGGGATATTTTCCCATCGCTCCATCACGACCTCGCCCAAACCCGGTATAGTTGTCGTAAAGCTCAAGACGTCGCCTTTATATATATTATCGCGGTCAAACTCATCGACCCGCCAGTAGTAGGTCTTGTTCAATTCAAGAGGGCCCGGGTTGTATCCTACGAGCCCCTGCGAGCTACCACCTGTTGCGTTGTTGACTGTGTCAAAATCGTCGCCGAAGTACACTGTGTGCAGCACCGAACCGAAACCCGCCATCCAGCTCAGCGTCACATTCGGATCGATAAACATTGTCCCGTCCTCGGGACTGACATTATAGGCCTTCTTCGAGGGAACCCAGAAGCTCCAGACGGGTCCCTTCCACGGACTGTTCGGGTCGGCATCGTTTACCTCGTCGATTCGCCAGTAGTAAGTTGTGCCGGGAACGAAGCCCTCCGGAAAAGGATATACCGAGAAGCCGGCAACAAAATACGCATCGCCCAGATTGCCCCGGAAAGTGTCGCCGAGTCCGTCGTTAACATCGTCGAAATTATCGCCCAGATACACATCATGCGAGACCGCGAAATCTCCCGGCCGCCAGGAAAGGGTCACCCAGGTCTCGGCATGCATGGCGCCGTCGGCCGGATCAGGGCTCATGGCATAGGGGTATCCCCCGGAACCCTGCATCAGAGTCTGAATCTCATCCTGTGTTAACGCACGGCCAAAGACCCAGACATCATCAATCTCTCCCAGAAACGGGTCTCCGCTCGCATTGAAGACATTAGCACCGATGTTGAATGTGAATCCGGCACTGCCGCTCGATACGGCCCCCGGATCGCTTGCCGCCTCCTGGCCGTCGATGTAGATTACGACTCCCGTTGAATCCCCCGTTAAAGCCACGTGGTGCCAGGAAGGATAATCAAAAGGATAACTCGCGGAAACAAGCACCCAATTATTGCCCAGCAGCCAGGTCCCGAGCTCACTGCCACCGATAAATCCGAACTCAACCAGGTCGTTCTGGCCGAACAGGCTGGAATAAACATCCACGTTGCTCGCACTGACCCAGCCGGCCAATGTAAATCCTTCCAGGTCATTGAGAATACTCTGGCCTGTACTAACGTATGCATCGTTCCCATTGAAATGCAGAGCGTTTTGATAGATGCCATCGGTCCAGCTCACACCGCCATTAAGCGTGCCGTCATAGCTATTCTCGGATAGATCGGCGGCAACCGTACCTGATCCCTCGTTAAACGCCCAATAGCCGACAAGATCGGGATCGCTTATATCAATTGCATTGGTTGAGCTTGTTAGGAAAAAGCCGGACATTAAAACAAGCGAAATGAAATAAATTGTTTGCCTGCTCATGATAAACCTCCTAAATAATATGGAAATGACCGATAATGGTTCAAATCTTTGCTACACCCTTTCCGTCAGGTCCGTCGATGCGACGCTCCGGCAGGCTTGACGGACACCAGCATTGCCGTTTTCGGAGTTGCCGGACTGAGCGGAAAACCGAAAATCCACTAAACTCACTACTTTTTTATATCAGATTAGCCGCCTGCTCGTCAAGGAAAATCTCCGGATTATCCACAATCCTCAATGCTCTTCATACAGCAGGTAGGATGCGATGAATCGCATCAATTATTTAAGGGAAAAACCAGGGTAATTCCAGGGCCACCATACTTAATTCCAGCCGATGTCTGCGTCCCAAAGCTCCGCAGCGTAATTCGTGACTCGTATCTCGCGGTTTATTCGATGCATAGAAATCTCAACAATTCAAAATATTTAGCCCGCCGATTCACTCGGCGGGTTTCCTTTCAAATCAACACGAAAGAGCATTTTATCCCGAAGCATGATCAAGCACAACTCATCGAAAAATGTACTTCCTATGGGGCAGGCGTACCACTTTAATTCCCCATATAGGTAAACGTCCCTAATATTCCCCTTGTTATGAGTGGTATTCTTTAGCCTTGTCAGAATCCCAGTTGCCGAGAATTGGACCCCACTTAAAAAAGCCAATAGCCCAAGCCAGTAGTCCAATGACTACTGCCACAACAACGCAGACATCTCCGAGTGTGGGCACAAGAATCAATTTGAGAAGGGCGAATACACCAACAAGGTAGGCAACCCAAACCACACAGAATCTACAGAACTTCTCTTGAACGGTCATTTTGTCTCCTTTCATTCATACTCATAACGTTAGCCTTGAATCGCTTCGGATTCCGCGTTCGTCGCGGAATTCGAAGTCGCGCTCGAAGGCTTTGTTATCTGTCTTCTCAAATGCAGAGCTTGGACTATCTTACCTGGAAACTGGACTTGAGTCTTGCCCACTGACCGGAAGCCCAGGCGCTCGTAGAAATCCCTGTTGTATTTTGGGATCACCGTCTTAACGTCGAACCACACGACATTGGTCCAGTGGGATGACACCCATTCCTCGGCATGCTCAACTAGCGCGGTGCCTAAGCCTTGCTTCAGTCGGTTGAGCTTGACGTATACGAGGAGCAAATCGGCTGTGATCGAGTCCTTTCTCTGGACCGTGCAGAAGCCAATCGGACCATCGTCGTCCACTACAAACGATTTGCCGTGTTCTGACATCCTGATCAGGTCGGACGGCCCGTAGGCGCTGAGGCCAGCCCTGATGCCGTCCGCTCCGAGCTCATCCCCAAACACATTGGTGAACGCCTGCCTTCGGATTTCAAGACAGGGATTGGCGTCTGACGGGCTGAAATCACGAATCGTCATTTTACTCCCAGATAACTATGTAAAGTTTAATAGGCACATTTACGTATTTATATTACCTTATTCAGTTCTTTTACTTTTGTTTATTTACAGCTTCAGCCTGCTTTTTCTTCTTTGCACCTTGGGCGAATACTAGGGGACAGTCAATCCTTTTCTGTTATTGTAAACAGGGTGCTGTCCATAGTTTTATAGTTTAAGTTTTTTCTATTTTTTTAGGTTCTTCCAGGTAATTTATTCGGATCAGCAACATGCGCTCTCAAATCGGACCAGGCTTTGCTTTCAATTCTATATACCAAGAGGCGGAATCAATATCGTTTGGATTGGCAGAAATTACGAGGCAACCAGTAGCTGTTGTTCCATAGCTCACATTACACTTCACTTTAAAACTAATGGAATCACCACAGTTCAAAATTAGGGGTAACGGTGGAACATCGAGAAGTTCAAACTTTGCGTTGTCATTAATACCATCCAAAATACCCACCATATCATTAAGAGCAATTGTGTAAATAGGACACGGTGCGTCTCGGAGATTTTGAAAAACTATGGTTTTCTCTTCAAATCTGCCGGCTTCGAAAAACAAATTCCCATGGGATGAATTTGGCACCCCGGCTGGTTCGTACCATATTTCACTACCAAAGTTCGTAACTGTCGTGATCAACGGATTTGAAGCCGAACCACGTGTTTTGTTCTTATAACCCCAGATTCCTGCTAAATAGCGCACCTTGTAATAGTATGAGTAACTTGCCTGACATTCATTTGTAGATTCGTATGTCCAAAGTCCCCCTCCACTTCCTTGCATAGAATGTCTCGTTCCATTTACTGTAATAGATGCGCTAATATTAGAGACACCTTCCGGTTTAACCTCCAAAATAAACCTATGTGCAGGATTCATCCCAAGATCTATCAATTTTTGTGGAGTAGATCCATAAAGAACCTCATTAGAATTGGGAAGATCTCTTACTGCTTGCCACGGAAATTCTGGTGGAGTATGATCCCGTAGAGTCACTTTGCAACCGACTAAAAATAAAAAACTGAGTAGTATTGATGCAACAACAATCATTTTTGTTAGCAGCTTGTTCATTTTTTTCCCCTACATTAATCGAAAATGTGAACTGTCACGACACAGGCCATCTGACTATGTATATATGGTTTCCGTATAAGACTCCAAAACTCTCCGAGTGTCAGCATTATACCCCCTTTGACCGAAGTCTATAAGTAATCCTTTAAAAACGACTTATGGTGGTTCCCGTTCTTGGTGGGGGTCTTATATAGTTTCCGTATAACATCCCAAGCCTCTCGTCATAAAGCAAGAAAGCACAAACTACGACGTTGCCGCTTCAGAGCTGTCATATCCGCTATGTTCAATTATAGATGCTGTCTTCTTGTTGAGCAAGGAAGAAAAGGGGGAAATGCTTTTTGGACAGGATTTACAGGATTTACACAGATTTTTATCTTTTTCTTTAAACCATGTTTATCCTGTTAATCCTGTCTAATTTAAGTTGATTATCAACAGCACGCAACACACACTACGCACTACGAGTTTCGTCTCACGGAGATTTTTTTAGATTTTGCTTGATTTTTAAGAATATTTTAGTATAATACGCAACAAATACGTATATAGTGTATAGTATTTAGAATGGAGAATTGAGAACTTTGCCATTTATTATTTATTATTTACTCCGTCCAAGAAGGGCCGGATCTTCGCTCCGTCCAAAAAAGGCCGGATCTTCGCTCCGTCCAAAAAAGGCCGGATCTTCGATATTGGAGCGTAGCGCAAATCCGGCCGCGAAGCGCGACGGATTGATTATTTCTCAGTGGCCTCTGTGCTCTCTGTGGCTCAAACAACAGTGTTAATCGGTGTAAACTCGTCCTGAGCGAAGCCGAACGGATCCGTGTCTAAAAAGAGGCTATTTGAAAAAACAAACCCAATTTTGCGGGAGTGGAAATGAATGTAAAGTCAATTATAACAAGAGGATACGATAAATAAATTGGATTGGACACCTGGTGAAAACAAACCCAAACAAAGCCAATCTCGTTTAGCCCCCAGACCTGCTCTGGGGGTTGAAAGGCTGTTTGAAAAAACAAAGCCAATATTCGAATGGGCAGAAAGAGCTTAAGTATCTATATGAAAGGTGATTATGAAGAATTTCATGCTTTGAGGCGGCAAAAAAACAAAGCCAATTCAAAGCCAAACAAAGCCAATCTGCCGGCCGTCGGCCGGAAATCCTAAATACTAAGCTCTAAATCCTAAACGAGTTGAATGGATGCTATTTGAAAAAACAAACCCAATTTTAAAATGGGCAAAATGACGTTAAGTCAATATTAACAATGGTTTATGGAGATTTTAATGGGCCGGGGCAGCGAAAAAACAAAGCCAATTCAAAGCCAATCAAAGCCAATCAAGCTTGTCCCTTCAACTCTGTTCAGGGCAGGCTCTGAGCAGCGTCGAATGGAGCCAATTTTGATTGTTCGCTGTGGGCAACAACCTCGGCCTTGACATATACTATCAGAATGTAGTAAAGGAAACTAAGAGTAATATGTATACGCTCTAATCAAAACAATTTCTCTCGTAGAAGGAGTTACAGATGGTCGATTGTATGAAGCGACGAAGTTTTCTAACCGGTCTTGCAGCTATGGGTGTGGCCTCCGGCATGGGTACACGTACCGGGATTGTTTCCGCTGCTGAGTCAGCAGGTTCAGGCAAGCATAGGGACCTGAAAATCACAAAAGTGGAGATCCTGCAATTAACAGGCAAGAACAAGAGAAAGGCACTCTATCTGAAAGCCCATACCAACGGCGGCCCGGCGGGCCAGTCCGGCAACTCCGACATAAGCAATGCAGGCCCGGCGGGTCTCTACGGCCCGATCGACAACGAGGCGGCAATGTTCGTCGATCGTTTTTTCAAGCGAAGTCTGATCGGACAGGACCCGCTGGAGTACGAGGCGTATTGGGACAAGATGTTCCGAGCGAGCAGGCACTCTCGCGGCAGCCACTACATCATGGCCCTCAGTGCCGTGGACAATGTGCTCTGGGACCTTCGCGGCCGGCTCTTCGGACTGCCGGTATATCGGCTTCTCGGCGGTTCGCGCAGCAAGGTCAGGGCCTATGCCAGTTGCCTGGGATTCTCGCAGGAACCGTCGGCGCTGCGCGCGAAAGCGCAGGAGCTGAAGAAGCAAGGCTACCAGCACCAGAAATGGTTTGTGCGGGACCGCGGCCCGAACTTCGGGCCGAATGGCGTCGAAGAAGATGTGAAAGTCGTGCGCTTGCTCCGCGAGGCGGTAGGGGACGATGTGGACCTCATGTTCGATGCGTTCTGGCAATGGGACCTTCAATATGCCCTGGCCTGGACCAGGCGAGCCGAGCAATATAATCCTCGATGGATAGAGGAGCCCTTCCAGACTGCAAACCTGGATGCCTTTATAGAGCTTAGCCGTGAGACTTCGATCCCGGTGGCTACCGGAGAGCATTTCTACGGCCGCTGGGATGTGCACAAGTTCCTCAAGGCCGATGCGATCATGGTGGTTCAGGCCGACCCGGAATGGTGCGGCGGGGTCAGCGAGCTGGTTAAGATATGTACGCTTGCATCGGTTCACGGGGCCAACGTCATTCCGCACGGCCACAGTCTCCACGCCGCCATGCACGTAGTGGCAAGCCAGCCGATAGAGGTTTGTCCCCTCGTCGAGTTCCTGATTCAGAAGATGGATAGCTACTACGATTTCGAGAAGCACCAGCTCCGGCCCGTAGATGGGATGCTGGAGCTGCCGGATAAGCCGGGTTTCGGGATTGAGCTGGACGAGTCCAAAATCGTAGACATTCGGCCCGTATCGTGGCGGCAAAGTTAAATGCCTCGTCTTCGCTCGGCATGAAGAAAGCTCTTACTTCACCCTGAGCGGAGTCGAAGGGTGCGGCCTATTTCGGGCGCCAGGGATTTTGATTATCGCCCCTGGCTTGCAGGAATTTCGCGTCAACCTGTTTATACCATGCGTGCAGCCTGCTGCGCATCTGTTCGACGCGCTGTGGGTATTGACTCGCCAGGTCCTGCCGTTCGCCTATGTCACTCTGTAGATCGTAAAGATGGACTCGTCCATCCTCGAAACGTTCGATGAGCTTGAAGTCGCCCATACGAATTGCGCCGCCGGGGAAGCCGCCCTGGTTGGAGTAGTGCGGATAATGCCAATAGATGGCGTCACGATCGATACTCGTTGCACCTTTCAGCAGGGGAACCAGTGACACGCCGTCCAGGTGCTGGTCATGCTTCAAAGGCAACCCGGCCATATCGAGAATTGTCGGATAAAAGTCGGTACTGATTACCGGGACATCGGATTCCGAACCGCGCTTTGTCACGCCGGGCCAGCGGATCAGGAAAGGCTCGCGGATACCGCCTTCGTACAGCCAGCCCTTGCCCCCGCGCAGAGGCAGATTTGAAGTCGGCGAGCCTTCACTGGTCGATAATCCACCGTTGTCGGACATAAGAATTACAGCCGTGTCATCGGCGATGCCAAGCTGCTCCAGCTTGTCCAGCACGCGGCCGATCTGTTCGTCCATGGCCTCGACCATAGCCGCGTAAACAGCGTGACATTGCCGGAGTCGTACCTGGCGCTGTTGATCGATCGGCCAGACCTGTTCCTCCGGCCCAAATTCCCGCTCTTCGGCGTCCAGCAGTTCCTGCCGTTTGGCCTGGTATTTTGCTATCAGGTCGTCCCGGCCCTGAAGCGGAGTGTGGACGGAGTAGAACGCCAGGTAGAGCAGGAAAGGATTGTTTCTGTACTTGTCGAGCAGCTTCAATGATTCGTTGGTTAATACCTTCGGAAGGTGCGAGCCCCTGGGATAATCGCCAAGCCGGGGATTAATGAAGGGGGCGAAATAGCCGCCGCGCGGCGAACCCACCGCCCAGCCGCCTACGTTGGCGTCAAATCCCTGGTTTTCAGGCCAATATTTTTCCTCGGAGCCGAGGTGCCACTTACCGATAAATGCCGTCTTGTAGCCATGCTCTTTCAGTGCCTCGGCCAGGGTGACTTCCTCCAGCGGCATCTTGTCATTGAGCGGCGCCGGATTGAACCGGCCCGACCGTTTGCCGCTGAACCAGTTGGTCGCATCGACACGGGAGGGATACTTGCCCGTCATTATGCTGTACCGCGTCGGACTGCAAACCGGATTGGCCGCGTAGCCGTTAGTGAAGTTCATGCCGGAACGCGCCAGCCGGTCGATATTCGGCGTCTCGTAAAAGCAGTGGGGATTATTGGCGCCGATGTCCATCCATCCGAAATCATCGACCAGGAAGAACACGAAATTGAGCGGCTTCTTCTTCGCTCCAGCGGCCCGCAGGAATGCTCCGGCGGGTAATAACGCAGCGGCAGCACTCCCAAGCATGGTCTTTAGAAATACACGCCGGCTGGTATTGTCTGTCATTTTTCATTTCCTCCGTTCGAGTTTAATCATCAGTTCAGCATATCGCCCGCCCAATTCCCGAGATGACCTTGTATCGAAATGCAGAACATCGCCTTTATGCGTCAGCCCGGAGACATCGACACAGGCGGTGTTTTCGATTTTGTCCGGTATGTTCGCCAGAATTCTATTAATCGATTCGGCATCCGGGTTTCTCTCAACGTAGAAATCACCCAGCCTGGCAACCACAAACCGGATTTCTTCATCGCCCAAATCTTGCCGGAAGCCGGCGATCAATTCTACATGCTTTGCCTGATACACTTGAATTTTTTCCGGCTTGCTGTCCGACTCACCCTGATGCCAGATTATCCCCTTCAGGACTCCGCTTTGCATCGCTGCTCTTGCCCTTCTTACGGCGTCGTCATAGGGATGACTTTTTGTCTGGTCGTGATATCCGCCTTTGGTCCAGGAAGAAATCGGTGAGCCGCCCGCCGCACACGGTATCAGTCCGATTCTCACACGCTTCTTGTAGCCGGCCATGGCCTTTCCGAAAGCAAGGCCGGGGCCTACGCCGACAATGCCCGGCTTGTCAAAATGGAGCGGATCCTTTGCCAATTCCCACTCATCATTCTGATTCAGAACATAAACTCGCGGATGAACTTGCATGTCCTGTTCCTGGACCTTACCCCGGCCGGCCATATTCGACTGACCGGCAAGTATATACAGATGGAAATCCCTGTGATTCGAGTAATCGTGTGAACAGCCGGCACTCAACAGTGCGAATGTCACGATTACGGCACTCAATTTATTCATTTCGTTCGACTCCGGTAGTTCGTGATGTCTTGCCTTCTCATACTTTTAGAAAAGCTTATTCTTACCTGGTTAACCGCACCTACAAAATGAATTCACCTTTATTCATCAGCATCTCGCCATCTACATAGATTGTCGGATCTTTTATCACGCCGTCAACGTGTGCTTTACTGTCCCACTTGGCGCCGGTTTTTCCGGGCAGGGGGCTGCCGAACGCAATATGCACGCCGGGGAACTTCTCATCCTGAAGCAGATTGTAGATTAACTCGGTCAGGCCGGTATTCGTACCGATGGCAAATTCACCGACCCTGCTGCCGTGTTCGTCGATCTCGAAGAGGTATTTGGTCAATTCTTTCCGGAGTGGCTTATTGTCGCAGCGGATACTTTCTTTTACGGCCCTGCCATTTTCAACCTCGATGATAACGGGCGTGTTTTCAAGAGAACCGTATTTCTGGGTAAAGAAATCCCCGAGGCAGCCGTCGATGACAACTGTGCCGTCGACAGCGAACGGGGACGTAAATACTTCACCATCGGGAAGGTTCTTCCATTGGCCCGGGGCGATATCACCATCGCTGATTATCCATTTGAGTCTCGGTCTGAATTCAGCTACGAAATCGTTTCCTATTTCAGTTATTACCCTGATATTGCCTGCGTTTCGAACCTTCTCATAAACCAGCCTGCTGATTCGCTGGATTTCTTTGTAATCGCTGCACATCCCGTCTTTCATAATCTCCGGCGTGATTCCAATCATGTGGCCGTGTCGTAGCCGTGGATTTGCTTCGATTGCTTTTAACATCCGCATTCGGAAGCTCTGGAGCTCTCCTTCGGCGCCCTGGGCGGCATAGATACTGACATCGGCAACCTTAATGGCATCGTCTATGTCCTGCGGGTAATCAATCGGCCTTTCGCCGAAATCCTCCATTACAAAGAATTTAACTTCGGCGGTAATTTCTTCGATAGCCGCTTTTATAGCTGAGCCGATTTCGACGGTCTCGGCATCGGTAATAATGACTACGCTCTCGCCCGCCTTGACTTTCAGACAATTCTCGACGGCCTGTTTGACGCCTTCTTCAATACTTCCCATTTTTTTCCTCCCGCTTATATTTACCCTAAAAATAGCTTAGGCACGATTCTACAGGTCTGCCAACTATCATGCAAGAGTTCACTGCCGTTAATGGTGGGCAATGCCCACCTGACGAGGGCGGCGGGCGTCGGTAAGGCTAAGAGTTCACTGCCGTTAATGGTGGGCAATGCCCACCCTACATTTCGGATTTGCACAATTTCGTATGAAGAAACCATTTTAACAGCAATTCGGGGAAAAATCTTTGGAACAGTAGGAAATTACAATACGTATTGATTTAAAAGCTTCGATATGTTAATATAGGTAGAGTTGTCTGATCCATCAGGTCCGTCGATGCAGTTTTCGGAGTTGCCGGACTGACGTAAATTCGTATTATAGGACTTGCTGTTTGAAAACAAGCTTAATAAAACGTACAAAACGTATAAAACGTAAGAATTTAGTCTTTTTCGTTGTAATATTTTTTGTTGGTCTGGCCGGGGGCACTGTGCGGGCGGGATGGGTCGCATATAACGACAACCTTCGAGAGGCAGGGGACTCGACGGCGTCGAATGTGACCGGCTGGACAATTCATAATAACGATTTGGCTCATTCCACAGGCCGGCTGAAGAACTTCGAGACCGGCAGCGAAGCCTCAATGCCCTACGTGACGTTCACAATGGGAAATGCCGGATTGAGTGTCAGCAGCGGCAGTTCCGGCGGTAATCCTACTCAGGGCACTGAAGCCTATCAGATATTCAACAATATCGTGGATTTCGGGCCGAACCTCATCTACTATAGCAGCCAGGGCTGGTGGGTCGAGATAGAATTCACCGGGTTAGACCCGGCAAAGACGTACAGTTTTGTCGGCACAGCTATTCGCTCAACGAATTATCCTAACCGGATTACACTTTTCACTATCTCCGGCGCCGTGGGCTATGTCAATAACAGCAGCGATGGAATTGTCGAGAGGAGCGAGAACGAATCCAAACTGCTTGCGGGAAATAACAGCGTCAGCGGGTACGTAATTCGATGGGATGATATCGTACCCTCAGCCGGCGGAAGTTTCAAGATCAGGGCCGAAGCCGCCCCCGAATCCGAGGGCGGAAGAGCGTATCCCTTTGGCGGTTTCATGCTCGAAGAGCTTGGCAAGGCCGGTAACCGGCCGCCTGATGTCGACGCCGGAGACTACGATTCGCTTACATGGCCGAACAACAGCCTGCAGCTAAGCCCGGTTATCGAGGACGATGACCCGTGCGACGTTGGAATATTGACGATAAAATGGTCGAAGCTCAGCGGCCCCGGGACAGTGACATTCGAACCGGGCGACGATATCGCGGATCCCTGTGCGATATTTTCCGAGCCCGGCGATTACGTCCTGCAGCTCCAGGTGAGGGACGAAGTGCCACAACTTAACAGCAGCTCGGTCATAATAACCATAATCGAGCCGCTACTGGGTGATTTGAACGGGAACAATAAAGTCAATTGGCAGGACCTCGTACTTTTTGCCGCACAGTGGCTTGGCCCTCAGAGAAGCCCCGCCGACCTCAATGCCCGTGACGGCGTAAATATGGCCGACTTCGCCATCCTGGCCAATAACTGGCGAGAGGGTGAGGGAGCAATTCTTATCATAAATGAATTGCTCGCCAGAAACGATTTCGGTGTCACCGACCCTCAGGGTGAGCATGAAGACTGGATCGAAATCTACAACTGCGGGCAAGAGGCTATCAACATCGGCGGAATGTATCTGACGGACGATTTGTCCGAGCCCACTAAGTGGCGGATTCCAAATGAAAATCCTTCGGCCACCACAATTCCACCGGGTGGTTTCTTGCTTATTTGGGCGGATAACGACACAACAGATGCCGGATTCCACGCAAGCTTTCAACTCGATGCCGATGCCGGCGACGAAATCGGCCTGTTCGACACCGACGGCACCACGCTCATGGACAGCGTTACCTTCGGCGACCAGACGCCGGATGTTTCTTACGGCCGGGACCCCGATGCCACCAGCAATTTGGTCACCCTTCATCCGACACCGGGGGCCTCGAACAACGGCTCATATCTGGCCGTAGTGGCCGATACGAAATTCAGCCATGACCGCGGCTTTTATGATGCACCGTTCGACATGCAGATCGCCTGTGAAACACCCGGGGCAACGATTCGCTATACCACCGATGGAAGCACTCCGACTACGAGTCATGGTGTATATTACAATCCCAACTCTCTCATAAGAATCAGCACAACAACATGTCTGCGGGCGGTGGCATACAAGTCAGGCTTCAAGTCAACCAACGTCGACACGCATACATATATCTTCCTCAACGATGTTATCAAACAGGCCACAAATCCTTCTACCGGCTCCCAGGTTGCGCCTTCGGGATATCCGAGTTCGTGGGGTTCGGTCACCGGCGATTACCAGGTAGACCCGGATGTTGTCGGACAGAACGGCAGGGACCGCTTCAATAGACTCTACGCAAATACCATTATAGACGACCTCAAGTCGGCTCCGACTATTTCCCTGGTGATGGACAAAGACGACTGGTTCGGCAGCAGGGGCATTTATATCAACCAGTCCCAGGACGGCACCGAGCGCGTCGCTTCGATCGAGTTTATCGACCCGAACACCAAAGACGAATTTCAGGTAAACTGCGCCATAGCCATGCAGGGTGGCGTAAGCGGCGGAGGCACAAGTCTGCAGAGATGGAAGTCGTTCAAGCTGTCCATGCGCCCGAGGTTCAAGACTCAAACCGACGATCTTATGGCAACCGGCGGCCCGCCAAAACTGAATTTCAAACTGTTTGCTGATTCACCCGTAGAACGCCATAATACTTTCGTGCTGGACGGGGTTCTGAACCATTCGTGGCTGCATCCCGGCAGCGACCAGCGTGACACCGCCTTGTACGTCCAGGACCAGTACGTTGCCGACCTTCATAACGAAATGGGCGGCCATTCCCCTCACGGCTCCTACGCCCATATTTACATCAACGGCCTGTACTGGGGTATGTACTATATCCACGAACGGCCCGACCACGCCTGGGCGGCGGAAATGTTCGGCGCCGACGAGGACGAGTACGACTCGATTAAGCATTACAGCGGAAACGTCATTAACAACGGCATCGGCGGCAGCGCTACGGCAAACTATAATTCGATGGTTAGCGCCGCAAACGCCGTGCAATCCGACCCGACCAATCTGGCCAAATACAACACTTTGACTCAAAAGCTGGACGTTGACAATTTCATCACTTACCTGCTGGCCAACTGGTTCTGCGGGAACCACGACTGGCCGCAAAAGAACTGGTACGCAACTCATCGCAATCATACGGACGGAAGATGGCGCTTCCATTCATGGGACGCCGAACACACACTCGAAGGAGGCAACGATGTCGGCAAAAGCCCATCGGACATTCACAACAAGCTTGACGGAAACGCCGAGTACCGAATGCGATTTGCCGACCATGTACACCAGTATTTCTTCAATGGCGGCCCGCTCTCTTATCCGGCTGCGGCCCAGCTATACCAGAAGAGGATTAATCAGATCGATCGGGCCATCGTCGGCGAGTCCGCCAGATGGGGTGACAACCGAAGATCCACGCCGTACACTCGTGAGGACTGGCTCAAAACCGCCAGCGGCAAGCTGAGCAGCTTTTTTTCGGGCCGCTCAAACAGCGTCCTCAACACGCTCAAAAGCGCAAACCTTTACCCGAGCGTAAGCGCGCCGGTCTTTCGTATCAACGGCGTCAATCAGCACGGCGGCCACGTTGAGAGCAACGGCAGGCTAACAATGACTGCATCCGGCACGATATGGTACTCGCTCGATGGCGCCGATCCCCGGATAGCCGGCGGTTCCGTCAACCGCTCCGCGACAAGCGTATACACCGGCCCTGTCACCCTGACCCAAAGCACCCACGTGAAGGCACGAGTTTTAAGCGGAGAAACATGGAGCGCATTGAACGAGGCAGTCTTTGCCGTCGGGCCGGTCGCGGAGAATTTGCGCATTACGGAGATTATGTACAATCCGCAGAATACGAATATTCCCGGCGATCCGAATACCGAGTTCATCGAACTGAAAAACATCGGGACACAAACCATAAACCTCAATTATGTTAGCTTTACGAATGGAATCGAATTTACCTTCCCGGACGTGGACCTTGCACCCGACCAATACATTCTTCTCGTCGAGGATATAGATGCTTTCACAAACAAGTACGGCCCGTCTCTGAATATCGCCGGCGAGTACTTCGGCAGCCTGAACAATGCCGGCGAACGAATCGAGCTGCTGGACGCGGCAGGCTCGATTATCCATAACTTCAAGTACAGCGACAACTGGTTTACCATTACCGACGGCATGAATTTTTCGCTCGTGGTGATAGACCCGCTTAACACCGATCCGAGCGCCTACTCCGACAAGACTACCTGGCGCCCGAGCACCGGCCCGGGCGGCTCACCCGGCGCCGATAACGCAGGCCAGCCTCCGGAGATCGGCGGCGTAATTATCAACGAAATTCTCGCCCATTCACACGCAGAAGCCCCGGACTGGATAGAACTTTACAACACGAACGGCCACGCAATCAACATCGGCGGCTGGTTCCTCAGCGACGATAGCATGGATCTGAAGAAATACGAAATCCCCGATGTCACCATTATGGAACCCTACGGCTACGTCGTTTTCTACGAAGACCTTAATTTCGGCAATCCGGCCGCTCCCGGCACCCACAGGCCCTTCGGACTAAGCGAGAACGGCGAGACTTTATTTCTTAACTCCGGCTCAGACGGGGAGCTGACCGGCTACAGCGACATTGAAAAGTTCGGAGCCTCCGCCACCGGCGTATCTTTCGGCAGGTATCTCAAGAGCACCGGTTCGTATAACTTCGTAGCGATGAGCGAGATTACGCCGGGCGGCGCCAACGCCTACCCGAAAGTCGGGCCGGTCGTTATCAATGAGATTATGTACAATCCGCCTTTCACCGGCGATTCCGAATACGTCGAGCTTCTCAACATCAGCGACGCGGAGGTCGTTTTGTACAACCCCGTCACCACCGAGCCCTGGCGATTTACGGACGACCCCGACAACCCGGGAATCGAATTCTTCTTCCCAACGGATTCGCCAGTTACGTTAGGAAGCCGCGAGTATTTGTTATTAGTCTCCGATTGGGCGGCATTTGACGCAAGGCATAACATTCCCGCCGGCTCGCAGGTATTCGAGTGGCTCGCCGGCAAGCTCGACAATGCCGGCGAGAAAATCCAGCTCAGCATGCCCGGCGACGTCGACATCGAGGGCCGCAGGCAATGGATCCGCGTCGACCGGGTCACCTACAGCGACGGCTCGCACCCGAACGGTACACCCGGCGATACCGACCCGTGGCCCGCCGAACCGGATGGTATCGGTTACTCATTGAGCCGGATTAACCCCGCCGAATATGGAAACGACCCCGTCAACTGGCAGGCAGCAATACCATCTCCCGGCAGAGCAAACCCTTAGCAAACCAATCAGAACTATTCTTTGGCCCCGTGCTTACGCAAAAGTTCAGCGATTTCGTCGTAGCCTTGCTCCTTTGCCAATGACAAAGCTGTCCGCCCATTGTTATCTTTTGCGTTCATATCGGCGCCTTTGGCGATCAGCACTTCCACTACATCCTTGTGGCCGCGTAAGCACGCAAAGTGCAGTGGCGTCTGGTTTTTTGTGTCTGGGCTACGGCTATCGATATCCGCACCCTTGGCAATGAGAAGTCTCACAATTTCCGCGTCCCGTCCGGCCGCAAAGTGCAATGGTGTCAGGCCCACAAAGTAGCCGCCAGTGAACTTCGCATTCACATTGGCGCCTTTGGCAATCAGCAGTTCTGCCACGTCCATGCGCCCGGAAAAGAACACACGGTGTAGTGGTGTGCCGCCCTCCGAGTCTTTTGCGTTGACATCCGCACCTTTGGCAATGAGCAACTCGACCCCACCCTTGCGGCCGCGTTCGGACGCTCCATGCAGCGGCGTCCAGCCGTTCGTGTCTCTGGCATTGACATCCGCACCTTTGGCGATGAGGAATTTGGCGACATCGTCATTATCCGCGAGGGCGGCCGCGAAAAGCGGCGTCTGCCCGCCTTTGTCCTTCGCATTGACCTCGGCGCCGGCTTCGATGAGACTCTTCACCTTTGCCAGGTCCCCCGCACGTGCAGCCAAATGGATAGCAGAGATAGGAGCAGCACCTTTAGTGGTGAGCAGCTCGACAACGTCCTTGTTGCCCTCCATAGTTGCCCAGTACATCGGCGTATAACCATCCTTATCCTCAGCGTTGACATCGGCTCCCTTGTCAATGAGTAATTCCACCATATCTCTGTTATTGTCCCAGATCGCGAAGTCAAGGGGAGTATGGCCGTTCCCATCCTTCACGTTGACCTTGGCTCCTTTGCTGATGAGGAGCTTGACAGCATCTTTGCTGTTGTCCCAGATCGCATAGTAGAGCAGGGTATAGGTATAGGTGCCATCCTCGTCCTTTGCATTGACGTCGGCGCCCTTGGCCAACAGCAAATTCGCTATGTCCTCGTAGTTGTGTATAGCAGCATAGTATAGAGGCGTCAAACCCCAGGTGTCTTTTGGATCGACATCGGCCCCTTTGCCGATAAGAAACTCCACGATGTCTTTCCTGCCGGAATTAGCCGCAGCGTGCAAAGCTGTGCTTCCAAAATCTTCCTGTGAATTTATGTCGATTTCCTCTTGCAGGTACTTTCTTAGTCTCTCCATATCTCCCAGATAGGCAGCAAGATGAAGCTCAGGGACCTTGGCGCCTTTTGAGACCAGAAGCTCAACGACTTCTTTACGCCCGACCGCCGGACTTGCCATAGCCGCAAACAAAGGCGTCCTGCCCTGTCTGGTCTTTGCGTTGATGTGAGCACCTTCGCTTAGCAATAGCTCGACGGTTTTCTTATCGCCGCTGATGGCTGCAAAGTGCAGAGGTGTCATCTCCCACCCAATGGCATTAACGTATGCTCCCTGGCTGATGAGTAACCTGGCCACTTCTGCATGGCCTTTCTCAGACGCACAATGTAGCGGCGTCTTCCCCCCGGGATCTTTTTCATTGACGTCGGCACCTTTTGAAATGAGCAGCTTCACTTGTTCTATGTCGCCATCCGCAGCGGCTTCGTGCAGTGACTTGGTGGATTTTCCTTCGTTCTCGATGGCTGTAGGTTCACTGCCCTCGCC
>Ga0307378_10001529_pt1 | contig 37245 bp, 33 predicted proteins | sample UN1MG_FD_202238 | JGI IMG/M metagenome (GOLD analysis project Ga0307378, IMG submission 202238) | Soil microbial communities from Risofladan, Vaasa, Finland - UN-1 | ecosystem: Environmental > Terrestrial > Soil > Coastal area > Acid sulfate soil | place: Finland: Risofladan, Vaasa | collected...
TAACCATAAGGATTCCTTTCCAATCTGAGAGTTCTATCTTGCCATCTACTCTCTTGATCGGGAGGAATCCCCAATCTACATTAGATAAGTACGCCCCAACTGTTACCCAGAATTGAACCAGGCCGAATTTTCATTTTTTTCTAAAGTTAGCACCTCATTTAGACGAGATATCCCTTTTATAGAGCATTTTTATCATTTCCAACCATTTTTTTGCAGCCGGAACTACAACTACAGCGTCCCAGCAACTTCATAATTGACAAACTTGATAAACTCAAGCGGACTGACAGCCGCCAGTTCTTCGTGCAAAGGGGCAAAGCCCGATCGCTTCTCGGATTTGAAATAGCTCTTGATACGTTTTTCTGTCGTCTTATCAGCGCTGTCCCAAATCTGTTCGAGAGCCCATAGCAACTGCCCATCCCTCAGGTCCAGAAGCTTCAATCGCAGTCCAACTGCCATATGGGGGTAGGGCCTGAATTCCGTAACGGTCCCGAGCAGGATTCCATCGCATTTTAACGCCTCACGGATTGCCATTATCTGTTCAAGAGTATAGGTCGAGTCCCGCTGCATTTGCAGACTCCGCCACGAAGGATCATTTTGACGGACTAAAGTCAAGCCAAAGACCTGCTTCTTCAGCAGTGCCTGGTAAAGCGAAGCGGTAATATCGGTAGAAATCTGGGGATAACTCGAATCGTTATCCAGCTCAATAATAGCGACCCTTCCAACGTCAGTCAGTTTCTTATTCGGATTGATATAATAATAATCCGATACCGGTGCAGAGACGCTATGAGTGCGGCAGCCGGACAAAAGGACCGCCAATAACAGCAATATTGTGCCCCATGATTTGCGACTTGCAGCTCGCACGCTTCGCCTTGAATAACGGGTAACCAATGACAATTTACGAGTTAAAAGATACGACAATACTGCTGCCGGACTGTTCATTCGATTCACCTAATATTTATAGTTTTCCACTATTATGGCCGATCAGGCTTGTTCAGCGATGCAATGGCCGAGCCCACAGTTCCCATTTTATCTGCCCTTGCCGATTCTGAAGCGACCTGTCCGCCAAGAACTTTCAGTATCCGAAGCAGCGTTTCCAACTGGGCCGTTTCGGCATTACGCATTTCATTACGGAAGCCGAGGATGTCGGTTTTCCAATTGTTCAATTCAACTCGCATCTCGATCAGAAGGCTGTTGGCTTCGGCCAGTTCCTTTTGCGTCTGCCTTAATTGGGCATCGACAGAAACGGCCTGCTCGTTAAGCTGCCGGTTTTTAGCGATAAAGTCCTCATTTTGCCGCCGCAATTCAGCCGCTTCCCGGGTAAGCATAGCGTATTCTCCCGATAATTTCATCGCCGACTCGACTACGGTTGGGCCTTCCTGATCAGGCTCCTGGAACCTCTTGGCAATAGAATCGTCCTGCTGTCTTTCGACGGGCACAGGCTCGACGGCAAGGTCGGTTGGTTGTTGACTGGATGAGCAGCCCGAGAGTAGAAATACCGGCGTGAATAATATCGCCAACATAATTATCTTCTTGTCACTTCGCATTTTGTTTTCTCCATATTCTTCACATTCGATTTTGAAGCTCTACAGCATCATTTTACGTTTGGGGGTCATCCGGAGCCGGCGTGCCGGCATATTCACACTTTAAGGACGTTCTTGTGCCGCAGGGACAGATTACTTCTATTACGGCGTATTGCTCATGATTTTCGAGGATCCGCACCTGTGGCGCGGATGAAGTCGCGGCTTGCTGTTTCGGCAAATTCGACCCGGCTTGTGCCGCATCGAGAAGGAACCGGCCTTCGAGTTTAACTTCATTGCTTTTTAAAACCCGCTTTGCTGCTGTTGCCATTTCTTATCCTAATCATTCATAAACGCTTATAGTCAAGCACAGTAATCTATCCCGATACCGTCGGAGTTAATATCACGTTTGTTGCCGGCCTGCTCTTCCGGCGGAGTTTCTTCTCCCCGGGCGGATTCGTCTTTTTCCTCATTTTCATGATGTAATTGCTGCCGGCGTTTTCTATCTTCACGGTGTTTTACCGGAGATATACCGGTGACATTCTTCAAACTGTCCACCGGCTTTATCAAATTTGAATCATAATCTGCCATCTTTCCACTGCCTTAATTTTACTGACAAGTTAAATAAAGCACTTGAGTGCAGTTGGCTGACACGTGACTCGGTAATTTCCAAGATTTCCGCGATTTGTTTCATTGTCAGTTCTTGCTGGTAATAAAGCAGAATAACCTGCCGGTGTCTTTCGGATAATTGCTGTATTGCTTCCGCCAACTTATCTATGAGCTCTTCCCGTTCGATCTTTCCTTCAGGGGTGACCGGATTTGCCGCCGTCAAATAATTACTCAGTACGGGTACATCCTCGCCAAAGCCGTCGAGCGAGATAAAATGCTGCGCCCGGGCGTTTTCGAACGTTTCGTAAAGCTCCTCAACTGTTATCCCAAGTCTTTCAGCCAATTCGGTATCGTTCGGAGCAGTTCCTGTCTGCTCGGTGATTTCCCGGCTGAACTGCTCGGCTGCGCGAATCCGTTTTCTCAAGTTTGCAGGTATAAAGGACCAGCCTCTCAGTTCATCGAGAATAGCACCTTTGATCCTGATATAAGCGTATGTTTTGAATTCAGCCTGGTGAGAAGGATCGAAATCGCGTGCGGCCCGAACGAGCCCGACAGTTCCCGCCGAGATCATATCTTCAAACGATAACGGCGGCTTCAGATACGTTACCACCTGACTGGCTATCTTGTGAACCATTGGCAATAGTTCGGTTATCTGTTCGTCCTCGATTTCTCCCCGGACAGACTTTTTTTGGACAGTGTAAGCTCGCAGAGCGACACTATTCAGATGCTTTCGGCTCTTTTCGGCAAACTGATCTTCAATGATGTTTTTAGCTTGTACCGTCACTGCCCTTTACCCCGGAGTTCTTTTTTGGGATTCACCGCAAAACCGGAATCCTCTTGTTGATCCACCTGGTTCGCAATCATCGCATTGACCAAAATAGCGTTTATCGCTTTTACAGCCCAGCCACCCGCTATATATGCAAGCACCGCCCCTATCATCGCCCTCTTACAGCAGACAAACGGTGACAGGCCGCAAATCCATCCGACTAAGCTCAAGACGAAAAAACATATCACCGCAATGCTTACTGCGATTGATCTAACGTGTAGCGGCATAATTATCCCGTATTTCCTGTTGTGCACATCATATTGCGTTTATCTGGCGCATAAAACATCACCTCGACACCGTAACAAGATTCCGCTGCTTTGGCTCTATCGAGTCGGTCTGCCTGATGGATATCGTTTCTATCGGCTCCAAATCGGTTCCAAGAACAATTTCGTCATACGCCACGACCGGCAGCATCGGCACGGTTCGCGATAACATTACCGCCAACGGCGAGCGTAACCTCGCATCACACAGCAAAACCACCTTATCGTGACCTTTATCCATTGCCGCCTTCCAGGCATGTGCGGCTTGCCTGCTTATATCCATTGTTACCTCGGTCGGTAAAGCCAGGTTTATTCCATCCGCATCCTGCTGCAGTGTCGAAGCCGCCTGATGCTCGAGAGCGGGATCCAGCGTTATAGCCAAAATCCCGCCGTCATCGTTCTTACACTGCTCGGTAATAGTTCTGCTCAGACGTTTACGAACCATCTCCGTCAGGACGGCGGTGTTTTTGGTTTTTGAAGCGTGTTCTCCAAGCGATTCAAGAATAGCGGTTAATTCACGGATCGGTATTCCATCCTTTATGAGATTTTTAAGCACACGTTGAAGCAATCCAATAGACACTTCCCGCTCGGCTCCAATAACTTCTCCGACCAATGACGGCTGCGTTTTACGAAGTCTGTCGATGAGAAGCTGCACATCTTCACGGGTCAATAAATCGCCGGCGTGTTTTCGCAGCGTTTCGGATAAGTGTGTAATAAACACCGACTCCGGATCGATCACGGAATATCCGTTCAGCTCGGCCTTTTCCTTATTGGCTGCTGTAATCCATAAAGCAGGCAGTCCGTAAACGGGTTCGGTGGTTTCTATGCCCTCGACCCTGGTTTGGACGGTACCAGGATCCATAGCAAGGAACATGTCAGGTTCCAATCGCCCCTTCGCTATCGGCAGATCTGCAATTCGAATTTCATAAGCAGTCGACTCGATATTAATATTGTCACGCAGCCGAACCAGAGGAATAATGACGCCGAGCTGCTGGGCAAACTTTCTCCGCAATGCCCCGATGCGGTCAAAGATAGTGCTGTCTTTGCGAGGGTCCACCATACTGATTAATCGCACGCCGACCTGTACGGAAACCTGGTCGACGTCCAGCAGATCTTCGACCGGCTGTTTCTCGGACTTTGCCTGTGGAGAGGCACTCTGTTTCTGCTTGTGGCCCTTTTCGGATTTCGACACCACGCGTCCAAGCAGGGCTGCTCCGACACCCAAAAACAAGAACGGTATCTTAGGCAGGCCGGGTACGAATGCCATAGAAGCGATAATGAAAGCCGCTATAATCAAGGGCTGGCTCGTTTTAAGAAACTGCCTGGACAGATCCTGGCCGACGCTGTAGCGTGAAGATATCTTTGTAACCAGGAATCCCGAGCTGACCGCAATGATGACCGACGGGATCTGGCTGACAAGTCCATCCCCGATGGAAAGAACGGAATAAGTCCTAACGGCGTCCGCGATCGAAATACCGCGCGAATATCCCATCGCTATACCGCCGATTATATTGACCGCCGTGATGATCAACCCGGCCTTGGCATCGCCGCGAATGAATTTGCTGGCACCATCCATCGCACCGTAGAACTCGCTTTCTTTTACGATTTTCGCCCGGCGCTCGTTGGCCTGTGTCTCGGTAATAGTCCCGGCGTTGAGGTCCGCATCAATGGCCATTTGTTTACCGGGCATCGCATCAAGGGTAAAACGGGCGGATACTTCGCTGATTCGCTCGGCACCTTTGGTAATAACAATGAACTGAATCACGACAAGGATCAGGAAAATGACCAGGCCCACCACAAAACTGCCGCCGGCAACAAAACCACCAAAGGTCTCAATGATTTTTCCGGCATTTCCATTCAGAAGGATCAATCTCGTCGAGGCAACGTTAAGGGAGAGGCGAAACAACGTTACGAAAAGAAGCAGTGAAGGAAACGTCGACAATTCGAGCGCCTCTTTCGACGACAGGGTAACGACTAAAACGCCTATAGCCAGCGAGATACTGCAAGCCAGAAACATATCCAAAATCAGCGTAGGCAAAGGAATTATAAGGGTGGCAAGGACCGCAACCATTCCGACAACCAATACAATATTGCTGTAGGACGCTATAGACGTGTTGAGGCTATTCGACCCGGGAGGTCTTTGCGAATTTGATTGTCCATGTCCTGCCATCAAAATTCCTTCTCAAAGTCACGCCTCGACAGCCCTGGCTGCAGAATCGTTGAGGCCGAGAATCTGCGTTATCCTGATAGCAAACCGGCCATCCACCACCACTACATTTCCGGTAGCAAACCTGGTATCCCTGAGATACAAGTCTGCCGGCTCATCGATAGATTTGTCGAGCTTTAATACCGAGCCGGGCCCAAGCTGTAAAAGCCGTTTAACCGGCAACTCAGTCTGGCCGATAACGACCGTAACGGAAACGTCCATAGCCAGTAAGACATCGATACTTCCTGCACCGGTCACAGCCTCGGTTCCAACAGCTTCGGAAAATTCGACCGATTGCGCCTGCGTTTTATCGTCTTGTTGCGACGTATCTTCCTGCAAATCTTCTTTTTCTTTTACGGCACTAGCTTTTGCCATATTTCTATGTCCTCTCAATCACTTAGTCCTGGCACTCGAATTCATGTTTTAGGCGGTATCTCCAAACGCCGTCGCTGTAGTGGTAATTGTGACAGCATACTTGCCGGCCGATTTTGCAGGCCGGCCATAATAAACCGTCCTGCCATCTACTATCAATTCAACCGGCTGATTGACTCTCTTATCCAGTAAAAGTATATCATCCGCCTGAAGATTCATTAGTTCTTCAAAGCTAAGCACGGCAGAAGCCAGTTGACTTGTAATGAGAACCGGCATTTCCTGCAAATGCCCAAGTATCAATTTCGAAATATCCTCAGCAGGAAAACCACCTGAATCTTGTGCCGTCCTTCCTGCTATGGGCGCCAGCTCACTACACAGTATCAAAAAGTAAGCTTTGGAAATCTTCTCCGAGCCGGCTTTTTTTACGTCAAAGGAGATTTTGCAGATTTCTTCCGTACCTTCCGGTTCAAGTGGCCATTGCCCTCTGACAATGTTTTGTGCCGGTTGGAAAGCTAAAGCTTTATCAGGGCCGGAAAATACTTCAACCAGAGCAGAGGCCAGATCCAATAAAAGTGATTCTTCCAACGGCGATAAATCCCTGCCCGGATCCTTTTCGGATTCGGAATCTCCGAGCAATTGTGTCGCCCAGTTAACTGCGGTTTGCCCGGGCATGCCAATAAGCCCACACATATGCTCCTGGCTGATGCCAAAGGGCAGATAATAATCCCTCTGTTCACCATCCGAGAGCTGACTAAGAATTTCATTCGCATAGTGCTGAGTGGTCGAAGAAATTGTTACATTGAACTCGCTCCGGCATAACTTGGCAAATTTCTGAGAAACCCCTGAAGCTACCGCATCTGCGAAATTGCCGAGCTTCACAAGCTGTTCCTTATTGAAGTAATGAGGCTCCTGCCAATTGTACTGCGCAGCATCAACTTGAGCGGCATCTTCCTTCGGCTCAGAGCCGATGGCCATGAGAAGCTGCTGTATCTTTTCTCTGCTCATACTTTTCGTTACTCTGCCACTCATTGTACGGGGAATTCCTTAATCAGGACCTGCTTGATCTGTGGCTTGGAATCGGGAAAAAGCTGTTCATTAAAAGCATCGCGTATGTGCGATTGAATACTTCGGAGATTGTTATCACCCCTGATATCTTCAAGGCCCAGGCTTGAAAGATACACGGTAAGCCAGTTTATCAAGATGGGTTTTTTCTCATCAAGAAAGGCGGTGCCTTTCTTGACATTCATCTCCGCGCTCATCTCAAGAGTTAAAGACGCCCGAACGTAGCGTGTTACAGTGGGCTCGTTCAGATTCGCAACAACGGGATCTAAATCATAATACCAGACTTTAGCAGAGTCTTTTGCCGAATGATTATCCGCTTTGAGATCCTCTATCTGGGCTGATTCACCGGACTCTGAGCCGGATTCGGCTCCTTCGGGTGTGCCGGAACCGGCAAACAATCGACCGACGCTCAAACCGGCACAGGCACAAATTAAAACCACTACAAGTATTATTATCCACGGCAGAAATCGTGCGATTAAGGACTTATTGTCACTCTTTTCGGCCTTCGGATCTTCCTGCTCTTCCTGCTCTTCCTGCTCTTTTATATCATCCGCATCTGCCATTTTTTGCCTCAATCATTTGTTACAAGGAAATTGTTATCATACCAACTGCAGACTGTCTTCTCGCCGATAGCGGTGTATTCTATCTCGCAACGTTCGGTCACTGATACCCAATACCTTTGCCGCCTTCGTCTGGTTGCCTCCTGCCTGGCGCAACGTATCCAGAATTGCCCGCTTTTCCACCTGCTGAAGCGGCACTCCCGCCAATCCCGAATCGCATTGCGTACCGGTCATATCGTACGGCATATTATTTACACGGGACGAACCATAATCGCTGTAATCTTCCTGCGGAAGTGGTTGTAATTCGTCAAAGAGCCAGGAAACATCCGCCAGCGAGAGGGTTGGCCCGACTCCTAACGTCAGCGATGTTCGCACGACGTTGCGCAACTGCCGGACATTGCCGGGCCAGTGATACCTGGCAAAAATGTCCATCATTACAGGATCAAGTTTAGTGATATGACGCGGCACTTCCCGGGCATAGAGGTTAACAAAATACCATACAAGGTCGGGCAGGTCGTCCTTACGTTCCCTCAGAGAACAGAGAACCAGTCTCGCTCCGCTTAACCGGTAATAAAGGTCCTGGCGGAACCTGCCGCGTTGTACTTCCTGCAAAAGATCCTTATTTGTGGTGCTTATTATTCGAACATCGACACTGACACTTTCATTTCCGCCGACACGTTCGAAATCCTGCTGTTCGAGCACTCGTAAAAGTTTGGCCTGAAACCTTATTGGCGTTTCGGAAATCTCATCCAGGAGCAGTGTTCCGCCGTGAGCCATTTCGAATCGGCCCTTGCGCTTCGTGTAGGCCCCTGTAAAGGCGCCTTTCTCATGGCCGAAGAGCTCGCTTTCAAGAAGCGAATCGCTTAACGCGGCACAATTAACTTTGATATATGATCCCTGAGATCTTCTGCTTCTGTGATGGATAAGATAAGCGATCAGCTCCTTGCCCGTCCCGCTTTCACCGTTAATTAAAACCGGCGCCGAAGTCGGAGCGATTTTCCCGGCAAGCTCGACAACCTGAATGAGGTTTGGACTCCTGCCCACAATCCTGTACAGGCAGTGGGTATCCTCGTTAGCCGAAGCTGCTGTTGAAACATTATGGTTAGGCAGGAAGGTATCCAGCAATGTTTCTATTTTTTGGCTGTCCAGCGGCTTGATCAGAAAATCACAACAGCCCAGGCGAACAGCTCTGACGGCGGTCCTTACAGTTAGATTTTGCGGGTCCGATTTTTGGGCACTGGCGATCATAACAACCGGCAGTTCGGGCCTGTTCTCCCTGACTTTACACAGCAGCTCAAAACCATCCTGAGTACGACCTGGCTGGTCCGGGCGGGGGTTTATCGTGTCACTGGTAAACACGAAATCGCAACTGCCCTTGCTGATAAAATCAAGTGCTTTTTCCTTGTTGCCGACAAGATGTCCGCGGATTCCCTTGCGGGCCAGAATCTCAAGAATAAATCGAGCCAGCTCGGGATCGTTATCGGCTATAAGTACGTTTGCAATATCTTCCTGTTTACCCATGCGTCTCTCATCTAATGTTTTCTTGGTTACTTCCGGCACGTTTTACTTCGGCAATCAACTTAACCGGGTCGTCTTTCAAGTACCAGGCGATTAAATTACTCCGGGCTTTGGCCGAATCCGCCCATGGTGAATTCGGATATTCCGTAAGAAGCTGTTGATACGCTTTCGCCGCCGCCGGCAGATCATCGTTCCGAAGGCAGTTGCCTGTCTGGAACAATATCCATGCCCTGTCCCAGGACAAGCTGACGTCATTCGGATCTTTACGCTTCAGCGCTTCGGAGTAAAACAGCGCAGCTTCTTTTAAGTTTCCGCTAACAAACAAAATCTCTCCCAGCTCAAGAGGATTGGCAAGCTTCTCGGGATCCCGGATCAGGGTCTTGAGCATTTGCAAAGTATTCTCGGTTATCGGCCCGTACTGCGGCTTGGATTCGATTGCTTGTTTGGCTTCTTCCTTCTGCACCGGCACTTCGGTTACAGTTTCGTTAGGTTTGATCGCCGGAGCTTTTTCAGGGACAATGACAGGCGCCGGGGCTTGCTTTTGCGACCCAAACTCTACGGAGCGAATTTGTTCGATGATTTGTTTGAGCTGATCCCTGCTTTTCGTATCCTTTTCGTCTATAGCAATACTAATTTCAGCCTGCAGCAATTCGAGCCCGCTGACATTCTTCGGATCTCTCGAAGTTATAACGCTGCTCTGCGATAATTTCTTACTATTGTCGGCGGTGGAATTCGCATAGACAGTACCTGTAAGAGATGTTAAGAGACGGAGAGACAAAAACGTAAAGCAGGCAATATAAAAGTATAACTTGAAACTCAAAGTTGCAGAACTTTTGAGCTGTGAGTCATAATTGTATTTTGTATTGCTGTTTTTCATTTTCACTTCCATTGACCTGAAAGAGCTAATGTCGCTTTGTCGTAATTTTTCTCTTGGTTATAAGCCTCTGCGAGCATTCTCAGGATTTCCTGTTTTTTCCGCTCGGACACATCCGTCTCCAGAAGCTGCAGACAAACCGAGACGGCTTGAGAACCTCGTCCGATTTTTAGACATACCTCGGCCAGCTTCATCGCGGTTTGTTGCGCCAAAGGTCCGGGTTCGACGACACCGAGAATTTCACTTAAGCCGCTGCGGGCGATTTCAAGATTGCCTTTGGCAATATGACACTGAGCAAGTTCAAAGGACATTTTCGCATTCAACTGCGGATCGGAAATATATTCCGCCCTGTCACGCAGAGAAACAATCGCCGTGTCAAGAAGTCCCAACATCCGGAATATTCTGCATTTGAGCAGCAGCATTTCTACGGATTGTTCCTTTGACAATGCAACCGAACGTACGCTCTCCAGCGTATCAAGCGCCTCGACGAAATGCTCCTGTTCTATATAACCTTTAACCAGCGATGCGATCGCCTCGACATATTGTTCCCTCGAGCTCTGCTCTTCCAGCGCATATTGAAACGCATCACAGGCCTGCTGATATTTTCCCAGCGCCAGGTTGGACTGCCCCAGCAGAAAATAGGCCGAATACAGGTTTTTGTTTTTGTCACTCTCGGTTAAATCGATGTACCGAGTCAGCCATTTCGCCGCTTCTTCATATGCTTTTGTCTCATACAAACACCCGGCGGCTCCAATGGCGGAAGCTGTCTTCGATTCCACTGACAAACCAAAATTATATACCCTTTGATACAACTGTGCGGCTTCGGCGTTAAGCCCCGCCTCCATTGTGGCATCCGCCAGGCGCAAATAAGCCTGTCCGTAAATCTCGACATCAGGATACTGCTCGACAAGCTGCTTCAAATCCTCCCGGGCGCCGGGATAGTCACGCAGGCTCGCCTTCAATTTGCTCGAATGCAATAAAGCGAACGGCGCCAGTGACATTTGCGAAAAACGATTAGCCACTAATTTATATTCCGCAATCGCCTCGATCGGCAGTTCTATCTGAGATTGCAGGAGCCCCATTAATAAATGAGCGTTGCCCAGCCGCTGGTCGCTGTAAAATGTCAGCACGAATTTTTGCCAAAGCGAAATGGCCTGCTGACTCAGGAAAGATATGTGCTGCCGCAAAGATGAATATTCGGCCGGATCGTAAATAGTCACTTTTTGCCGACCGGAATCTCCTTCCGTACATGCCAGCAACCCGGCACAGCCTGCTGCTGTCAGGACAATCTGCTGCGATGTCGCCGCCGGCAGATACAAACTGACCGGCCTTTGCCGCATAGCATCTTCTCCCGAATCCGCTGCCAAAGCTCCGCTGAAAGCCCAGTGTAAATCAAGCTCTGCGCCGGCGGCAAATTTCGCCAGCAATTCCTCGACCGGCGCCCCATAAGATGTTACAGAGAAGCGAGGCAGCCCCCCCTGCTCTTCGAGTTTTCGAATCTGAGGATCGAGCAATCCCCTGCCCATGTGATCCGAGCCGGAATTCAGCAATCTGCGCAGCTCGGCCTCGTTCAAGTTATCAAAGGGGTCCGAAGATACCGTGGGCTTGCCCCATAAATCACCGGGAAGATCCGTATCGGTGCTGCTAAGTAAAAGAATGTGCCGTGTCAGACATTCGGCGACCAGAAACGAACAATCGCATTCAAATGACAATGCCCAGTCATCGTCGAAATCAACCGCCTTGATTAGAGCGATCGTATTATAAGCCCTGGTTCTTGCCCTCAGGTATCGTTTCCTTTGTATTTCAAGCAAGCTGAGATGATAATTAGCCACTATCCTGACAGCGGGCGAACGGCTCTGAGAGACCATTGACAGCAAACGGCTCGCCTGTTCGAAATCGGCGACTTGCTTCGCACATAAAGCCATTTTCAACTGAAGAAAATCTCTGAGCAGCTCCTCGCCTGCCGGAAGAGCCTGGCGAAGCTCGTTATAGGCGGCGAAAGCCTTGTCGTAATCCTTTTGCATATAAAAGTTACGGGCAACTTTTAAGGAAAGCGGTTGTGTTGGCGAAAGCACAGGCTCCGGCTCTTGAATCTGCGCCTGCATTACCTGTTCGGAACCATCGGCAGATGCCCTGGAAACGGGCGCTCGCCCCGTGGGCTGCGACGACTGGCCGGCGGGAATTGACGCCGAGCCGGCAACAAGTCCTGAGGGGGATTTCAACAATATATACAGAAGCATCGATACGATAGCAATAATACTGACGGCAAGAATTTTCTGAAGGGTTGAAAAACGTTGATACTTATACTGGTTCAATCTTTGCAGCCACTGGCGTTCGCCGACAGGCTGTTCGACTGGTGTCTCCCGGGAGGACTCTGCCAGGAGGTTATAAAAATCCTCATCGCCGGCAAAAAGCTCGTACTCTGAAAGCTCCTCCTGGATACCTAAATCCGATTGTTCTATCTCGGCCTTAAGGCTTCCTTCGTGAGCATCATCCGTAAATATTTCGCCGTCCGACAGCACCTCGGAAATACTATCTTCATCGAGAACATTTTTTTGTTCTTCTGCCGCCATAGCTTTCAACTTCACCCTCAGAAATTCGAACCGGTTCATAAATATGAGGGCGTATTTCACAACCTCTTTTTCAGAGAACTGCAATAACTGTGCCAGTCTTGCAATAAGTGGAGAGTAAGGAGTGTTTCGGGGCATTTAACACGAAAAATGAATCTATCGTGTCAAATCAGGCTATTTGTAATGAAATGAAATGTCAGGATTCTATACGAACCGGTAGATTTTCTGACAAATGCCGGAATGCTATAGCCTTATCAGCAAATCGCTACGGAATCATGCAAGGATGAAACGGGAAATTCATTTTGCTCTTCTTTAACGCTTGCGGATTTCTTTGCAGCAGAAGAATTCTTCTCTATATTGTACTGCTTGACCTTGGCGTAAAGAGTTGCCCTGGTTATGCCAAGAAGAGCGGCGGCTCGTGTCTTTTGCCATCCTGTTTCCTGCAGAGCACGGGAAATCAACTCTCGCTCGGCCTTTGCTAATGAAAAACCTTTGATCAGGTTAGCTGTGGGGCTGCCCGATACCCGACTGCATTCAGATGGATCGATTACAATTCCGCTTAGCCCTATCTTATCCGTTGTCTCCAGCAAAATCGCTCTTTCGATTACGTTGCTAAGCTCACGAACGTTTCCAGGCCAATCGTGTTTCTCCAGAGCCTCCATTGCCAGTTGAGTAAGAGATGTTATCTTAGCGTGCTTCTCCGGGCAGATGTTTGATGTCTTTAGAAAGTACTCGGCCAGAAGCCTGATATCTTCTCTTCGATCAGGCGATCTAAGAGGGGCAAGCGTTATTGGACCAACATTCAGGCGATAATAAAGATCACGCCGAAAACGATTGGCCTGAACTTCGTTATTTAGATTGCGGTTGCTTGAAGCCATTATCGTAGCTTTGCACTCGATATTCTTGATACCTCCGACCTTTCGGAAAGTTTTTTCCTGCAGCACACGCAATAATTTAGCCTGTAAATCCATCGGCATTTCGGAAATTTCGTCAAGCAGCAGCGTACCGGATCCGGCCAATTCCAAAAGTCCGGTCTTCTCGCGATCAGCCCCTGTAAAGGAGCCTTTGACGTGACCAAAAAGCTCACTTTCAAGCAGATTCGCCGTAAGAGCTGCACAATTTACCGGTACAAACTCCTCGTTCGGATGTCGCAGAGTATGAATCGCCCTGGCTATTACCTCTTTACCGGTACCTGTTTCCCCGACTATCAAAATCGGATTGCACCGGCTCCCGGCAACAAGTTTAGTCATCTTTAGGGTATTGATAATCGCAGAACTTTTGCCGACCATAGATACAGAGGCAGCCAGGCTCTCAACGAAAAAACGACTCGTGCTTTGCTCGGAACCGGATTCCAAACTTCCTTTCTCGTGTCTGGCGCCCGGGTCTGTAGTTCTTAAATTATCCTTTATCCTGCAAATAATCTGCTCCAGCCTGCTGTAATCCTGCTTTCCCTGCAAATAGTCATAGGCCCCCATCCGTATGAATTCGTTAGATAATCCAGTATCACTATCATCGCCGCCAACTGCCACAACAGGAACATCGGCCAAATATTTATCGGCCTTAGTTAGGAATTCACGGATGTGACTCGGATTAAACCGATGGTCGAAAAGAATTAAATTCGGACTTACCGTTTTAACGGTATTCAGAGCCTCGGTCAGGTCATCAGCCCCAAAAACCTCCCGGCCATACTGTTGAGCGAGCCGTTGAATTTCGGAGTCCTTGCTTACTGCGACAATTCTTCCAAGTAAACTCATCCTATCCAAAACGATAAGCGTCACCTCTGAATCTGTTGTTTATATCATATGGGTATGCCAGTTAAATAAGTGGTCAACCCAAAGCCATAAATCGACAGACAGCATGAAACAACTTTAATATTTTTATGGGACGAGCCCATAATGTCACTAGTTCTGTCGGACCAAAATACTTATTGATATGATGCGATGATGTTATAGGACATAGCATAGACGATTCATTGTAAAGCCCTCCTCGATAAATACGAGACTTCTAAGCAATACTTGCAGCAAGACAACGCAGTTTCTTATGGGACGTCACGCGGGCACTCGATACCGCTAAAACATATCAAGAAAAATTCCTTATACCTCTTCCGGACTGAACCGGCAAAATTTTCTGGTATATAGGAAAATATGTCCTCTCTAAAAATGGCCGGGAAAATGGATTTCAATATTCATTCAATTTTTTAGCCCCCCTAACATTCGTTTTGACAAGAAGTTGTGCACAACAGAACCAACTATAATTCCAATGTGGCACAACGATTGCTCATTTATGCGGTATGGTGATTCAGTGCCGAATTGTTGTAACAAAATTCAGAAAGAAACTTGATAGGATTTTAATCTATAAGAAAAGGTGGTAAAAGTTATGGAGTCATCGTCAGCCATCAACAGTGCAAGCAACATCCAAATGGATTATATGAAACTCCTGGTAACACAACTGAAAAACCAGAATCCACTGGAACCATTGGATAATAACGAAATGGCTTCCCAGTTGGCGCAGTTCTCACAACTACAGCAGCTCGAATCGATGAATTCAAACTTTGCAAAGGTCCTTGCCGGCACGGAACGTGACTACGCCAACTCGTTGATAGGCAAGGAGATTTCATTCGGATCAGAGAATGAGACCGGGGACCGGGATATCACAAGCGGCATTGTCGAAGAAGTTATCAATAACGTTGACGGCAAGATAATTTTGGTCACGGCAAATCACACTGTCGCTTTAGAAGGCGTAATATCGGTCAAAAACTAATTTCAGATTTGAAAGTTTCAATATAAAGGAGAAATAAAAATGAGTTTTGCATTGTCAGCCGGAGTTACTGGATTGCAAGCCCACCAAAAAATGCTTGACATAGCAGGTAACAACCTGGCCAATGTCAATACAACCGCCTTTAAGTCAAGCAGAATAACCTTCTCGGAACTGCTGAACGAGACAATCAAAAAAGCGTCGCAACCAACATCCGGCGTCGGTGGTACCAACCCGCAACAGATAGGCAGCGGCGTAGGCGTAGCTGGAATATCTCCCAATATGTCGCAGGGTAATATCATAAATACAGGTAATCCTTTGGACCTTGCCGTGGAAGGAGAGGGTTATTTTGTCTTGAGCGACGGCCAGCAAAACATTTACACTCGCGGCGGTTCGTTCGCAGTCGATGCTGATTCAAATCTGGTCGACCCTTCCACCGGCTATCACGTACAGCGTATCGGTTCGGAAGGCGAGATCGACGGCTTTCAGACTCCCGGCACCAGCGAGATTCATGTCCCTTATGATGTGGCAATGCCGGCAAAAGACACCTCGGAAATAGTGGTCTCCGGTAACCTGAGTGCCGATGCGGCCAGTTCTATAACACAAACACAGGTAATAACCTCAAATTTAGCTTATACGTATAACAATGGGACCGCGGCCACTGATACTACGCAACTCGACAATCTCGACCAATGCAATGGAACGTTTGCTCCGGGTACAATTACCATCAGTGGCCATGATAAGGACGGCACGGATTTCGACACAGGTCTCACCCTGGCTGTTGTCGGAACCACTACCTTGGGAGGCCTTATTACTCACTTAAACACCAATGTTCTTGACGGGTCAACGGCCTCCCTGATCAATGGACAAATCCGGATAACCGACGATACCTCCGGCTACAGCAAAACGGATATGTCTCTGTCGTATGATAATAATTCACTGTTAACACCGGGGTATTTCGAGATATCAACCGTCGGTGGAGAGGAATCCAAGAGCATTAACATCACGGTATTCGACTCCCAAGGTGGTAAACATGTTCTTTCCGGCGCGTTTGTCCGAACAGACACTCCCAACACATGGGACATGGTGCTGACCTCTATTACCGGTGACATCGAGGAGATAACCATGGCAAATCGACGCATCGAAGATATAACTTTTAACGCCGGCGACGGTTCTTTCGCCGGCATAAGCGACTTGGATTCATCCGAATTTGTAATAACCTTCACGCATGATACATCGAGCCCACAGACCATCCAGTTAAATCTGGGTACACAGGGGAAGCTGGACGGCTTGACACAGTTTGCCGGAAACTCGACCGCAGTGGCACGGGAGCAGGACGGCTATGAAGCAGGCAGACTCTCCGCCGTCTCGGTCAATAACGAAGGCATACTCATCGGTGCGTTCTCCAACGGTATCAAGAAGAACATCGCGACTATAGAGATAGCACTATTCCAGAATACATCGGGTCTGGAACGCATCGGCAACGGATACTTCAGTCCTTCCGCCAACTCGGGCGAGGCCGTAGCCACGCAGGCAATGACCGGCGGTGCAGGCTCGATCCATGGTGGATCATTGGAAAAATCCAACGCCGATGTTGCGACCGAGTTCGTCAATATGATCCAGGCCCAAAACGGGTTCCAGGCCAACTCCAGAACCATCAAGGTTGCCAATGACATACTGCAGGAATTGACCAGTCTTATCAGATAGCAAGTTTGGAAAATTGAAATGGTAACCGCATCAGTAATAACCACAGGATTGAACGCTGTTTTTTTGGCACTAACGCCGATTGAGCGGTGGCATTCCGCCCGTCGGCTTGACAGCGCCTCGACAGACCAGCGATGGTTTATATTACTTGGTGTGATTGCCGTAATTATATTGACTGTGCTGCTAATCGCAGCCAGCTATAACAACAAGGTTAAAGAACGAAAAGCCACCAATAAGATATTTATTAATTATGCCAAAAGAATGGGTTTAAGCCGGCGCGAACGTCAGATACTGCTGGATATAGCAAAAATAACGAAACTAAAGCGAATCGAATCAATTTTTACTATGGTCACGGCTTTCGACAGCGGAGCCGCCGAATTAACAAAAAACGTCCTTGCACGCCGTGGAGCCAGGACGAGCAAAAATCTAAGCGCTCAGTTATCCGTTCTTCGTGAAAAGCTCGGCTTTGAGAAAAATAGTTCAATCCAGACAGGCTCGGCAGCAAACTCGAATAAACCCAGCAGCAAACATATTCCTACAGGCAAACAACTTCATATGACTCGCCGCAAAACCGGTGACGAAGCAAATATCGAGTCTACTGTTATAGAAAATAACGATGCAGAGCTTACCGTCAAACTTAAGGTGTCTTTGGAGAGCAAGCCTGGCGAGCTCTGGTCCGTGCATTATTATTTTGGCGCATCGGTTTGGGAGTTTGAAACATCTTCGATAAGCTGCTACGGCAACATTCTGGTTCTTAATCACAGCAATAACATACGATTCGTCAATCGCCGACGTTTTCTGCGGGTTCCGGTAAAAAAGCCGACCTTCATCGCACGATTCCCATTTGCAAGAATGCTTCAACCAAATAGTGATAGCGACAGAGGGACTGGAAAAGATTCGGCTAATATATCCGGGAACACATGGGGACCGCCGGAATTTGTACAGGCATCTGTAACTGAACTGGCCGGCCCCGGTCTGCGAATAGAAGCTCCGCTGGAAGTAAAGGTGGGCGACAGAGTGCTGGTAATACTTAAATTGAGCGAAGAAGAGGACAATAAACCAGGTTCGAATAGAACCGGCAAAACCGCTATGGAAAAGATCGTGGAAAATATCGGCGAGGTCCGGCACACGAAAAGCATAAAAAATGGTTTTTCAATAGCGGTTGAATTGATAGGGCTCAGCGATCCGAACATTAGCGAGCTGATTCGCGCTACGAATGCGGCCTCTCTGAAAACCAGGGCCAAAACCAAAGGTGCCCAGGCCTTCAACGGTAGTAATGATAAAAAGTCAGAGAAACCAGAGCCGGCAGTTGTACAGGGAGTCTGAAATGCCAGATATTACAGATCAGGTCAGTACAAGCATTGATGCGTTAACGCTGGAGTTCGATATCATTGCGCACAACCTGGCCAATGTAAGCACGGTCGGATTCAAGCGGAGATGCAACGCGTTTTCAAAATCCCTTGAGGCACAGGAAGCAGAATCATATTCGCCCGGAACTATCGACTTGAACTCGGTATTCGATTTTTCCCAGGGCCCTATCGTTGAGACAGGCCGGCCATTGGACTTTGCCCTGCACGGGAAAGGATTCTTTGCGATAGAGACGCCCGAAGGGCCGCTTTACACCCGCAACGGCACATTTCAAACAAACCAAAACAGCCAAATAGTAGATTCGCTGGGGCGTATCGTCGCAGGCCAGGCCGGCCCGATAACGATACCGAACAACATTGGAATCTCGCAACTGAGCGTATCGAGTGACGGAACCATCAGTGCCGGCGAAATTGCAATTGGAAAATTCAGACTGGTCGATTTCAACGATAACGATAACAAACTCGTGCCGACCGGCGATAGCTGCTACCGGATGCCCGATGAGAATATACAACCGGTTGCAGCAGAACAGGTCATCATAAAACAAGGATACCAGGAAGCTTCAAACGTCCAGATCATAGACGAACTGGTGGACATGATACTGGTGTCCAGACTGTACGAAGCGAATATGAAAACCCTCACAGCGGCATCGGAAACTTCCAGCAGTCTATTAAGCGTAGCCATGGGCTGAGAAGCCACTAAGATAATAGGAGAATAATATTATGTTGAGAGCATTTTCCACTGCAGCGACCGGAATGACTGCCCAACAGACGATGGTAGACGTGATCGCTAATAACCTTGCCAACGTCAACACCTCGGGATTCAAGCGAAGCCAGTTAAATTTCCAGAACTTGCTTTATGTCACAATGGAAGAACCCGGCACGGAAATAGCATCAGGTATAATTTCACCCAGCGGTATAGAAATAGGCAGCGGAGTCCGTGTCGCATCAACGATAAAAGTTTTCAGTCCCGGTGAGCTCGAGAATACGGGTAATCCTCTCGACATAGCAATTTCAGGTGACGGCTTTCTTCAGGTGACTATGCCAAACGGGGATTTACGGTATACCCGTGACGGCTCTCTGTTGACAAATGCCAACGGTGAATTAGTTACCACCAGCGGATATACTATAGAGCCGGCCATCAGCGTTCCGACAGACGCCGTTTCCGTGACTATCGAAAAAGACGGAGGAGTTAATATAACCGACTCATCGGGAAGTACATCGGTCGTAGGCACGATTCAACTGGCCCGCTTTCCGAATTCATCCGGCCTTTCAAGCGAAGGCGGAAACCTGCTTTCAGAAACCGGGGCAAGCGGCACACCCACGACCGGCACACCGGGAGAAAACGGCTTCGGCTCAATCCAGTCGGGATTTTTGGAAAAATCCAATGTGCAAATGGTGACCGAATTGGTCAATCTTATAAACGCACAGCGGGCATACGAGATAAACTCGAAAGCCATAAAGACAGGCGACGACATGCTTCGAACGGCAAGCAGTATCGTTAGCTAGGAAATCATTATGAGCGTAAGAAATAGCACAAAAGCAAAACGGTATAAGAATACAGGAAAATTTGCAGCTTGTGTGGTTATGATTTTTGCGCTTTTTTGCCCGGCATCGGCAAATAACAAAACCATCGACTCACAGAAAGACTCTTACTTAAAGATTTACCTGCCGAGAGAAGTCACGGTCAAAGACAGCAACTTAAGTCTGGGCCAGGTCAGCATAATCCAGGGCGGAGAATATCTCGTAGCGAAGGCGGGCAAAATCGCATTAGGGCGGATTTCTGTGCCGGGCCAAACGATTATCATCGACAGGCCAATGGTTTTAAGCAGGTTGGCGAGCAATGGAATTCCCGCATCGAAAGTAACATTCACAGGTTCGGAAAAGATAACGGTAAAACAGCAGAATCAAACTATCGGCAGTAGTGAATTTGTTTCATTAGCAAATTCATTTCTGGAAAAGAATCCTCCCGGTGATTCGGCTTGCAGATGGAACCTGATACGCAAACCTAAGGATTTTGTTGTCTCCGCAGGGAGCAGCGACATAAGCATTTCTTCTCGATTGGTCCAAACCGGCGTAAGAAACCAGGCGAGAATCGAGATCGCCGTGCTTTCCGGCAGCAACAAGATCGGCGTACGTCAAGTGACTTTTGCACTGATATATGACTGTCAACAAGCAGTCACGAAGGTGGATATTCCGGCAGGCGGCATAATCAGCCCTGAAAACACCAGGATCGAGACGACTGCGTCGAATGATCCGGAGTCTGCCGACTGGAAGCCGCCTTACGGCCTCATTGCCAAACGCCGGCTGCCGGCAAACACCGTGCTTCGTCAAAATATGTTTGAACCTCTTAAATCTTCAATTATTGTTAAGCGAAATCAAAATGTTGTTATTCGTATCGAAAAGCCCGGATTTCTGATTACAGCCGTCGGAAAAACTATGCAGGATGGCAGGGCCGGCGAATATATCAAAGTACGAAATATGGATTCACAACGAATAATCCTGGCCAGGATCAGCGGGGACGGCAGTGTGGAACCGGTGTTATAGAGAAAACATTCTGCAATAATTAATAAAAGCAAAACCGGCAAAAGGAGAAGTAATGAACAATAAAACATTAGTATTGATTACCTTAACAACCTCGGTATTGCTCTCGACCGCCTGCTCACAAGCAGGTTCGATCTGGGCGAAGAGGAACCAGAATATGAGAGCTGTATACGCCGACGATGTCGCTCGCCAGATAGGTGACGTGCTGACAATCAAAATCACCGAAAACAGCACGGTCGATAACAAGGCAAAAAGAGATATGAAGAAGGAAACCGACCGGTCCACTATTTTCAACGGAGACGTAGGCGGTTTCGCGGACCTCGGCGAATTCGGCATGAGCGCCGAATCGGACAATGAGTTGAAAAGCAAAGCCGATTACAAGGACGAACGGAAGTTTGCCGACAGCATTACCGTAGTCGTAATGGACATCCTGCCGAATCGCAACCTTGTAGTTCTGGGGACTCGCAACCGCAATATTTCAGGTGACATACAAACCATCGAAGTAAGCGGCATAGTCAGGCCGAGTGACGTTGCGTTTGACAACTCCGTCAAAAGCGAGCGGGTTGCGGACTTTCGTATTGTCTCCAGGAACGATGGAGTTTCGGCGCCATACACCAAACCGGGCTGGCTCGGCAGTATCTTCGATATTATTTGGCCGTTTTGATAATGCCGTTCATGCAGATTCAGTTTTGTTAAGAGTAACAGCTTATGAAACCAATAATGAGAAAACGAGCTAAAAAGCAAAAGAACATAATAACACTAATGACTTGTGCAATTATGGCTTGTGCTTTTACGCCCGGCGTCGGGCAATGCGAGCGAATAAAGGATATTGTCGACATTCAGGGCCTTCGAAGCAATCCGCTCACAGGAGTCGGCCTGGTGATTGGCTTGGCCGGCACCGGCGATACAACACTGCTTTCGCGGCAAATACTGACCAATATATTGAGAGATTCAGGTCTTGTTCTCAATCCCACCGACTTGACCGGCGGCAATATTGCCGTTGTCATAGTAACGGCAGCGCTGGGCCCCTTCGCTCGTGAAGGTTCGCGAATAGATGTTGATGCCTCCGCGATAGGAGACGCCAAAAGTCTCCAGGGTGGAAAGCTTTTGCCTACACCCCTAAAAGGCCTCGATGGTCAGGTTTACGCCGTAGCCGAGGGGGGAATTTCAATCGGTGGCTGGACGGCAGCGGGCGATAAAGCCTCGATAACAAAGAACCACCAGACGGTCGGAAGAATTCCGGACGGCGCCATAGTTGAAAAGGAAGAAATCGCCACATTTGTCGAAAATATCGCCGGAAGCACGATAATTACATTAAATCTCAGAAACGTCGATTTTTCAACTGCAAGGCAAGTCAGCCAGGCCATCAACCGGGATTATCCAGAAAGTGCCATAGTCGTTGACTCCGGCACCATTCAAGTTAAAGTGCCCGGCGAAATCCGTCAGCAGGATATAGCCGGCTTCATAGATGATATTACAAAACCGGATGTCCAGGTCGATGTCCCCGCGGTAATTGTTATCAATGAGCGCACGGGTACCATTGTCGTCGGCGAAAACGTCGGCATATCCGCAGTGGCAATTTCCCAGGGCAGTCTCGTTGTAAAAATTAAAGAAAGCGAAATCGTTTCTCAGCCTACCGCTCCCTTCTCCGATTCGGGTACAACGGAAACAGTCCGGGACACGAAAATAGGAGTCGAAGAACAAGAGGCGTACCTGATTCCCGTATCCCGGTCAGTCACCGTCTCGGAGCTGGCTAAAAGCATCAATGCCATAGGGGCTACACCGACAGACTTGATAGCGATATTCAATGCCCTTAAAGAGGCCGGTGCCCTTCAAGCCAGGCTGATAATAATGTAGGAGCATTTTCATGGATATGGATAGTGCCAAAATGATACTAACCGAACCAGTCTCGCCGCCGGCGCCGCTGGATCATCTTCGTAAATCGGATTTCAACAATATTCCCGAAGATAAAAAAAAGCAAATTGCCAAAGATTTTGAGTCTGTCCTGCTCAACAAGATGCTGGATGAAATGAAGAATAGTGTCGGCAGTTGGGGCTTCGAAAAGGACGGGCCTTCCAACCAGGTACAGGGAATATTCTGGATGTATCTTGCTCGCGATATTGCAAACAACGGCGGCATCGGATTATGGAAGGATATACACCAATTTCTAACCAACGCCGACCAGGCAAACACGGCAGGCAAGTCACTGGATGGGCAAATATGAAAGCGGCAGTAGTTGGAATAGAAGATAAAGTCGACCGGTTGTTGGCTTGTTTGGACAAGGACCTGCAACATATGCAGGAAAGTCTGCTGCAGTTGAATGAAATGCGCAGATTGGTTATCAAACGCGACGATGCCGCTTTGGGCAAACTGCTTGAGAGCATTCAGGCCGGGGCGGGCGGTTACAGGAATCACGAATTAAACCGCAAATCAATACGGAAAGAATTGGCCGACAGTCTGGGCTGCGGCATCGAGCAAATGACTTTATCAACACTTGAAGTAAATCTGCCGGAAACAATAAAAGACCGGATAACCCTGATGAAAGCAAAGTTAAGATCGCTGAGTATGGAACTTAAGAAAGAATATTTGAGTACCGCTTTGCTTTTATCTGAATGCGCCAGATTCAATAACCTGCTCTTGAAAGGTATTTTCGACCTCGGTAAGACAGAGTCGATTCACTACAACTCCAATGGTGAAACCAGACGGCAAATTGATATGGCCTTTGTAAATTTACAGATTTAAGGGACATAATCTCGCATCTGTTGAGCTTAAGCTAAACAAATGCAGACCGGAAGCCTGAGAATCTTAGTCTAAACGGATATAAAGAAATGGATAGTTTTGGCATAGGGATCAGCGGCCTAAATGCAGCACAAAGGGCCTTTGACATAATAGGCAATAATATTGCCAATGCAGCCACTGAAGGCTATCACCGTCAGAGACTGAATCTGAACCCGGCTTATTCGTCGCAAATTGGCCCCGTTATTTTGGGGGGAGGTGTCGATGTTGCCGGAATTACCAGGATGATCGATGGCTTTCTGGAAAAAGAGATTTTGCGGCAGCAGTCCTCGTTAGAGCTGGTCTCGCAGGAACTTGCTATGCTGCGTACGGTTGAAAACTCATTTGGCGAGCTTTCGGATGGAGGTGGTTTGAGTACGGCTTTGGATGATTTTTTCAATGCTCTGCAGGACCTCAGCGCCCATCCGGCGGAAAGCATCTGGCAAAACCAGGCTGTAACCTCAGCTCAGACCATGGCTGCCAAATTTAAAACGCTGGGGCAATTCCTGACATCATTGGAAAGCCAGATTTCCCTGGAATCAGAGAACGTAATCAATCAGATTAATGTTCTGACAGGCAAAATAGCCGAACTCAACCACAATATAAACAAGCAGGAAATAAGCAGTGGCCAAGCCTACAATCTGAGGGACCAAAGAGATCAGTGCATAACCGAGCTATCCAAACTAATTAACGTAGAGACCGAGCCCAGAGAATACGGTGTAGTGGACATCAGTACCAACGGAATCCCCTTAGTGGTAAGCACCTCCGCTTTTGAACTGGAGGTGGGTATAACAGAAGATCTCGGGCTGGGTATTACCGCTGCCGGCGAGTCGAATTACAACACAGATGTTCAAGGCGGACGACTCGGAGCATTATTATCGTTAAAAAACGATCTGATCGCCGACATTCACGACGATCTGGACAATCTGGCAAATGCAATAATACAACAGATAAATCAATACCATGTCCAGGGAGTAGGTTCGGAAGGCTCATTTACCGAACTGACCGGCTGGTCCATGATAAGTGATAACCTGGCTGATTTTGACCCGCCCGTTTCCAATGGCAGCATATATATCAGGGTTACCAATACGAGCACCGGCACAGTAACACGAACCGAGGTCCCGATTGACGCGTCAACAGACTCGTTAACCTCCATAGCCGCTGCTGTTACAGCCATTACAGGGCTGACCGCCTCGGTCTATGATTCCAGGCTTCATATACAAGCCGAGACAAACTACAAGTTTGATTTCCTTCCCTGTGCTCTTCCAACACCTACAAGCAGCGACTTCACCGGCGCAACATCGCCGCCGGCCATATCGGTATCCGGCAATTATACAGGAACGGAAAACCAGACTTTTACATTTACGGTATCAGGCGCCTGTTCGGTCGGAAACGGCTCATTGCAAATTACCGTAACCGATGGTGACGAAAATACGGTTACTACACTTAATGTCGGCTCGGGTTACGCGGCAGGTGACAGGCTTGATATCGGCAATGGGATCAAAATCGCCCTTGGCATCGGCGACCTGGCTGACGGCAATACTTTCCAAGTCGATGCTTTTGCTGATACGGATACAACAGGAGTGCTGGCCGCGGCTGGAATCAATGCCTTTTTTTCCGGCAGCAACGCTTCGAACATTGCGGTTTGTTCGGACATTTCCGCCGCGCCGGGCCGTATTGCCACAGCTATTGGAGAGGATATAACAGACAACAATAACGCATTACGAATGGCAGCTTTACGAAACCAGGCCGTAACCGCTTTGGACTCCATGACGCCCGGTGAGTACTATAATCGGTTGACCACGGAGATCGGCCAGAAGGTCTCTGTCAAACAGTCGCACCAGAAAAACGTCGAAGTCATGGTCCAAAACCTTGCCAGTCAGCAGAGCGAAATCAGCGGCGTCAACATTAACGATGAAGCCGCGCGCATGTTGATCTTCGAGCAAATGTTCAAAGCTATGGCCAAATACCTGAGCACACTTCAATCATCACTATCAACCATCATGGATATAATATAAGAAATGAGCGGATCACTTAACAACATATATAATAACGTAAGTTATGCTTTGTACCAGCATTCAGTAGAAATGACCCGGCTGCAGGAACAAGTAACTACCGGCTCGCGTATAAATCGGCCTTCTGATGATCCTTCTTGCTCATACCGTGTGGTAACTCTCAACTCTCAGGAAAAGTCTCTGGGAAATTATATAAACAACCTCTCGGAAGCCGTCGGCACACTGGAGCTCTCCTCTACTATTATTCAGGAGATAGGATCATCTCTCACGGAGACTAAGGTACGTCTGACTCAAGTAATCGGCGGTATTTACAACGAAGAAACCAGAGAGCGAGTCGCAGAAGGAATCAATGATATATTAGAACAGGTAGTCTCATTGGCTAATACCAAAAACATGGGCCAATACCTGTTCGGTGGAAGCAATACGACATCGGCACCATATCTCCTGGAACGCACCAACGGCCAAATCACCGGTGTAACTTATCAGGGCAGTCTTGAGAATCGAGAAATAGAAGTAGCTTCCGGCATAAAATCATCGGCTTTTCAGGTGGGCTATGATATCTTCGGCTCCGATGACCGCAGCGATCCGGTTTTTCTGGGCGATACAGGTGCCAAAGCCGGCTCCGGAACCTCAAATCTCCAGGGTGACGCATGGCTGACGGTAACCGGATCCGCCGGCAATTACACCCTCTCTATCGATGATGGCCTGAGCACCTTCGATACCAATGGCACGCATACCAACCTGGCGGTAACCGACTTGAGGACCGGAAAAATCCTGTATGTCGATACTACTGAAATAAACAGCACCGGAGTCGAACTGGTAAGCGTACCGGGAACTCATGATATATTCAATACACTCGTGAGTATCCGCGACATGTTGAAAAATGAAAGAGAGCTTTCGGGCGCTCAATTGCGAGATCTGCAGGATAACTGGCTGACCACTCTGGAAGAGATAAACGAACTTATAGTGCAGGCAGAAGTCTCCGTCGGCTCGAAAATAGGTTTTCTGGACAATCTCAAAGACAGTCTAACGAAGCTAAAGTATGACGCCGAGGATGAATCTACTCTTATTCAGGAAGCCGACATCGCCCAAATAGCTGTAGATTTGTCCAGACGTGAAGTTCTATATCAAATGTCGCTGTCAATAGCCGGAAGACTTATGTCCTTATCGCTGCTGGATTTCCTCGGGTAGCCGCCGGGGACGAGATTCAAAAAGCAGAAAGGCATGTTCTTGAACAACATATATGTTTGATATTTATACAGATTTCATGGGGGATACCGCCAAATTGCAAATATGCAGCAATACAGTCTAACGGCACGGAATTTGCACATAAGACTGTCAAGGCTTCAGCTTTTTTCGTAAGCAAAATCCGCTTCACGGGACTTTATAGGAGTAAAGCAAATGACACTGGGACCAGATTCGGACCCGCTTGGCGGGCAAGCGCAAAACAACGCATTTGAAAACACAAATCACTACGAGAGGGGTTTGCAATTAGCCGAAGCCGGCAGATATCAGGATGCCCTTGTCTGCATACAGGAGCATCTTCGCACGGCACCCGACGATGCACAAGCCCTGAACGATACCGGTGCAATTCTTCATTGCCTGGGCCGCTCGAATGAAGCGATCGATCATTTTGTCAAAGCTCAGAGACTGCTGAATGACTCGGCCGAGATAGTATGGAATCTGGCCGAAGCATATCTCGCAACCGGCAGGGCAAACGAAGCCACGCAGCTTTTCGATAAAATGGAACAGATGGGCGTGCTGAATGCGGATATCCTGAACAGAACCGCCAACGTATTCCTGAATCAGAATAACAAAGCCGATGCCATCGAGATGCTGCTTGCCTCACTGCGAATCTGCCCCAACCAGGAAATCCTCGAACCGATGGTCGAGGTGATTCGCTCTAAAAGGCCGAAGGTGGCCTTTTTTTGCGGATTAACAGGTGATACAAAATTTCTAACTGATATTTACGCATTCACCGAACGCCGTTTCAATGTGAAGTTCTTCGAGGGGCAAGATGTTAATCAAATGTATGAATTGATGAAATGGAGCGACATTTCCTGGTTCGAGTGGTGTACCAATATAGCAGTGGAAGCGTCAAGACTACCTAAAGTATGCAAGAACATTGTGAGGCTTCACCGTTTTGAAGCCTACGGGGACTGGCCAAGCCATGTCCAATGGGAGAATATCGATTCGCTCATCACCGTCGGCAACTCATTCATCGAAGAAGCCCTGTTGAAACAGGTCCCGGATATCAGAACTCGAACACAGCTTATTACAATTCAGAACGGCGTGAACCTTGATAAATTCAAGTTTACTGAGAGATCACGCGGCAAGAATATTGCATCTGTGGGGTATCTGAATATGAGAAAGAACCCAATGTTACTTATGCAATGTATGCAAAAGCTGCATTACATTGACCCGGAATATAAGCTGTTTTGTGCCGGAGATTTTCAAGACCCGATGCTCGAACAATATATCAAACACATCGTTCGGGCACTTAAGCTAACGGATGTGGTGCTCTTTGACGGCTGGCAAGAAGATATGAATGCATGGCTGAAGGACAAGCATTATATTGTTTCTTGCAGTATCGGGGAAAGTCAGGGCATGGGATTGCTGGAGGCAATGGCCTGCGGCTTAAAACCGGTGGTTCATAATTTCCCAGGTGCGGACCAAATCTTTCCATCCGAGTTTTTATACAACATCGCCGAAGAATTCTGCGAGCACATTCTCTCCGAACAATACGAACCACAAAAGTATCGCAGGTTCGTCGAAGAAAATTATGCACTGAAAAACCAGTTGGCCAAAATCAATAAAATTTTAACTCAATTTGAAGCCGACATAGATTCGCAGCAATCAGGAAGACCGCTTTACGATAACCTGCAAAACCTGAATTCCCAAATAGTTGAGTTATCCGCAGGGTCTTATCCTCCGGCATTCGAGAACAATCTGATTGTATAAATCTTAGCTGCTTAGAGAATTTTAGATACTTTTTAGTATGACAGAAAACCATGAGAAAAAGGCTGGGCCGGTTGTCAGCGTGCTTGTCCCGACTTTTAACCGGCCCCAATACCTATCTAAGGCTCTGGCCAGCGTTTTGCAGCAGAGCTATAGAAATCTCCAGGTCGTTGTAATCAATGACGGCGGAGAAGATGTCAGCGATATAGTCAATTCGTTCCGCGACCCGAGACTGACATTCATCAATAGAAAGGAAAATCGGGGCAAGCCCTATTCCCTCAACGAGGCATTAAATCAAGCGGAAGGCAAATATGTAGCCTATCTTGACGATGATGATATATTTTATCCCAACCATATCGAAACCCTGGTCAACGCTTTGGAATTCAAAACTGATTGCCAGGTTGCATACAGCGATTTCTACAAGGCATATTGCAGAGTTTCTTCGGATGGCAGCCGACAGGTACTAAGCAAAATTGTGGAAGTCAGCCGCAACTTCGACCGCTTTTTTATGCTGTACTTCAATCATGTTCTGCACGTATGCCTTATGCACCGCCGGGACCTGATTGAAAAAACCGGACCGTATAACGAGCAGCTAAACGTTTTAATTGACTGGGACATGACCCGCCGGCTGGTTTTCTTCTCTGATTTTCACCACGTATGTGAAATCACCGGAGAATACTATCATCCCGAAGGCGAATCTGACAGGATATCAGTCCAGCGGCGCAAAGATAAGAACGAGTACACGAGAAACATTCTTACAATACGAACCACCAGGCCCCCCAAGCCCTGGCCAAAGATACGGGACATGTCTATCATTTTTCTCACAGACCGGCTGGACAAACAAGCGGGAAAAACCATCAATTCCATCTGGCGGCAAACATTTTATCCCTATAAGCTTTATCTGCCGCTATCGGAATCCGATATCAACAGGTTAAATTCCGATATGCCCAATTTAGTCCCGGTCCCCGTCAATCCAACAACTTCACAGGCCCGGCATATAGATGCAGTTCTGGAAAGATGCGACAGCGAATATATTGGAATAGTTACAAGCGGCCTTCCCATAAATGATATGTGGATAGAGAATCCGCTTTATGCCCTGATTAACAATCCGGACAGCCGCCGGGGATATGAGCCGGAAGGTTCCACGGACGAACTTTGGGCCGCAGTAGTTACAAAAGATGACTTACAATTCGCCCGTAGAAGCTTTCCGAATTTACCGGTGCGGGAATCTCTAAAAGCTGCCGGCATCGTGCTCAAGCATCCAAATTTCAAAGAGCTTCCTTTCCAGTTCGACAATTTTCTTCAACAGGCCCGGTCGGCGGAAAAAGATGGAAACTGGTATCAAGCAGGTCAAATCTACGAATACATCGCTGAAAACCACCTGAACGAACTGTGGATGAAAAGGCTGGCCGCAAAGGCTTTTTTCAAAGCCGGAGACCATATACGGGCAGCCGAACTAAATCAAAGTGTCAACCGGCAACGGCCGACTGTGGACACCCTATTGTTAGAGGCAAAGATAAAACGCGAAAAGAAAGATTTCGATTCGGCGATTAAACTGCTCAAAACAGCAGAACAAATACTTGAAAATCCGATCCGGCACTTATCCGGCAGTTGCCTGCTTTCACAGGCACAGGTCTCAGAATACGAATAAGCGCGGGATGGGAATCCCTGAAGGAACAGAATTGATATGGACATAACAAATAACAATGTTGATCAGCAGCACGATTCGACTCAGCATTACGAAGCATTGCAGGAAATGGGAGACTGTTACGCATCAGTCGGCAACTACAAACAGGCACAAAAATACTATGAAAAGGCCGCCGTCTTATCACCGGATGCACCGGATCCTTACGTTGGACTTGGCGTAGTCGCCCTGCAGAATAATCAGCTTGATGATGCCGAAATAGCCTTCAGGGTCGCTTGCAGGCTGGATGCCAATTGCGCCAAGGCTTATGCCGGCCTGGGCTTAACCGCACAGCAGAGAACCGATTACAAGAAGGCATTTGAGATGTATCTTAAAAGCCTTGAACTGGACACCGAAAATCTCATAGCACTACTCGGCCTGTTTCAGGCCTCCTGCCAAATGGGTTCATTTGCACAGGTTACTCACTACCTCGAGGTATATCTGAACATGCACCCCGGCGACACATCCGTTATGTTTCCTTTGGCGGCATTATATATGAAAGACGGCAGGTTCGAGGAATCCAAAAAAGTACTTCTGGACGTCCTGACTCTGGACGAAAACCATAAAGATGCCACTAACCTGCTGGAAGAAGTCGAACACAGCCTGGCCCAGGAAAATCAGGCAGGGATTCAAACCGGATGAGCACCGATAATCAAACATCTATGCTGGATGAATTGCAGAGCCTGTTGCAGCAGCAATTAGAACTGGCCCATCAGGGTAATTCTACCGGCGAACGAATCGAAGTCTTAGGCAGGCAAGCGGCTTGCCTTGTGGAAAAAATCACACAAGCGGGGATTCTCGAACGGCCTGAATTTGCGAGCCGAAGAAAGAAATTGAAAAAATCATACGAGGATTTATGCCTGGCCATCACCGCTCAGAAGGCCGAAACAACCGAAAAACTATGCCATGTTCGCAGAGGCAGAAACATCGTAGAGACTTATCGCAGCAATATTTAATTAAAGGTAACTTTGGGGACACAATCCGATGAAGAACTATGGCTCAAGCAAACGAGGCCTCATTACAGACAGAGCAGATCGCGACGTTGGGCGCCATTTCAAGCCTCGCCACATTCTGTCGGAGGTACAAGTTGGCAGACATTATTGATATCACAGTTCCTTTACAGCCTGATATGCCTACGTGGCCAGGCAGTAAGGGCCCTCGGCTGACGCCCACGATGCGTCTGTCAAATGGGGATCCGACGAATGTCTCGCGCCTGGATTGCGACCTCCACACAGGAACCCATCTGGACGCGCCAAAGCACGTCCTGCAAGACGGCATGACCGTTGACAAATTGCCTTTGGAAATACTCGTGGGATCATGCTTTGTGGCCGATCTGCCCGAAGCGGCAGACGTAACGGCAGACACATTGGCCGATTCAAATCTGCCGTCCGATATCGAACGACTGTTACTCCGCACGCCTAATTCCGAGTTGTGGGCCAAAGGAGAGACCGATTTCAGAGAGGACTATGCAGCTCTCACTCCTGATGCTGCACAATGGATTGTGGATCAGGCAATACGCCTGATCGGCGTGGATTACCTGTCAGTCCAGAGATACGGTGACGATTCGACCACTCATCAAATTTTGTTGGGCGCAGATACAATTGTTCTTGAGGGATTGAACCTGTCCAATGTTCAATCCGGATTCTATGAACTCATCTGCCTGCCACTGAATCTTCTCGGCGCCGAAGCGGCACCCGCCAGAGCAATACTGCGTACAATGGCAAGAGTTGACAGGATGCCGCCGGCAAAAGGAGGACAGTCATGAAACTTCGTCTGGTTGCCCTGGTTCCCATGCGACATCATAGTGAACGCGTGCCCGGCAAGAATTACCGTCCTTTTGCCGACAGAGAACTCTACCATCACATCATGGGTACTCTGCTGGACTGTGAGCTTATCGATGAAGTGGTTGTAAACACGGACAGCCCAAGGATCATGGAAGATGTATCGGAGCATTTTCCGCAGGTCCGGCTTATCGAGAGGCCGGAGAGCCTCAGAGCCCCAACTGTGCCGATGAATGATGTGCTGCTCTACGACGTCACACAGGCCGAGTCCGATTACTACCTGCAAACGCACAGCACGAATCCTCTGCTGCAAACGGAGACCGTTACACGGGCCATTCGTCTGCCCTGGATGGACCGTATTATGCGCCAGGGGCACTGGACCAAGCTGCCGAGTATCGCCTTACGAGAGTGTACTCTTGGCGTCATCGGGGTCGGCAATGTAGGTAAGGCCGTGGTTCGTCGCGCGACAGCATTCGGTATGCGGGTGCTGGGAAATGATTTGGTGGAAATGCCGTATGATTTTCTGGCTGAAAATCAAATCGAAATGGTCTCGAAAGAGGATCTGTTACAGCAGGCCGAATTCGTCAGTCTCAACTGCACTCTAAATCCCACCAGCTTCCATCTTATAAGCGATAATGAATTTGCTTTAATGAAATCCACGGCTGTGATAATCAACACCGCTCGAGGCCAGATTATTGACGAACCCGCTCTGATTCGGGCTTTGCAGAATGAGCTGATTGCCGGCGCGGCGATGGATGTCTTTGAAACCGAATCCTTGCCGGCCGAAAGCCCCCTGCTGTATATGGACAATGTCATGCTGGCCCCGCACAATTCAAACAGCAGCCCTGAGGCATGGGAACGGGTCCATCAAAACACCGTTCAAAACTTGCTGCAAGTACTTGAAAAAGAGCTATGTCATAGTGAAAGGATATAAAATTAAAACGGTATTAGTAACAGGCGCTGCAGGTGGAATCGGCAAAGCCATCTGCGATGTTTTTTATCGGGCGGATTATCGTGTTATTGGTGTTGACCGCCAGGCGACCGAGAATCTGCCTTATGAGGTGCTGGATTATGACATCAGCCGCCTCGCTCATGCCAACACTTCCCGCGAGTTGTTTTACCGACGTGTCGAAGAGTTGTGCCAAGGACGGATGGATGCACTTGTCAATAACGCTGCCATTCAGATTGTCAAGCCCATGCAGGACCCGGTAGTTGCAAGATAGGGAGTATTTATGAACGGATTTACCGGAATTGAAACCGGCCGCAAAGACCGAATTGTAGGGCTGTTTTCACAGGCCCATAGTTTGGCGATAAGTGGAGATTACAAAGAAGCGCTAAGGCTTTACGATAGAATCATTGCGGAAATACCGGGCATTGGCGCGAAAACACCTCAGATAAACTATGAAAGAGCTCTTTGCCTTAAAGCTCTGGGCCGAATCGGGCAGGCAGAGCAGGCCGTCTGTGCTTGCCTGGCTGCAAAGCCTGAACACCCTGATTCACTAAGACTTCTTTCTGAAACACGATCCATCAAAAAGATAGGGGACGACGCGAAGCGTAGATTGGAAACTCAGCCGGGAGTAACAATAATAGATAATACTAAACAAGCACATCAACTTTCGGCCGAGGTCAAAACATTTCTCCCGTTAGTAGAAGAAGCGGATGTCAGACAAGCTTTGAAAGCTATTTCCCTGATTGAAAAACGAATAATAGGCAGATACTGTGGTGGGCTTGGTGATAAAGTGCTGCAGTATTTATCAATTGTCCAATTTGTTCGGGCAACCTCCAGTAACACTGTTGATAGTATTGAGATAGGAACATTATTTGGTGGAAGCTGCCTGACAAAACTCTTTGCGATGCGAGATCTTGGTGTTGGTGGCAAGGTTATTTGTATATATCCGATGTCGGGATACTACGGACAGCCGATTGATCCCTATGCAGGCATTGCAGTTACAGCGAAGGTATTCTTTGAAAACGTTACGCGATTTGGTTTTCCGAAAGAATCAGTTGAATTAAGAGAAGTAAAGAGCAATAATCCGCGGGGAATCGAGGGACTGAGGGAAAAATCCTATGCGACACTTATGATCGATGGAGACCACTCTTACAATGGTGTGCGATTTGATTGGGAAACCTACAGCAGGTTTGTAAGTGATAAAGGAATCGTCTTGTTCGATGATTACGCGAATCGTGACTGGCCTGATATTGGCATTTTTGTAAACGAGCTTAAAGGTTCCTTGCCGCGTGGATGGAAGGAGCTGGGTTGCTTAGGGACAACACTACTTTTAGGCCGAGTAAGTGGAGAAGTTGACAAGCACGGAAAAAAGAGTTGTTTTATTCACGAGCAGGCGGAGCAAGTATCAAATGAAATACATAAAAAAGTAAAGCGTTCAAGTTCTGCTGTAGAGCCGGCAAAGGCCAATAGTTTGGTAACGCACCAGGCAGGTGTAGGGCGGAAGTTTTCAGAACTTGGTCTGCTGCTCGAATTGGACTATCCTTCAAATCGTAAGAGTGTTCTGGTTGATGTTGGAGCACATGTGGGTTCCTTTTCCAAGCCGTATGCAGAAAGGGGCTGGCAGGTGTTTGCTTTTGAGCCAGAAGCCGCGAATTATCAGGAATTCCGTCGCAATCTGTGTGCTTTTCCTAAAGTTACCTGTATAAAAAAGGCTGTCTCTGATATCTCAGCGGATAAAGTTCCTTTCTACCATAGTTCGGAGCACTGGGGCATACATTCATTAAAGCCTTTCCATCCGACACACCATCTCGCAGGCACTGTGGAAACGATACGGCTTGACGAAGTACTGGACCAATTACAAATAGACCATGTCACTATTTTGAAGATTGACGTTGAGGGTGCCGACTTCATGGCCCTAAGGAGCTTTGATTTCAACAAACTTCAGCCTGAAGTGGTTATTTGCGAGTTTATGGATGAACGCTCGGTACCTAATTTTGGCTATACCCATCATGACATTGCTAATTACATGACCGAGCGTGGCTATACAGCCTTTATCTCCGAATGGGCACCAATCAAAGAGTATGGACGCAAGGATTTTTCTTCTGAACCGCACAAGTTCTTACGATGTGGACGCTATCTGCGAGACAGCAATCCTGCATGGGGAAACCTGATATTTGTTCCACAGTCACGGGCTGAACACTTCGAACACGCTTTGTCGGCTTACCTTAGAGAGTTAGGCATTCCGATGATTGAATTACGGCAGGTTGTGCCACCCCGGCAACTCGAACCTGCCGCCGCTCAATACCAAGGTTCACTGCACCAAGAGGAAGTGTTGAAAGCATCGAACGCGCTTCTGACTAAATATAAGAATAAACATCGCGGGCAGCGCTGTATTATCATCGGTAATGGGCCGAGTCTTAACAAAATGGATTTATCCTTCCTTAAAAACGAAATCACCTTCGGTATGAACCGAATCTATTTGCTGTTCGATAAGTGGAATTTTAGACCATCCTATTATGTTTCCGTGAATCCACTGGTTATCGAACAAAGCGCCGAGCAAATATGCAAAATCACATCACCTAAATTTCTTGGTCTTAATGGTTTGCCATATATCCAGAACCATCGAGACACCATCTTTTTGCAGAGTATTCGCAGCCCATCTTTTTCAAATGACCCGCGAAACGGACTCTGGGAAGGGCATACCGTTACTTATGTGGCTATGCAATTGGCCTACTTCATGGGTTTCAGTGAAGTAATCCTAATTGGTGTAGACCACTACTTCAAGAGCCAGGGACCCGCCAATAAAGAAGTTATTTCAGACCGGGACGATCAAAATCACTTTCACCCCCACTATTTTGGCAAAGGTGTTCGCTGGCATTTGCCGGATTTGGCAAAATCGGAAGTGGCTTACAGCCTGGCTAAGCAAGCTTTTGAGGCAGATGGTCGGCGGATTGTGGATGCGACAGTGGACGGTCATCTGACTATTTTCCCCAAAGCCGATTACAAGCAGGTTTTCCTGCCAGCGTCGCTCATAACTAATAGCGGCGAGCTTGTTTTAAATGCTGCACTTATAGATACTGAGTTTGAAGAATACGTCAGAGATAAAAATGAAAACTTGAACATTACAGTACGGCCGAAATTTGATCCTTTAGTACCTGTCGAACCGCACCGTGAGTATCTCGTCTCGGCCATAGTCTCGACGTACAATTCGGAGCGATTCGTTCGAGGATGTCTGGATGATTTGGAGCAACAGACAATAGCAGACAAGCTGGAGATTATTGTCGTCAATAGCGGCTCGCAGGAAAATGAAGAAGCAATCGTCCGCGAATATCGGCAAAAATATAACAATATAATCTATCTCAAAACCGAACAACGCGAGGGAATATACAGCGCCTGGAACCGCGCTATCAGTGTGGCACGAGGGACTTTCTTAACCAATGCAAACACAGATGACCGGCACCGCAATGATGCTCTTGAGATTATGACCAAAACGCTGCTGGAAAATCCTTATATTGCTCTTGTTTACGGTGACCAGATTTGCACTGATACAAGAAACGGCACCTTTGCCGACCATCACGCTACCGAGATGGCCAAAAGACCCGAATATAGCCGGGAAAGGCTCTTTTTCGGCTGCTGCGTGGGTTCACAGCCGATGTGGCGCAAATCGCTCCATGACGAATTGGGCTATTTTGATGAATCATTAGATGACGCAAGCGATTGGGATTTCTGGCTGCGAATCTCAAGCAAATACAAATTCAAACACATACCCGATTTCCTGGGCTTCTACTATTTTAACAAACACGGCATCGAACATGGCCGGAAGATTCACAGTTTATACGAAAGATATATAGTCGGAAGGCGGTACGGAAATCCATATATATCGGTGATCCCTGTTTACAAGAGCAAGGACAATCCTTTGGTTTCAGTGATTATGCCGGCTTACAACGCCGCTGAACATATCGCAGAGGCGATTGAAAGCGTCCTGATTCAAAATTATAGAAATTTCGAACTCATCGTTGTCGATGACGGCTCGACGGACAATACCAAAGATATTGTTGCCGGCTTTAAAGACGACAGAATCAAATACTTCTACAAGGACAACAGCGGCCCGTCGGGTACGCGAAACCTCGCAATCTGTAAAGCTATGGGTCAGTATATAATGCCTCTGGATGCAGATGACATGATGACGCCGGACTTCATAGCCAGGCACCTGATAGAATTCGAAAAACATCCTGAGGCAGACCTTGTATATTGTGATGTTTTACTGATTGACGACAGGAGCAATCCGATACGGATAATGAACAAGCCCGAATATCAGGACCGCAGGCATCTGATTAGAGACC
>Ga0307378_10001530_pt1 | contig 37197 bp, 23 predicted proteins | sample UN1MG_FD_202238 | JGI IMG/M metagenome (GOLD analysis project Ga0307378, IMG submission 202238) | Soil microbial communities from Risofladan, Vaasa, Finland - UN-1 | ecosystem: Environmental > Terrestrial > Soil > Coastal area > Acid sulfate soil | place: Finland: Risofladan, Vaasa | collected...
CCTTGAGCGAGCCGTACATCCGACGGAAGATCAAGGAGCTCAACCTCCGGACCATCCCGGAGATCACCGGCGCGATCAAGGCCGGCGGGGCGTGCATGTCGTGTCATCACGTGCCGGGCGGGCTTCAAGACATCCTCGACGATATCTGGGGGAAGGACGCAAGCAGCTTGAAGGTCGTGCCGTCGGTCAGCCCGGCCCTGGAGCCCGCGGAGGCCGCGCCGAACGACAAGCCGGCCCTATCACCCTACCAGTTCGCCAAGAAGGTGGAGAAGGCGATCGACGAGTACGTCCGGCCGCTGCTGGTCAAGGACGGGGGCGACCTGGAGATCGTCGACGTCAAGGATAGTCTGGTGTATTGCCGCTTGGTCGGTGCCTGCGCCGGTTGCGCGGGCGCGAGCCAGACGTTGAAGATGATGGTGGAGAGGACGCTCAAAGACATCGTCGACGAGCGGGTCCGAGTGATTGCAGTCTGAAGCCGCAAGCGCACGCGCATGAGAACCATTTACGCCGACAACAACGCCACCACGCAGGTCGCCCCGGAAGTCTACGAGGCGATGATCCCTTTTTTCACCGAGGACTACTTCAACCCCAGCTCGATGTACGATCCGGCGCGGCACACCGCCGACGCGGTCGCCGACGCCCGAAAGCGGATCGCCCGACGTCTGGGGGCGTCCGATCCCAGGGAGATCCTCTTCACCTCCTGCGCCACGGAGAGCAACAACGCGGCGATCCTGGGCGCGGCCAAGGCCAATCCCAAGCGTCGTCACGTGATTACCACCGCCGTGGAGCACCCGGCCGTGTTCGAGGTCTGCAAGGAGCTCCGGCGGGACGGATACGACGTCACCTTCCTCCCGGTTGACGGCGACGGCAACCTCGACCTGGCCACGTTCATCCAGGCGCTGCGGCCCGACACGCTCCTGGTCACCATCATGCACGGCAACAACGAGACCGGCGTGATCTTCCCCATCGAGCAGCTCTCGCGGCTGGTGAAGGAGACCGACCCCTCGATCGTGTTCCACACCGACGCCACGCAGTCGGTCGGCAAGCTCGCCATCGATCTGGGCGGGGATCTCCGGCACGTCGACCTCTTGTCGTTCTCGGGTCACAAGCTGCACGCGCCCAAGGGGATCGGCGCCCTGTACGTCCGCCGCGGCACGCCGCTTAGGCCGTTCATGATCGGCGGCCATCAGGAAGAGGGCAGGCGCGGTGGAACCGAGAACGTCCCCTACATCGCCGGTCTCGCCAAGGCGTTGGACCTGGCCGAAGAGAACCGCGAAGCGGACGAAGCCCGGATCGCCGGGCTCCGCGACCGCCTGGAGCGGGCCATTGAGCAGCGGATCCCTTACGTTCAGGTCAACGGCAAGAACGCCCCGCGGCTGCCCAACACGCTGAACGTGTCGTGCCACTACGTGGAAGGCGAGGGGATGCTCTACCAGCTCAGCGCCGAAGGAATCTGCGCTTCCAGTGGCTCGGCGTGCACCTCCGGGTCGCTCGAGCCCTCCCACGTGCTGATCGCGCTCGGCGTCGCGTTCACGGCCGTCCACGGCTCGATCCGCTTCAGCTTCAGCCGCTACAACACCGACGAGGACGTCGACCGGATCATCGAGGTCTTCCCCCAGATCGTGGCCAACCTGCGAAAGCTTTCGCCCTACTGGGACAGCGAGAAGAATGAGCCCCGCGCCGACGCGCGGTCGATGCTCGAAAGGCCGGCGTGACGCTCGCCATCTCACCGGCGTGCGGCTCCGTGCCCGCCTCCTGGGGAAACGCCCATTCGTTCAGTGCGTCCCAATCGACCGGCTCGTTGCCGCCGGTTGTGATCCGCCTTGGACCTTGCTATTCTGGCGGCGGACCAAGGCACAAAGCGCGGTCGCTGAACAGAAGGGGTCGGCCCGTGGCAAACGAGCAGAAATCACCGAAAAGCGGGATCGCACGGCGTACGTTTCTCAGCACGACGGCAGCCGGAGCGGCCTCGATCCTCGGCTCCCAAATCCCCGGCGAGGCAACGGCCATGACAGCCAGTAGCGTATCGGAAAACGTCGATTTCCGCCAGAAATTGCTCGAATGCCTGGGCGGCCCGTGGCCCGAGGAGTGCCCCCTGCGGCCGAAGCTCCGCGAGACGATCCGGAAGGACGGCTACCGGATCGAGTCGCTCACCTACGAGGCGGAGCCGGGCGACCCGATCCCCGCCATGCTGCTCGTTCCCGATGGGGTCGACGCCAATAACCCCGCGCCGGCCGTGGCCGTCTGGCACCAGCACAACGGCCAGTACCACCTGGGCAAGACCGAGCCGGCCGGCCTGGCGGGCAACCCGATGCACCACACCGGCGCGGCGCTGGCGAAAGAGGGATACGTGGTCCTGTGCCCCGACGCCCTCTGCTTCGAAGAGCGCCAGAGCGAGCACCTCAAGGCCGGAAACTACGAGCGGTTCGAGTTCCTCCGCTACGTGGTCGACGGCAAGTGCATGGCCTGGAAGAACATCCTGGACATGCGCCGGGCGGTCGACTACCTCGGCTCGCGACCGGAGGTGATCGCCGACCGAATCGGCTGCTACGGCCACTCGATGGGCTCGACGCACACGTGGCTCGTCGGTCCGTGGGAGCCGCGCCTGAAATGCTTGGTTGGGAACTGCTGCCTGCCGACGTATGCCGCGATCCATCGCACGCACCTCTTGCACTGCTTCCCCAACTTCATCCCCGGGCTTTATCAGTACGGCGACACGCCGGATATCGCCGGGCTGATCGCCCCGCGTGCGCTGCACCTGAACTTCGGCGAGAACGACGGCGGCAGCCCGATCCAGGAAGTCCGCGAAGGCGTCAAGACGATCGCCCGGGCGTATGAGAAGGCCGGCGCCGCCGACCAGTTCAGCTACTACGTCGAGGAAGGCGCGGGCCACGTCCTTTCCGACGAGATGTGGCGGCGGACCCGCGCGTGGTTCGACAAGCACCTGCGCGCGGCGAGTTGACGTGCTCGCAGCAAAGCCGCGCGGGGTCTCGGCAATTGCCGGGTTGAAGCACACCGTCACCACGCCGCGATGGGCTCGCGTCCGGCCCGGGTGAACAGGGCACGGAGCGTCTCTGGCGCGATCGCGTTCACGACGAAGCGCACCGACCCGTCGCACATGGCGACGTGGAATCCGCCCTCGAAGTGGCCGCCGAGCCCTCGGGCGGGATGATCGGGATCGAAGGGCAGGCCTTCCGGCTTGGTCCAGATCACGGCGTGGTCGTCGTCGACTTCGACGATCATGATCGTGTTCGAGGTGCCGTCCTTGATCTCCTTGAGGGGAACGCCCTCCCGGCCGGGGAACACGGTCCCTTCGCCCGTCACCACGCGATAGGTCGACAAGCCCTGCTCCTTGCGGTGTTTCGAGGCGGGACAGCGGTAAGCTTCAGGCATCTTGTCGATCAAGGTGCGGTTGTGCTCGCTGTCCCAGGGCTCGTCGAGGTGGAACTGGTCGTAGAGTTTCTGTTGTTCGACGAACGGCAAGATGTGCACGCGCCAGCTCAACAGGAGCTTGCCGCCGGCGTCGGTGTTGCCCACGGCCGGGAAGCTCTTCTTGAGGTCGTGATAGTTGTGCATCGCCAGCCCGAGGTGCTTGAGGTCATTCATCGACTGCATTCGCTGGGCGCGAGCCCGGGCCTCCTGGAGCGGGGGAGTGATCGCGGCCGACAGCGCCCGGATGCCGTCTTCCGGCTCGCTCAACCTGAGCACGAGGCGGTCGCCCTCGACGTTCGGGATCGTCGAGGCAGCGACTTCTTCGAGGTCCGGCACCGCTTTTCGGGCGGCTTCCTGCGCGCAGAGAAACCGGACGGCGTCGAGCCATTTCGCGCGAAGTGCGGCGGCCGCCAGCTCGTCTCGCGACTGGATCGTCAATCGCAACGCCATCTTCGGTGCCACGTCGACGCCGAGCACGGCCCAGAGCAGGCCCTCGGTGAGGACGGCGGACGGCCCGCCGCCGATCTCCGCGGGCAGCGTGGGCATGGTCTCCCGGATCACGCGGGCCGCGTACGACGGAGGCAGCACGACGAACTGAGCCGCCGTATCGCCCGCGGCTTCAAAGGCTTTGGCCAGGTCGGGACGCGGGTCGGGCTCCGTCGCCTTGAACCGATCGAACGCGGCCTGAGCTCCGAAGAACATGGCGCCGCCGACCGGCTCCATCACGTCGGCCTTCCAAGCGGACGGCATGCTCGCACGCAGGAGCGCCGGATCAACCTCGGCGGCATGCGGGATGATGACGATCGGTCCACACGGGGGCAGGTCGGCCAGACTCGCGACGAGGTACAGCTCCTTTGCCCCGGCCTTGAGGAAGCCCTCGCGCGCTTGCCTCAGCTCAACCTCAACCCCTTCCGATTGGATTTCCTGCCCGAGTGCGGGTACTATCTCGACGAGCTTGGCCAGGATCGATTCGACGTCGAGCCGCGTGAGGTCGACGTGCATGACGGCGACCGTCTGCTCGTCGAGGAACGGGGCGATCGCCTTTGCCCGGGCGGCCGGGTCGAACGGCGCCGCCTGCACCAGACACGCCGCGGCGACGGCGACTGCGACTGCGAACGCGAGGGAGCGGATAGGCATGGACATGATGGTTCTCCGGATTCGAGTTTCCTGGGCAGGGCCGGACCGCGTCAACGGGCCACTTTCACTTCCATCCGCAGCACGAGACCCGGCATCGGGGGACCTTCGATCACGCCCGCGCCCTCTTGAAGGTGGTACACAAACGGCTTGCCGGTGACCGGGTCGATGGGGACCGGCACGGTCAGCTCGTCGAGCGTCTCGGGCAGGCGGCCGTCGTGCGCGGCGGCGTACATCCTCAGGGCCTCGATCGTTCGCAAGCCGGCGATCTCGCGGTCGCATCGCGCGATGGCGTTCTGGAGGGCGCGGACCGCGGGGATCAGCGTCGACGCCACCGGGAGCACCTCGCGCTGCTGCGACTTCGCCTGCCAAAGGCGAGACTCGGCCTGCTCCATGCCGTCACAGCCCTGCCAGTAGGGCACGTAGAACCAGCGGTAGGCGTCGTCGCACGATTCCCGATACGTTTGGCTCGTGTGGAGCAGGATTACCTGGGGGACGGGCATGGCCTCGACCTCGGCGGCCGGGAGCCCACGCTCGATCAAGTCGCGCTTGGCCTTCGGGTATCCCTTGATCGTCAGGGCCGTGAGCGTCTCCGGGCGGCCGAGCATGTCCGGCCCGTCCGAGAACTCCACGAACTTGTGCCAGAAGTCGCCGAGCGCCTGGCTCCACTCTTCGGGAGTCCGCTCCGTGCGATCCACGTCGCGAAGCTCGGGAAACGTCAGGGCGACGGCGTTCATCTCGGCCTCGATGCCCTGGCGTCCACCGATCAGCGGCCTTGGCAACACGGTCAGCGCCCAGTAGACATTCGGGGTGTCGGGCTGCTGGGTCATTTGCAGCACGCAATCCGACATGATCACGCAGATGGAAATGCCCACCAGGCCGTGGATCAGCGTCGGGCCCTCGCCGACGTGTTCTGCGAGCGCGTAGCCCGTCTGGAGCGCGTACAATGCCTCGTCGAACCGGCCGTTGGCGATCTGAATCCGCGCGCGCAGTTGCAACAGCCTCGCGAAGGCTCGCACCTGCTGCACCTCCGGGAGCAGGACGCGGTAGAAGTTCCCCTCCCGGATGGGCACCTGCCAACCGCAGCGCTCGCGTCGGGCGGCCCGGTCCAGCGTCTCGAAGATCATCGGCAACTCGAGCTTCTCCCCTCGAAGCTCCGCCAAGGGCGATTCCATCCGCTTCGTCCAATTCTCTTCCCACCACTCGTCGTTGCCGAACACCGCGCTCTGCTCGGCCGCCACTTTGCCGTAGTCGACGGCGGCGTTGCCGGGCGTGCGGTCGAGGAATCTCGGCAGAAGCTGATACTTCAAGGCCGGGCGCGGCTCGGCTGCCGGATGCACCGTGAGCCGCAGCGTCGTGTCGTCCGCCGATTCCGGCATGTGGACGCCGGCGTTCTGCCCCGCGAGCACGTGACGCGATCCCGGCGGCAGCGCCAGAAGCACGAGCGCAGTCAGTACGATCCCTGCCAAACGGTTCATGAGTTGGCTCCTGCACGGTTGGGCCCGGTCGTCCGGGCGTTCGGCCGGTCGACGCGAGCCTGGTCGTCCAACATGGTTCTCAGCCACTCGCGATAAGGAGGTGGGGCGTCCGAGGTCGGAGCCTCTGGGCGCTGGTCGCCGCCGCCCGACACCGCGGCCGGTTGGCTCCATCGGTCCTTCCCGCGCGCAAGCATCCGGTCGATTGTCTCCAGGTACTCACGCCGCGAGCCAAACCGGCTCCAATCGGCTTGCGCCGGCGGACCCGGCCGCCGGGAAGCGCTGTCGCGCGGTTCCACGCGGGACGGCGAAGCAGGACGCCATGGGTTGGGCAACACGTCGGCTACCCGGGGGTCGGCGTCGGATCGCGGCACCTCGTCGACTTGCGCCGGAACCGGCACCCTCACGATCCGAACCCGCTCCACCACCTGCGGCTCCGGACGCACCAGCAACGCGACCAAGAGCGTCGCCGCCACGGCCGTCATGCCGGCGCACGCCCCGGGCCACGCCCAACGCGCCGCAGCCGCCCCGCGTTCCGCGGATCGGCCGCCCACCGACGCCTGACCGGCCAGGAAGGCCAGCCGCTCGCGGTCGAGCCGGTCGTCGCGCGGCCGGAGCGACGCCAGCTCGTCCTCCACCGCCTTGAGGTCCGGCGGCAGCTCGTCCTCAGGGCGACGGCCGGTCAGCTCTCTGTTGGATTCGTCTTGGGACATGTCACACCCAACCTTTCCCGCAAAGCGGCCAGCGCGGCCTCGTAGTGCCGGTGGGCCGTGCTGGTCGACGTTCCGGTCAGCCCGGCGATCTCTTCGAAGGAGAGTCCGCCCCACAGCCGGGCGACCACGATTTCTCGCTTTTCGACGGGCAGCTTATCGAGGGCCCGCGTTACCTCGGCAGCGTCCAGGCGATCCCCTTCGGACGGCTTGAACCAGGGCTCGCGGCGATGGGCCACCGCCGCCTCGTGACGCCGGCGACGCCCCGCCGTGCGCGAGGCACTGATCGCCCCGTTGCGCACCACCCGGTACAGCCACCCAACCACGTTCCGCGGCAGCTCCCTCTCGCGCACGAGCCGCAGAAACGCCTCCTGCACCACGTCCTCCGGCGTGTCGCACCACTGCTGGGCATAGAGCACCATCGCCGCCCCATGCTCGTCCAGAAGCCGCGTCAGGAGTTTCGGACCCACTGCGTCCATCAGGCTCGTCTCGAACCGGCTGTCACCGAGAAGACGCCGCCCGGCGCCTATTTTCCCACAGAAAGCGGCCGGAAGCCTCGGGAAAAATCAGAGAAGCCGGACACCCGGTTACTCGGGATGCGTCTCCCACACGAAGGGCTCGTGCGAGTCCGGTTCCGTGGGTGAGTCCCAGAGGCCGGAATCGGCGTCCCCTTCGAGGGGCCACATCGGCCCGGACTCCCGGTCGCGCAGCGCCGCGTCAAACCGCCGGACACGATCCGACTCGGGCTCGGCGCCCCAGTCCGCCGTAGAGACGGCACGGACGCGCACGTGGGCAGGAACGGACAACGCAACCGAGCGACCGGCGCGATCCCGTTCCCTCTGGTAGAGCATGGTTTCCCGATGGGACAGCTCCGTCTCCGAGACGGCCCGGCCAACCATGCGCGCCGGCGTCACTCTCTCGGCGAGCTGCCACCCTGCAACGTCGTGCTCAAACAGCGGTGGCTTCGCCGGGAGATCGGCGGCGAGCATCGTATCGAGCGCCAGAGGCGAGCCGGACCCCTGAAATCGAGTCGACTCGACCGGAATGAGCGGCCTCCACAGCTCCGGCGGCGGATACTGCACCGGCACGACAATTACCTCCGGTGGCAAATCGGGCGCGGCCGGTGGATCGGGGTCCGGCAGCGGATCGCTCGCTCGCGGTGGCTCGGGCTCTAGTGGAAGATCAAGCGGGGGGAGTGGAGCCGGCTCAGGCGGTGGATCGGGATCAGGTTCCGGCGCTGGGTCCGGCTCCGGTACTGGGTCGGGATCGGGCATCGGCGTTGGGTCGTCGTTGGCTGCGCCGAAGTCGATCGCCGACAGGTTTTCCCCGCTCCCAACCACAATCTCGCACGTGCCGTCGCCGCCGGGGGACGTCAGTGTGTAACCTTCCGGGGCGATGACGCGGACGACGTACTCGCCCGGAGACACTCCCTCGAAATGGTAGTTGCCTTCCGCGTCCGTGGTCGTGATCGCCGTGTCCGTCACCGTGGAAGTGGACGTGGTGAACAAGTGCACTTGGTCCTCGCCGCGACTGCTCTGCCAGCTTGCGCCGACGAGGATGTGGTCGCCGTCGGCCGCGACGCAACCGCCGAAGCCGAAGGGCTCGTAAAGCTCCGAGGACGGGCTGCGGAACTGAGCGACGAGTTCACGGGTGCCGGCATCGAACAGATAGGCGTGCCCCATCTCGTCGCCCCGTCCTGGCGCGCCAATGAGTATGTGCCCGCCGAAGAACACCCCGGACTGGGCGAACCAGGCGCGAAAATCTGGATCGGGGTTCGCGAACGTATGGAGCAACTCGCCCGCGGCGGCGTCGAACAGGTAAGCCATGCCGTCAGGCGCGGTACGGGTAGTATACGTAGAAGCCGCGCCGACCAGGATGTAGTTGTCAGCCGCCGCCAGCCACTTGCCGAATCGGTTGTCTGACGTGGGGTTCGTGTAGAGTCCAAGCTACTCTCCGGTGGTCCCCTCGTACAGGTAGACGCCATCGTGCGCCGCAACCAGCACGTCGTCGCCGAGGAACGCGACCGACTTGCCAAGGCCAGGTTTGGAGAAGGTCTGAAGGAGATCGCCGGTGGCGGAATCGAAGAGGTACGCGGCGCCGTGGTACGGATCTCCGATGAGAACGCGGTCTCCCGCACTGGCGAGGGGAAGCACCCCGTCCCACGCGGGATCTGCTTCGAAAGGATCGACGAACGATCGCAGCAGCTCGCCCGTGGTACCGTCGTACAGGTGCGCCAGGAAACCATCTCCATGGTCCTGGACAAGGACATCGTCTCCCACGAAGGCCACCGCCCGGCTGAAACCATCCTCGACTTCGGGATTCGGATCCCGGAAGGTCTGGAGCACTTCGCCGGTGGCAAGATCGAACAGGTACACCGCCCTCCGGCTCGCCCCAGCATTGAACACGCCGACAAGGTATCTGTCGCCTTGGATCGCCACGGAGTTGCCGTCAATGCCGCGCGAGTCGAACGCTCGCACGTGGCCCCCAAGACGCTCGACCTCAACCTGCCAGCCCTCCAGCCCCGGTTCGTCGGGATCGAACGCGCCGTCCCGGTCCAGATCCTCGAAGACCGTTCCGCGGAACCCATAGCCCGTGGAGTTGCCCGGCGGCAGCGCCGGATCGGGCTCGTAGGGTGGTCCGGGCACCGGCGGTGGGTCGGGCGCTGGCATACCAGGCTCGGGAATTGAGGGGCCCGGCAATAGATGGTACGGCGGCACCGGATCAGGATCGGGCACTGGGCTGGGCTCCGCCGGCGGGTCTGGGTCGGGCTCCGGTAGGGGAACGGAAGGCGAAGGCGAGCCGTTCTGGTTTGCGCCCGCCGCGTCGACGCTGTTGTTCTCCTCCAACGGATTCATCATCCGGCCCATGAACAGGACACTGCCCGACTGCGTGTCACGAATGAGGAAGAGGAACGGGCGATCGGCGACGAAGTGAACCGGCGGCGGCTTGTAGGATACGCACACAACGCCCAGGATCACCGCGGTGGCCGCGGCCGCTTCGGTCCCTTCTTCGTTGACTTCCACGAACGCCTTGTGGAGCACCTCGTCGATCTTCAGCCGCCCGTCGATGTCGGACAGGTCCGCCATCCCGCTGAAGTCTGCCAGTCTGCCCGAGAAGGCATTCGTCATTCCCATGGCCTCGAGCACTTCGGCCAGCTTGAGGTCAACCGTCATCTTGAACTTGGGAAACGAGACGACGACGTCCCGCCGGCTCAGGCCTCCCAGCCACTCGTCGAGGTCCGTCGGAATCGAGCTCGCGTCGATGCCCGACGGCCCGGTCGCTTCGTCGGGCAGGAGCACGACCATGGAAAGGCGATCGCCCACGTAAGGCATCTCCAGCACCTGGAAGCCGTCCCGCTCCATGTACCGGTATTCCTCAGTGGCGTGCATCATCGGAACGTCGACCTGCTCGCCGGAGTCGAGCGTGAAAGGTTCATCCCGAGTGCGCGCCGGATCGAACTGGCTGGCCCATTCGCCCTTGAAGTAGATCGCGTTGGTCAGCACGAGCCGCGTCAGCTCTTTGATGACTCCTTCCGGGATCAGGTCCTGGATTCTGTCGTGGGTCTGACCTTCCACCCACCCGTTGATGGCCTGCCGGGCAGCCTCCCGGTCGCGGATGAAGTCGACATCCTGGAATCCACCTCCGTAGCACGACGCGGCCAGATCGAGGAACTCGTCGCGGAATGGGAAACCCGTCTGGCCCCACAGGCGGTTCGCCACGCACAGCTCATAGTCGCCGGCCTCTCCCGAGGCATTGAGATCGCCGACCAACGACCCGAAGGCCGCGTGGAGCGCATCCTGCCCGAGCAAGAAATGGAGCACGTCGGCCATCTGCGAGGCAGTCTCCCCGCGAGCCCCGGCGTAGGTCATTGCCAGGGCAGTCGAGATGCTCAGTGGGGAGAAGAACAGGTTCCCTTCGGCCGCCTGGAGTTGGGCGTACAGATCGAGTGCGAAGGCGTTGATCGAACGCGCGACGGCCGCCGCACTGTGTTGATCCAGGTCGGCCCCGACACCGAAATCGGCGACCTCCGCATCACCCCAGAGCGGCGGGTCAGCGATCCCCTCGACCGGCTCGCTCACTGCCAGAGCAGCGGCATCCAGCATCAGCCGTGGCTCGAGCGGCTCGACTCGAAGCCGAGCCCCCGTGAGGCGGTTTCTGGACATGGCTTGCTCCTCGTCGGATCGATCGGGCTTGAAACGGCTCTCGGCAGCCCCTCAACCTGTTCTGCGAGCGTGCCGGGCGGTGCTATCTCGCTGGTCCCGCCCGCACCGAGTGCGCCCCACTTCTGTCCGCTACCTGTCTAGGGCCGTTTCCCGAAGGGGTTGTCACGCGGGTAAGCTGAACACCCGGGCAGACGCAGTAGCTCTTTCGGGTGGAGCGATACGCCGAAACGGAGGCTTCGCAACGAGAAGATCTGAACCGTGTCCTCAGGGTAACCCGCCCGAGGGGCGACGCCGGGGCGGGTGGGCCAGACGGGTGCGGTCGTTGTCGTGCGCGTGCCACTGCTTGGTGGCCAGGTGCTGACCGACGGCCGCAACGGCCAGAAGCGGGATGACTTCGATCGGCCGCCTGTCGTCCAAGTAGACGGCATTGAAAAAGGCATCGCCGGAGGGGCCCGTCAATTCGGCCAGGACCACGTCGTGGCTCAGTTCCGCTTCGAGCACTCGAGCCCCGACCGCGTCCAGCGCCCGGCCCGACGTCCTTGGCGGGAGGTCCGGCGATCGTGCCATCTGGGGGGAATGCGGATTCGCTTGAGAAGGACTGAGCCGATGAGGGGACCAGACCGACCTGTCCAGCGTCGGTGCGGATGGCAGGCCATGGTCCGTGTCGCTGGCGGGTCCATCCCCGATCGAGCCTTGCTCGGGTGACGTGGCCACCTCAAATGCTTGCGAGATCCCGCGAGAGCCCTCGATCGCGCCATAGGGCGAGCCACGCAGTCGCCCGGGATGGGCGAGGAAAGGATGCGAACCGGCCGCAGCCGTCCGCCCGGGTGACGTGGCCGACGCCGGCCGACGCCCGTCGAGACGCGAGTCGCTCGTCGCGGCCTCCTCCGCGCCGTCCGCGTCGGAGCCCGCGCGATCGGCGCGACTGGCGACCCGGACACCGCAGTGCTCCCAATCAGCCGGCGCCCTACCGATCGAAGGGGCCGGCTCGCTAAGAACGCGCGTCAGGTCGATGAGTCCGTCCCCCGACGAAGAAGAGGACGATTCATTCGGCTCGAGTCGTAGCAGCACCGCGTCGTCGCAGTGGGTGGCAGGAGCGTCCGTACCGGAGACGTCACTTGGCTGGCTGGGAATCGGGCCCGCGTCGGAGGAATGGCCAGGAGGGACTGGCGAGCCGGAAGGCGTGGCGTCCGGTGATCCCACGCCGCCGCCTTCAGGCCCCTCGTCAGGGTGAATCGTGACGACGTGCGCGGCGTCTCCACAGCCGGTGACGTGGCCCAAAGACGACGTCGAAAGATCGATGTACCCTCCGTCAGCCGAATAGAAGTCGGCGATGGCGGAGAGCAACAGACGATCCTCGAGCGGCTCGACACACGGCCGTCGACGCCCGGGCGCGCAACAAACGTGCAGGCTCCCCGGCTTCGGTCGGCGCCGGCGGCGACGGGTCCAGTGGTGTCGCTTCCTGATCATTGCATGGACGCTTTCTGGGGTGGGGCGATCAAGGCCGGTCTCCGCTCTTTCGGGGATCGGCCCGGGAACAGCTTCGAGGAATCGATTGCTGAGGGCTTGCTTGGCTCGACCGCAGCCACCCCCAAATCCGGAACTTGCTTTTCGGCCGATCCTGCGCTTGTGCCCAACTGCTCGACCAGCTCGCCGAACTCGGGATGACCTCGAATGCCGTCCAGCTCCGGGTTCTCTCGAATCTGATCGACCTGCGTGAATCCGGCGGCAATGGCCCTGCGCAGCGTGGCGACCGCCTCGTCCACGTACTCTTGTTTCGCGGATGCTCCTTGCGCCGAAGACGCGACGTCGCCGCTGCCGATCTGCGCGACCGCCAGCGTCAGCTCCACCGCCACGCGATACAATCGGTCCGCACCTTTGGGCCAAAGCTCGCGTCGGGCCAAGGCGGCCTCGGCCGCCTCGCCGGGACGACCCGCCGCCCGAAGGGCTCGACCCAGATTGCAGTAGTGTTTGCTCAAAAACTCGCGAAACCGGGCGACTTCCGGGGCGTGCTCCAGCGCGAAACGCTGGTGCTCGATCGCTTCGCCATAGGCCGCCACGGCCTCTTCCAACCGGCCGAGCCGTTCCAGGGCCATGCCCTGGTTGTTGAGGACGCCGCCGAGGCTGCTGCGATGACTCAGGTCATGGGGGAAGTCCTTGACGAGATCGTTCAGGGTCACGCGTGCCCGAGCGAACGACTCACAGGCTTCGCCGTGCCGCTCGGACTTGCTGTAGACCCCGCCCAGGTTGTTGTGGCTGATGGCCGAATCGCGCCGAAACTGAAGGACCAGTGGGGCTTTCGGCCCTAGTGTCTCTTGGATGGCGATGGCTTGCCGATAAGAGGCTTCTGCCTCGTCGAGCCGGCCGTTGCGGCTCTGAAGCGCGCCGAGATTGTTGTACGTCAGCGCCAAGTCGCCCTGATACTTGACGTCGCCGGGAAACGCCGCCACCAGTCGCTTCTGCGTCGAGAGCGCGTCGTGGTAGCACCGCTCCGCCTCGACCGGATCGCTATCGCTATGAAGGAAGCCCAGGTTGTTGTAGCTGATGGCCAGATTGCCTGAATACCGCGGCTCATCGGGATACCGGCCGGCGAGCTCTCGTTGGGCCTCGAGGGCCGCGCGATATGACCGCTCTGCCCGAGCGGCCTGATTCGTCTGACTCTGGAGCAGGCCCAGGTTGCCGTAGGTCGTCGCCAGATCGCTCCGGAAGTCGGCGGAGTCGGGATCCGCCCGGACCAGCCGGCTTTGGACGTCGATGGCCTGCCCGTAGGCGTGCTGGGCCGCAGCCGTCCCGCCCGTCTGAGCACGCACCAATCCGATGTTGTTCCAACACAAGGCAAGATCGCGCCGATACTTGCGCGCAGTGGGCTGCTCTTGGCCGAGACGCTGGAGAATATCCCGGCCTCGCTGGTAGGCGTCCAGCGCCCCATTCCTATCGCCGACCTGTTCCTGAAGCGCCCCGACTTTGAAGTGCGTCAGCGCCAGATCCGCCTGGAGGGCCGGATCGTCACGCGCGTGTTCGATAAACCCGCGGTAATAGTCCAGAGCATCGCGGAGAAGCTCGCCGCGGAGCTGCTCCGCGCCGGGCAAGTCGGCCAGCCTTTCGGCATGGTGGGCGGCGAAGCGATCCACCACGGCGCGGGCCTGCCGGAAATGAAGCTCGGCCCGGTGGAAATTGTCCTCCGCCCGTTCGTAGTTCGTCCGGGCCTCTCCCAGCGCCGCCTTGGTCCGGGCGTGCTCTCGGGCGATCAACAGCGTGCTCGCAAGCAGGCTCAGAAGCGCGATCAACGTCAGGGCCACGGCCGACGAGACCACCGCTCGGTGTCGTTTGGCCCACTTGCCGGCGCGGTCGGCCAGCGTAGGGCGTTTTGCCAAGGTGGGCTTGCCCTCCAAAAAACGCCGCAGGTCGTCGGCCAGCTCCCGGGCCGTGGCGTATCGCTCCCCCGGCTCCTTCGCCGTCGCCTTCAGGACCACCGTCTCCAGATCTTTCGGGATCGCCTTGTTCAACTGGCGGGGCGGGCGGGGGTCTTCTTCGGCGATCTGGCGAATCAGTCGCTCTCGCTCGCTGCTGCCGAACGCCGGCTGCAACGTGAGTAGCTCGTAGAGCGTTACGCCCAACGAGTAGAGGTCCGTCCGGTGATCCAGAACGTGGCGCCGGCCCCGCACTTGCTCGGGGCTCATGTAACGGAGCGTTCCCAGCAGGTCGCCCGTCATCGTGAGGTTGGGATCGCTCCGGGTCATCGCCAGACCAAAATCGGTGACCCAGAGATCCCCGCGCACGTCGAGCATCAGGTTCGACGGCTTCACGTCCCGGTGCACGACGCCCATCTGATGGGCGTGCTCCAACGCCTCGGCGGCCTGCACGCCCAGATCGGCCACCGAGCGAAAGAACCCTCGGCTGCGCGTGGAACCGTCGGTCGAGACGTATGCCCGCGGCCCGCGCGTCGTTTCCGATGCCGGCTTCGCTCGCTCGGGCGTCGTATCGGCCGTGGTGCCGGCCGGCCGGTCGGTTCTCGACTCTTCGCTCGCGGGGGCCGGTCGACCGGAGCTGAGATCTCGCGCCAAGCGGCTGATCGCCTCACGACGCTCGTCAGGAACCCCCGAGCTTTGAAGCTGCCGTAGCTCGTCGATCAACTGGGCGATCGTCTGCCCCTCGACGTACTGCATCGCATAGTAGTGCACGCCGCGCTCACATCCGAACCCGAAGATGGGGACGATGTTGGGATGGTGAAGCTGTGCAGCGGCGCGGGCCTCGTTCTGGAACCTGGCGATCTGCTTCTGGTCGAGCACGGCGGCAAACGGCAGAAGCTTCAGCGCCACGCGACGGTCGAGCGAGATCTGCCTGGCCTCGCAAACGATGCCCATCCCACCGCGCCCAATCTCGCCGAGGATCGCATAATCCCCCAAACGCTTCTCGGAGAACTCAGAGGGGGTCGGCGGCGTCGACCCCGAAGGTCGAAATCCGAGGGTCGCCCGGTGCAGGAAGTCGAGGCTGCTCAGATAAGCCTTGAGCGGCTCAGCCAGATCGGGATGGCGGGCAATGAGCTGATCCGCGTCGGGCAGGAGCCCATGTTCCTGCTCGGCCAGATAAGTCTCCAAGATGTCCATCAACCGCTGCTGCGATTCCGGCGACAACGAATCGACGCAGACCGGATTGACGTCGCAGTGCCGAGTCATGTCAAGCCTCGTGCGTCCAGACGCTCGCGCAACTGTCCGATCGCCCGCAGCCAGAGCATCCGCACCGCGCCCGGCGAGCGACCCATCCGCTCGGCGACCTCCCCGAACGGCAAGCCCTCCAGATGCCGCAAGACAAGCACGTCCCGATAGTCCTGAGACAATTCCGCCAACTGGTTGGCGAGAATGATCGCGTACTCGCGACGTTGGGCGTTCGAGCTCGGCGATGCCGCCTGATCCACGAGCACGGATTCCAGCCTCGCCGCAGATCGCTCCAGGGCGCCTCCGATCCCGCCCAACGACGTCTCGCGACGCACGTCCCGCTTCTCGGCCAGAACGTGCTTCTCAACGAGCCTCGACAGGTTGTTGACCAGTATCCTTCGTAGCCAAGCCAGGAACTCGGGCACGCTCTGGCCCCGAAACTGCCCGAAGTCGCGATGCGCCTCCAAGAACGTCTCCTGCACCACGTCGGAAGGGCTGCTCCGAGCCAGGAGCTTCTCATCGATCTGCGTGGCGGCCAAGAGCTTCAAGTAGTTGCCGTACAACTGTAGCAACTGCCCCAGACACTCTAGCTTTCCTGCTCGTGCCGATCTCAGGAGTTGCTCTTGGTCAGGTGGGGATTCAAGACGCATAGACCCTCCTGGGAGGAAAGGCCGGATCCGCAAGCCTTTGTCACGCCCAGCCCGCGAATATCCCCGCTTCAGAGCCGATGGTCAGCACTGCCGCCTCGGCCCGCATGCCCCTCCGCAGAGTGTATCGGGTGTCACACAAGGGAGTGGAGCCTCGCGAGCTGGACCCGGTTCCCGCGCGTCAGCCCCCCCGTGGTGCCCAAGTCAATCCCGGCCCCGCCGGCTCCATGCCGGGCTCGTCGGTGATCTCACACGCCGTAGAGACGATCACTTTCCAGGTTACCTATCTTGCGCAAACATGGGGAGCTTTCTGCGCGAAATTGGAGCTGGAAGAACGACCCGTGCGATAGATGCCCCCCCAACGCCCATGGGAAATGGCACCGGGTCGCACGATGGAGGCGGCTGACCGATCGGTCTGGGCAAACGCCGGCGCTGGTCCCATCGCCTCGCACGCGCCCAGGGGGTCGCGGCAAGTGAGGCTCCCGATCCCGACGCGGCTATGGGCGTGCTCTCACCCACCCAACAGGTGGGACAACACCGCCATCTCCAGGGCCTCGTAGTCGCGGGCGGCGAGGCACTGCTGTTCGACGTCCTTGGGGAACGTGCGGACCTTTTCAACCAGCTTGAGGAACACGGCCCGGCTGTTGGCCAGATGCTTGTCGGAGACCTCGACCTTCTGGGTGCGCATCGTCTTGACGTCGAGGCCCACAAACCGGCCCGTCTCAGGGTAGCCGGCCAGCTCGAGCACGCGGACCTGGTTGTACGCCCCGCGGAGGTTGGCCGAGCCGAACGACTTGTCCTGGTCGAACTTGAGCCCGTTCTGGTCGTTCAGGTGAACGCTCCACAGCTTGCCCGCCGAGAGGGCGAAGGCCATCTCGTCCGACGGGTCGAGCCCGGCCAGCAGGGCATGGGCCGTTTCGATCAGCCCGCCGACGCGGTCCGGGGCCACCGTCTGCGCCGCGATGGCCAGCGCGTGGCCGATCGTGGGGATGTACGCCTGGTCCATCGGCTCGTTCGGCTTCGGCTCGATGGCGATCTGCATCTGGTCGTCGTACTGGAGGAGCTGGTTGAACGCGTCCAGGAGCCAGCGGTGGGCCTCGATGGCGTTCTTCGACTCGCGCACGTATGTCCCTTCGCGTGCCAGCCAGAGCACGATCAGCTTCGTGCCCAGGGCGTTGGCGATATCGGCGCACCGCTTCAGCCGATCGACGGCCCAGGCGCGGCAGGCCGGATCGTTCGAGGTGAACCCGCCGTCGATGCCGCGGGGGTCTTCCCAGAGCCGCGGGGCGACGAACTCGGCCACCAGCCCTTCGACGTCGAGCATCTTCTTGACCGCCTTCGCCTCCTCGACGATCTGGCTCGGCGACATCTCGCTCAGCTTCGGCACGGCGTCGTCGTCGTGAAACTGCACGCCGTCGAACCCCAGCGCCTTGTACTTCTTGAGCTTCGTAGCGAACTCGATCGTCGGGCGAACCGGCGGACCGAACGGATCGGCGCCTTCGTGGATGTTCCAGGGCCCAAACGAGAAGCGATATTCGGCCATGACCTGTTCCTCCTTCAGTTGGATCGCTTCGACGACCGAGCCTCTCCCGACGAGGGCTCGCCACCCAAACGGACTCTCCCACCTCATCGGCGGGGTCGCTGAACACGCGACAATATCGCAGGCCGCCGGCGGCCTGTCAATGAGCCGACGCGTGCAGCGGGAGGGTGGTTGCTGATGACAGAGCACGTCGCGGCTGGCCGAATCGTGCCTAGCTGGCAAAGATCTCCGCCACCGCAAGGCGGAACTCCGGCACGATGTCGTCGCCGGTCAGCTCGTCCGAAACGTCCCAGACCACCATCTGATCCCGGCTGCGGTACACCGAGACGGTATGCGCCTCCGGGTCCACCACCCAAACGGCACGGCAGCCGGCCGCCAGCCAGTCGTGAACCTTGGCCAGCACCTGGCTGGCGCGGTCGTCGGGCGAAAGGACCTCGACGGCCAGATCGGGCGGGCCTTGAAAGAAGCCCCTGGTCGGCGTGGCGGGGACACGCTCGGCCCGAACGAAGCCCACGTCCGGCGCACGCACCGTGTCCGGATCCCGGCCGATCAGGAAGCCCGTCTCGGCGCCGGTCACCACCCCAAGCCCTCTCTCCTGCACGAACTGTGCCAGGGGCGTACTCACGCGAATCACAATCCGGCCATGTTCGAATCCCGCGGGCGACATCATAATCAGCTCTCCGCGCACCAGCTCACACCGCCCGAGATCCGGCGTATCGAGCAACTGCCGGGCCGTCGTGATTTGCTGGATTGTGGCCATGATTGACGTTATCATATCCCCCAAGGCGGCTATTGTCAACGCAAGCCGCGCCAATTATGAGAGAGCTGTGTGGACTCGGGCAGGAAAGGGAAGCGAACGTGCCGGATAGCAGAATCACCCGACGTGCGATGCTCTCGCAAACCGCCCACGCCACGACGATCGCCGCCGTCGCCTGTGGCCTGGAGCCGCTTGCAGCGAGCGAGCCGCCCCTGCCGCGCACGCTCGAAGGCGTCTGGGACATGCACGGGCACTTGAGCGGAACGGCCCTCAGCGGTACGCCGGAGGAGAGAATCACCACGCTCCTCCGGTATGCAGACCGGATGGGCATCGAGCGCCTGGTGGTTTTCATGGGCTACCCCTGGGCGAACGACCCCACGCCCGAGGATCTCCGCCGCCAGAACGACCAGGTGCTCGAGGCGGTCGAGCACTCGCGCGGCCGGGCGCTCGGCTTCGTCTACCTCAACCCCAAGCACACCGACGCGAGCCTGGCCGAGCTCGATCGCTGCGTCGCCCACGGGCCGATGGTCGGCATCAAGCTCTGGGTCGCGCTGCGATGCCACGAGAAACAGCTCGACCCCATCGTCGAGCGAGCGGTGGAGCTGAAGGCGCCGGTCCTCCAGCACACCTGGTTCAAGCTCACCGGCAAACTGCCCGGGGAATCCACCCCCTGCGACCTCGCCCAGTTGGCCGCCCGCCATCCCCAGGCCTCGTTCATCGCCGCCCACGTGGGCGGGGAATGGGAGCGGGGCATCCGGGCGATCCGCGCCGCGAAGAACGTGGCCGCGGAAATCTGCGGCGCCGATCCCACCGCGGGCGTCGTGGAAATGGCCGTGCGAGAGCTCGGCGCCGAGCGCGTGATGTACGGCAGCGACTACGCCGGGCGCAGCTTCGCCTCGCAGCTCGCCAAGGTCTACGGGGCCGAGATCCCCGACCAGGCCAAGCGGCTCATCCTCGCGGGGAACATCCGCCGCGTGCTCCAGCCCATCCTTGCCGCCAAGGGAATGAAACCATGATCGACGTCAACGTCCACCTCTCCCGCTGGCCGTTCCGCAGGCTCCCCTGCGACGAAACGCCCCGCCTGGTCGAAAAGCTCCAAGCCTCCGGCGTCACGCAAGCCTGGGCCGGCAGCTTCGATGGGCTTCTGCACCGCGACATCGAGGGCGTCAACGCCCGGCTGGCCGAGGAGTGCAAGCGACACGGCTCGGGGCTGTTGGTCCCGTTCGGCTCCGTGAATCCAAAGCTGCCCGACTGGCAGGAGGACCTCCGCCGCTGCCACGAAGCGCACGGCATGCCCGGCGTCCGTCTCCATCCCAACTACCACGGCTACACCCTCGACGATCCGGTCTTTGCCGAGCTGCTCGCGCTGGCCGAGCGCCGCAAGCTCGTCGTCCAATTGGCCCTGCGCATGGAAGACACGCGAACGCACCATCCGCTGATGCCCATCCCCGACGTCGACCCGGCCCCGCTCACGGACCTCGTCGCCGAGCGCCCCAACCTCCGCGTCGTGATCCTCAACGGCCTGCGCACGCTCCGCGCCAACGTCCTCGCCCAGCTCATCAAGTCGGGCAACGTCCACTTCGAGATCGCCATGCTCGAAGGCGTCGGCGGCATCGCCAACCTGCTCCAAACCATGCCCCTGGAGCGACTCCTCTTCGGCTCCCACTTCCCCTTCTTCGTCCTCGAGTCCGCGCTCCTGAAGCTCCGGGAATCCGAGCTCACGCCCGCGCAGATCGAAGCCATCTCGCACCAAAACGCCGAGCGGGTGCTGCCGGCGTGATTTTCACGGGAGCACCATTTCCCTCTGTTGAGCAACTGGAGAGGTAGCGATTCTGAAACTGGCGCCGAAACGGTAGAATAACGAGGAGTAGGGAACGCCCGATGGTAGGCGCGGCTTTGCGGAGTTGACGCAAGCGTCGTGCGGGCGCCTGGCTAGCGCCAGTGTCAGCAGTGCGCTGTGCGCAATCTCGGGATTCCAATGTGACTGAGTGGAGCGGGCGGATGAGCGGCCAAGCGAGTATTCGCGGATACCTGCTTCAAACACTCGTGTGTCTCCTTGACAGCCTTACGGACGAACCACAATGGGAGAAAGTGGTACTTGAACCGGATGGGGAATCGGACAAAGTCGACATTACCTGGTCGTATGGGTCGACACGGAAGGTTGTTCAGGTCAGGTCGTCCCAGAACCAAATTAATTTGCGGTGCGCGCGCAAATGGGCATCTGAATTGGAGTCAACGACCCAAGCCGAGGAGTACGAACTCCGTCTACTGGGACCCTGTTCGCAGAGCGTCGCGGCTGCGAAGCGACTGGGTAAGGTTCGCGTCCCAATCCCAGACCCTCTGAACGTGGATGCAATCGTGCAGCGTGCCGCACATGCTCTGGACAAGTTCCTGGTCTCGCGACCAGTCCCAGTAAGCATCAACCCATTCCTTAGGGAAATCGTCGTGCACGCGCTCGCGAATCGCTTGGCGCAATACTCAACATCTGGCACGGCCATTGATCGGGAGGACTTCCAGAGGCTCTTGGACCGTTGGATCGCGGAAGTGCAGCCCGCGATTTCCCCTTCTTTGCCGGTAGGCGCAAGCGCTCAAGTGGCGCATCAGCTGACGCCTCCTCCTGCTGATTTCGTCGGGCGAGACACGGAACTCACTCGTCTCTCCGAGTGCATTCAACATGGTGCGCGCGGAGTCGCAATCCGCGGGATGCCGGGGATTGGCAAGTCCGCGTTGGCACAGGAGCTAGCGTCGCTGGTGCAAGCAGCATTTCCCGATGCGCAACTCGTAATCGATCTTCGAGGAAACACTTCTCGGCCGTTGCCAGTACTGGACGCGATGGGCTTTGTGATCCGGTCACTGGCTCCGGAGAAGCTTCTCCCCCAAGAAGACGCGCAAATGCGCGCCCTCTACCAGTCGACGCTGCATGGCAAGCATCTTCTGATCCTTCTGGAGAATGCGCGCTCAGCGGAACAAGTTGAGTCGCTTGCCACTTCCTCAGATAGTCTATTCATCGTCACTAGTCGATGGAAGTTCGCGCTCCCCGGGTTCGTGTCAGAGGACTTGTCACCGCTGAGCCTTGACGAGTCTGAACGATTCCTCGTGCAAGTCGCTCCGCGCATTCAGCCTGACGCAGGTCGGGTTGCACAGATCTGCGCCGGACTTCCGTTCGCGCTGCGTCTCGCGGGGAGTGCCCTGGCGGAACGCCCGGATATCAGTGCGCGAGAGTATATCGACAAGCTGGGTGATTGCCGAACGCGGCTGGACTTGGCAGAGGCATCAATTGCGACGAGTTTCGATCTCCTGCCGGAGCCACTGAGGACGCGATTCAGTCTGCTATGTCTCTTTCCGCACTCTTTCTCCCGTGAAGCTGCGGCGGCGATTTGGGAAACCTCGGAATCAGATGCCGCGGATACACTTGGCAGCCTGTTGTGTCAGAGTCTCATCGACTGGAACAGCGCCTCCCGGCGATACTTTCTTCATGACCTCATCGCGCTATTCGCCGCGGATCGCGCAGAGACCACACGTATCGAGAATGCCAAATGGTCCTTTGTGCAATACTTCCACGACGTATGTTTCACGCTTGAGGAGACATACAACCGCGGACACGACGGAGTGAATCACGCTCTGCAACGGTTTGACGAGGAGCGTGAGAGTATCGACGTTGCGTTTGAGTGGACTGCAATGCAAGGGACGACAGTTCAAGATGCAGCGCGGCTCTGCGTAGAGTTTGTCACAAGTACCGTGCGCATGCGCGACGTTCGCCAGCATCCCTTCGCGCGGATGCGGTGGCTTGCCCTCGGGTTTGACAATGCCCTCCGGCTCCACGATGGAGTAACAGCGTGTTCATTTGTTGGAGAGCTCGGGCGTGCGTGGCTTGAATTCGGCGACGTTGACAGGGCTTCAGAGTGTCACCATACAGCGATTGACCTCTCGCGACGCTTCGGCCTGAAGACCAATGAGTGCGTCGGCTTTCTTCAGATTGGCAATGTCGAAACGATGCGTGGCAATCCGCGTGAAGCGCTTCGCAACTACGATGCAGCACTCGCATTGGCAAGAGAGTTGGACGATCCATCACTCGAAGCACATGCGATTTCCAACGCTGGTCGAACGCGTGGGAACCTGTGTGAGTTCCAGCAGGCGGTAGATTTGCTGTTTGACGCGGCAAAGAAGTTCGGAGAGATCGGTGATCAACAGAACCTAGCGAAGACACTCGGCAGCATTGGAGAGATCGCCCATCAGGCTGGCGACGAAAGGATGGCCCTGGAGCAACTTGAGTCTGCACTGGACATCGCCAAAGACCTCGACGACCCAACGACCATACTGCATTTCTCGGAAGTGCTGGGACGCTTGAAGCTGAAACTCGGCCAAGTAGGGGAAGCAGTCTCCCTCCTGGAACACACGCTCTCCGTGGCCCAGGAATTGGCGTTGCCGCGCTTCATTCCACCGGTGATGCGCACACTCGCGATCGCCTACGAAGCGAATGGAGCTAGCGTGCAAGCCGATGAACTCATCGAACGACATCAGCAGATCGCCGCGGAGATTGGAGATACCGACGCCGAATTCCTCGGGGAGGGCACGATTGCCGAAATGCTGGAGCGAAGAAAACGAACGACGGAGGCGATGGCGGTTCATGAGCGGCGAATCGAAATGGCGAGACGGAACAAGGATGGGCACAACGAAGGGAGTGCATTGCGCGCTTGTGCGACGTTCCTGGCGAACGTAGGACAAATCGAGCGCGCACTTGAGTATATGAATGCGGCGCTTGAACTTGCGAGAAACGCCGAGCCGCATCTTGTCTTGCTCCTCGAAGGTGCGATTTCGGAACTCAGAGCTAAGTTGGCCGACCGCTCTGGAGGGGCAGAATAGGCACTCGAAGGCGTCGGCGGCGTCGCCAACGTGCTCCAAACCATGCCCCTAGAGCGAGCCCTCTTCGGGTTCCCACTTCCCCTTCTTCGTCCTCGAGTCCGCGCTCCTGAAGCTCCGCGAATCGGAGCTAACGCCCGCACAGCTCGAAGCCATTTCGCATCAGAACGCCAAGCGGTTGCTGCCCGCGTAGTCTTCACCTCCGCGCCGGCGGGGACTCGAAACACGCGAAGCGAGCCGTGCCTCCGCAGATTCGGGCTTCAATCACCCTCCGGCTTATCCCACTCCAGCTCCACCACGATCGTCTTCCACTCGCAGCCCATGTCGACTTCGACGGACTTGGGGCGGTAGCCGTCGAGAGCGAATTGGACGTGAAACGTCCCTTCCCGCGGCAGGACGCGATCGAAGCGGCCGGTGGTGGGATGGGAGGTGTGGACCTCGCCCTCGAACGTCCGGATTTCGGCGAGAGAGATGGCGGCCTCCAGCGGGGCGCCGCTCTGGGCGTCGCGGACGTGGCCGGAGAGGGTGGGCCCGGCGGCCAGCCGGTCGAGCAGGTACGCCCAGCCGGGCCGGACGCCGGCGGCGAGCTTGTCGCGATCGCTCTGGTAGGGCGGGTTGTGACGCGACCCTTCCCAGATGTAAGCCAACGTGCCGTGTTTCCAGTAGTGCCAATCCTGGTCGGTGCCGTCCACCGGGTACAGATTGCGCGCAGGCCGATAGTCCCGGTCGTCGCGACAGGAATCAGCAAGCGCGGCCACGTGCCCGGCGACGATCCACGCCGTGTTGGGGTGCGGGTCCCGGACGTTGTCGATCGTGTAGGGCACGAGCAGCCTGGTTCCGGCGGTATGGAACGACAGCAGCATCACGAACCGCTCCTGGTCGGCCAGGCGCATCATCGCCCGGGTCTCCGGCTCCGAAGCAGGGCTCGGCCCGCGATACCACGACGCCGCGGGATCGCTCTTCGAGCCGGTCTCGCCGAGGCTGTGCCAGCGGAAGGGGTAGTTGCGGTTCAGGTCGACGCCGTCGGTGAAGTCGATCCGCCCGTTGCCGTTCGTGTCGCGTCCGTTCTTGCGCCCGGCCGCGGCGACGTGAAAGAACCGGTGGCAGCCGTCGGGATTCACGAGCGGAACGCACCAGATCCGATAGCGGTCCACCCAGTTGCGGACCCGCTCGTCCGAGGCGTAGTGGACGGTCAACTGCTCGATGATGTCGAGCACGAACTCCGTGGCGAGCAGCTCGCTGCCGTGGTGTGCGGCGACGAACAGAAACGGCGGCTTGTCGGCCTTCGGGCGAACGCCGCTGGAAATCTCCAACGCCCAAATCCTCCGGCCCTGCCAGGTTTCGCCGATGTCGTGCAGCCGGGTGATCTCGGGGTACTTCCGGGCGAACGCCTCGAGCAGGCCCTCGACCATCGGGCCGTCGTGATAGCCGTCGCTGACGACGATCCGGCCCCGGTCGTCGACGGGCACCGGTTTGCCCATGCGTTCGAGAAAGCCCTCCAGCCGATACTTGGAGGGCCCCCGGTTGACTTGCCGCTCGAGGTCGATCCGGTACGGCGACTCCTTGTTGACCGCGTTGTGGGCGAAGCGAAGCGCGGCATCCAAATCCGGAGGGCTCGCCTGCTCGCGGTCCCAAAGAATCGCCAGCTCGGTGGACTCGCCCGGCGCCAGGTCGACGGCCCCCGGGGCTTTCGCGTCCCGAAACGAAAACGCCGCCGCGTCCTTGCCGATCAGCGCCCACGCGCTCAGTTTCAGAGCACACGTGCCGCGGTTTGCGACCTGCACCAGGAGCGTCGGCGGCGACGCCTCCGGGTCCCAGCGGCAGTCCAGGTCGCCGTCGAACAGCGTGGGCGCGGGCTCCGCCCGGCCGAGGTCTTTGCCCAGCAGGCCCGAGGCATAGATCGACCCGATCTCGCCCGGCGAAAGCACTCGACGCCAGATCCCCACGTCGTCGATCGCGCCGTCCCAGTGGCCGATGTCGTGGAGGGCGTCGTTTCCGATCACCGTGGAGAGACCGGCGTCGATCGTCGACGTGAGGGTCTCGATCGGGGCGGTGCCGACCACCTGGCCGTCGACGTAGGCGATCGCCTTGGCGTCGCGATCGTGCGTCACCGCCAGGTGATGCCAGCGTGCGTCGTCGAGCGCGGGGCCCACGTGCTCGATGTAGAGCGCCGCCGAGCGGTCGTCCTTGGCGTTCCAGCGGAGCTTCTTGTCGGTATGGAGGAACAGCCCCCAGCCCGTGTGCCGGGCGCTATTGCCGCTCTTCCGGCTGCTGTAATCCTTGTTGGTGATGAACACCGGCCAGTCGCGCGACCGATCCATCCGCACCCAGCAGCTTGCGGAGAAGTCGGTGCCGGTCGCCCGGTCGCCGAACTGCAAGTCGCCGGGCTGCCCCAGGTCGACGTACTGGCCGCGCTCTGCGTCGATCCGGATCGCCTGCCCGATCCTCCCCGTGGTGTACGTTGGGTCGTTCGCCGCTTTCCCGCTATTGACGTTCGCCGAGCCCGAACGGTCGTCGGCATCGCCTTCGAACGCCAGGTGGCAGACCAGGTCGTCCCGGATGCCGGCCCGGGCGCCACCGTCGACCGCCAGGCACGATGCGGACAAGAAGCCGGCGAGACAAGCCGCCGCATGGAAGCGCCCAGGTTCCGTCATCAGATCTCCTCGAAACACGACGATCAGCGTCCCTTGCCTGCGGCGCCCGTTGCCCAACGCAAGGACGCGGGGCCCATGCTACCGAATCTCAGGGGAGTCCGCTACCCGACGGAACAAGCCGAACGAGCTGGTCCGGAACGGCGGCCTAAGGCGCTCGACGACCTCCAGCCTCCAGAACAAGTACGCAAGATGCCGACGAGGCGGGTCTTGCGACTCGCCCAGAGGGCATGGTGAATCCCGTTACGATCCGGGGCCGCCCTTGCATGGTTCCATTCCATCGGCAATAATCAGGGTAATCCCGTCCCCAGGGGGGGATGTCGACTGCATGGTGAGTCTTGGGAGAGGGACGATGTCGGGCAAGGTTGACCCTTATCACCGTTGGCTCGGAATACCTGCGGAAGAGCAGCCGCCGCATCACTACCGGCTGCTGGGATTGGCTCCCTTCGAAGCGGATCCGGAAGTGATTCGGGATGCGGCGGAACGGCAGATGGCGCACGTTCGCGGTTATGCACTCGGGCGGCATGCAGAGCTCTCGCAGGAGATTCTCAACGAGTTGGCTGCTGCGAAGGCCTGCCTACTCGATCCTGTCAAGAAGGCGGAGTACGACCGCCGTTTGCGACGGGACTCGGCGGCGTCGAAGCCGGTCCCGCCTCCCATGGTTGCCGACACGAGGAAGCGACCGGAGACGACCGGAAGGCCGGTTGTACGCGAGCGCACGTCGACGGGCACCCGGGAAACTGGGGTCGCCAGCGCCGAAGCCAGCGACACGCAGCGCGTCCGTCCCGCACGTCCCGGTGCTTCGGTTATCACGCCGCCCCTGGTGATCGCCGGGGGCGCCGCGGGTTTTCTGTTCGTGGCGGTGGTTAGCCTGATCCTCTTTTTGGGTGGGAACGACAAAGGGTCGCCCGGCGGGGATGAGCCACCGCCCGATCCGAGCCTCCCGGTTCACGTGCCGCTGAGAATAGTGCCCATCGAGAAGCAGGCCGTGGAAGAAGGCAAAGAGCTGAGCTTTTCCGTGCAGGTCGAGGACGCTGGCGTACTCGCCGGCGAGCTTCGTTACGGCCTCGATCCCCGCGCGCCGGATGGAGCGACGATTGATGCCAGGACGGGCAGGTTCGCCTGGACGCCGAAAGAAGAGCACGGACCGGGAGTGTATCGCATTACGGTCCGGGCTGACGTCGTGGGCTCGGACAACCTGAGCGAGGAGACGACCTTCGAGGTGGAAGTGCGGGAGCTGAACCAAATCCCCGTGATCCAGCCGGTCGAGGACCAGATCGTGCCTGCGGGCGAGGCGTCGACATTCTCCGTGACCGCCAACGATTACGACCAGCCGACCAATGAGCTCACCTTTGGACTACCCGCCGCCCCGCAGTGGATCGTGATCGACCCGTTGTCCGGCACGGTCACTTGCACACCGAAACCAGAGCACGCCGGCATGCGTTATGAACTGGCCGTGCGCGTTCGGGACAACGGACAGCCGACGTCACTTGAAGTTCAAGAGATAATCAAGATCAGAGTTGTCAAACCTGGGCCACAGATGGGTGAGTTGCTGTCCGCTGCTCAAAGTGCGATCGTTTCCGGTGACCTTCAGAAGGCATGGGGACACCTGAAACAGGCTCAAGAAGTTGCGGGATCACCCATGGAAGTCCCGCCGTTCGAGACCTTCGGGACAGCCGCCGGTGCGCAGTTTGGGAGTCTGAAGGATCTCGACGAACTGCCGTTGGACGGCGAGCCGATCGCGATCGTGGTCGAGCGGGACGGTCAGAACGTGTTGATCAAATATGAGGGACGTACGCAACCGTATACTGCGGTCAGCCAGTTGCCGTGGCAGCTCGCTGTGGCGCTGGCCCAACGAGGTCTGCCCAGAGGCGATCCCGCTGCCAAGCTCTCGGTCGCGTCCTTCTTGGCGATGGGTGTTGCGGGGGATCCCGAGGAGTTCATTCGTTGCTGCCAAGTGGCCGGTCTGGTGGCGGGGGAACCGTCACCGCCCCCGTTCCCGAAGCCTTCCCCAGAACCCCCGCCTCCCGAGGGTCCTGCGATAACCCTCGACCTGGAAAAGCAACGCTGTGCTTACGATCTGGTAGCCGATAAGCCACTGCCCGAGGACGATCTCTATGTGGAAATCTCCGGACTCGAACGCTGGCCTGTTCAGGCCGCATTTGAAGCGAACAAGAACCAGGTTCCCGTGGGCGGCAAGATCACCATCCAGTTTGCTCAGATTCCGGGAGCAGAGATCGACCTGAAGTTCGTTCGCTTCCCTGACGGTCTCAAACTGCAAATGGACTCGGTCTACACGGTGACGTCTCGCTTGAGGTATGCACTTACGCCGAGCGAAATCGAGGATATGAAAAGGACGCTCCCTAAGAACCTCGAAGAAGCCAGGGCGAAGTTCGTGTACCTCAACAACGTCGGGCCGCAATTAAGCCTAAAGCTGGGAGAGTTGCAGGCAGAGCTGGCTCAAGAGTTGAACAAACCCCTGCGCAATCGTGACACTAGGAAGATATCGATTCTTTCCGGGCAAATCCAAAACCTGCAAAGAGACATCAAAAGGGGCGCCACCGAGTACAAAAGACTGCTCAAAGAGGTTCCCCAGTTGGAGACGCTTACACTGCAAGTACTCCCCACCCTGGCAAACCTCGTGACCTCGCTGCACAACCGCGCCAAGCTCTCCTATCGCATCTTTCCCAAGACGAGTGACGATCCGTAGGATCTCAGCCGGCTACCGTAGCCCAGGCATCTTGCCTCGGTCGCCAATCACACAGCCAAGATGCCCGTGCTACGCCTCTGATGAGCAATCCGGGCTAGCCGTCAAGATGCTGCTGAAGTTGGCGAATCTCTTGGAGCTCGCGATCGGTCCCGGGCGGGCAGAACCCGCTGCCCGCGCACTCGCGGCCGAGAACGAGGTGGGCGAAATCGCGCCGCTTTTCCGCCTGACGCAGTTCCGTTTGCGCCTGGAGAAGCTCGGCGTCCAGCCGGATCGCTTCGGCTCCCGCCGGCACGGAACGGCGTGTATCTTCGGTTTCCTCGAATCGGGCGTGAGCGCGGGTGAACTCCCTGGCCGCCGTCAACGCCGCCTGCTGCCCACGCGCGAGCAACTCGGGAAGCGCCAAGCTCATGGCAGCCCTGCCTACCTTGGTGTACAACGCATCGAGCCGCTTCATCACGCTGCCACGGTCACTCAAATCGACGGCGGTCGGCCCGCACGCCGCCGAGGAAGCTGCGGCCGAGGGCTCCTCCTGGCCGCAGAGCCGGGCACGCCACGTTGTCAGATCATCCAGGCTTCGCGCCCGATCCCGTTTGACGTCGACACGCGTCGAGCAACGTACACTGGGAACGCGCGCCGAGACGGAAATACGGCCATTGGCAGCGTAACCGTATTCGACCTCGATGGGCGTGCCGGCGGGCAGACCCGGCGGCAGGCCGCGAACGATACACTCTCCCAGGGCGATGCAATCCTCCGGCCGGTGGCTTTCGCCCTCGACCACGGCAACCCGGACACTCCGTTGATCCGCTTTGGCGGTCCTGAAAGTCCTGGCGGCCCGGGCCGGCAGCGGCGTGTTCTTGGGAATCAGGATCACGTTCGTCTTCTCGCCGGTCTTTCCATGAACGCCAACCACGCCCAGGCTGTGCGAATTGACGTTGATCAGTTCACATCCCGGCTTCGCTGACGATCCCCGGGCCATGAGCATGCCCGCATATAAGGCGGCGCCGTGGGCGATCGCCTCGTCCGGTGACTGGGAGCAATCGGGCTCCTTGCCCGTAAGCCTGCTCAACATCCGGCTGACCATCGGGATCCGGCTGGAGCCGCCGACCAGCAAGACCCGATCGACCTGTGCCCACTCGAGTCCCGCCTGCCTGACCACCAGGGAAGCCGTCGTCTCCGTACGTTCGACGAGATCGCGAATCATCTCTTCCAACTGGTCTTGCCCGACTTCCACGCGCATGCGAATCCCGGCATGGAAACAGACGACCGTCGTCTTCGAGCGCTCCGACAGGGCGTGTTTCGCTTCCTGCGCGTCCAGCCACAACTGCGCTGCATCTTGCGGATCGCTCCGCGGATCGACGCCGTGGGCGGCAACGAACTCTGCCGCGAGATGGTCGACCAGCCGCTCGTCGAAGTCTTTGCCGCCCAGTCGCACGTCGCCGTCCGTAGCCAGGGTGCGAAACCGCGCGCCGTCGATTTCCAGAATGGTCACGTCGAACGTACCGCCCCCGAGGTCATACACCAGCACGCGCTCGGGCTTGGCCGGAGTCGCCGATGGGGAAACGTCCAGCAACCCGCGGTCACGGCCGTAAGCTACCGCCGCGGCCGTCGGTTCGTTGATGATGTCGAGGACCTCCAGGCCGGCAAGCCTTCCGGCGTCTTGCGTGGCTCGGCGGCGGGTCTCATCGAAGAAGGCGGGCACGGTGATCACCACTTGGCGGATCGGCCCCAGCCGCCGCTGGGCGTCCTGTTTCAAACGGTCCAGCACGAAAGCGCTGAGCACCTCGGGAGGGACGTCCCAGTGGTGCACCTTGCGATGGGCATAGATACTGCCCATGTCTCGCTTGAAACACTCCGCGTACCGGCTGAAACTCAACGTAGCGCTCCGGAGCGCTTCCTTTCCAACGACCACGTCCTCCTCGTCGAAGAACACCGCGCTGGGCGTGAGCAGATCGCCCGAACTGTTGGGCACCGTCACCGGCCGGCCCGTGGGATCCAAATACGCCAGGAGCGAATAGGTCGTACCGAGATCAATTCCGATCGGCGGTTGTTCGTCGCGCGCCGCAGGCGGTTCAGCAGGGTTCATGGCAGGAATGAGCGACTGATGACCAGGAATAGGGTACTTGGCTTCGGACCGTTGTTGCCAATGCGTCAAGTCGGCAGGGGCCGGCGTCCAGGCGTCTCGCCAGTGCGTCCACGGAAGCAGGGGCAAGATGCCCGTGCCACCCACAAGCTAACGGTTGACACACCCCTAGGGGCCCGACGGAGTCTCGGGAATGGGCGGATCGACCCAGATCTCCGTGTCGCGCCGCTCCAACCACGCGTTGATCGCGCCCGGGTCCACGACCGTGGCGTAGTGCAGGTCTCTGACGGGCGTACCTTCCGGCGCAGGGTTGCCGTACACGCCGAGGATCTTGCCCTGCGCGTTGACAATCGCGTTTCCGCAAGCGTTCGGGGGGATCTTCGCTTTCAGTTGGAACAAGCTCGGCTCATAAACCTTCCCGCGTGTGAGCCGGGGCTCGAGCGTATCGAGGATCTTGTCGACTTCTTCAAACGCGAAGCCGAAGCAGGCAACGTCCAGCCCCACGCTTAGCTCGCTTAGTTCCTCCGACGAAGCCAGCGGCAGGATCTTCGGCAGTTTTCCTTCAACCGTCATGAGGCCCAAATTCACGAGAATCCAGTCGCCCGACTCCTCGGTGGCGACCTTGGCAAAATCGCGATGAACGCGGATATCCCGAACCTCTTCCCGGATCTCTTTCGCCGGATTCGTCGCCCAGATCTTGTACCCATCCTGCTTGCGCCACTTCATCAGGTAACATGTTTCCCGAGCGCTGACAAGCAGGGTGTCTTCGCCGATCGCGCAGCACGTGGCAAAGGGGAGAAAGTGCTTGCCCGACCCGCTTCCGACCTCGACCTGGATCAAGTAAACGGCGTCGCGCATCTGTTCGCCCACCTCGCCCCAAACGTCCGTTGGCTCCTTGGCCGGCTCGTCGCGTTTTTCGCGTTCCGGACCGGCCTGCTCCGGTTGCAGATCGGGCTCTGCCGGCTCCGGACTGGGTTGAACTGCGGGAGGAACCGCCGGCTCCGGGAAAGGAGTGGGCTGCCTGTTCGGGCCGATGAGTCCAAATACTGTGAGTAGCGAGATTGGAACAAGAAGCAGAACGCAAACGGCCAGACCGACCACCGCCCAGAATGCGTGCCGCCACGGCTCCGCGGCCGCGACCGACTGGGGGCCGAACGCCGGTTGGGTCGCAGACGCCGGCGGAAGCGTGGGCGCCGGCTGAGGCGAAGGCTCCGCCCGGGGTGCAGGCACAGGCCCGGGCGGCAATTCGGCCTCTAGTTCCGAGACGGTCGCGTCTGCGGCGGACGGCAGGGGAGCCGGCGCCGATCGGCTGGTATCGCGGGAAGATGCGGTGGTCCGGGTGACGATGCCGAACGAGAAGTCCGGCCCTCGCTCCGACATCCGCACCAGGTCACCCGATCGAATTCGGGTCTCTCCGACGACGGGCTCTTGGTTGACATACAACTGGCCGGCGCCGGTCCGCTCGACCGACCAGCCGTCCTCGGCCAGCCGAAATAGGGCACCTCGGTCCCTGGCAGACGGGTCGTTTTGTGGGTCGAAGAATACCTCGCAGGCAGGGTCGTCGCCCGCTCGAAATTCCCCCGCCTCCAACAAGAGCCGCTCACCTTGCCGGGCGCCGGAAAGAATGACTATTTCTACCGCCATATCACTGCCGCCGAAGGGAGCGAGAAAGCAGCTTGTGCCGAAGCTCGCGGTCATTAGTAGGAGGGCTCTTCAGACCCCAGGGCCATGTAGATATTCCGCAGGTTGGTCATCAACACGCCTTTGTAGACTCGATCGCCCCCAGGCTCGGGCGGAGCAAACACCACCCCCGTCTGGTACATGTGCTGAAGCAGATCCAGCACGGTCCCTCCCTGAAAGCAAAGCGTTCCGTCGAAAACCGAGCGATCGTGCGTACGGATCACCCGGTGAGCCTGCAACAACAGCGATCGCAGGTGGCGTTTGGCCTCGTGGTACGTCAGGGAAACGGTCGCGTTGCGGCGATCCTCGGAAGTATAAGCCTCGTCCAAGGCGACGAACAAGCCGTTCACCGCTCCCACGAGCTTCTCCCCGTTCTCATGGCTCACCTGGCCTTGGCCCTTCAGCTCCGCCAACACGTCGTCTCGTGCCTTCTCGAAGTCAGTCCGGGCCGACTCGAAGTCCGGACCGCGCAGTCCCGGCGGCCAGAAACCCGCCAGAACCTTCGGCTCGTTGGCCGGAAACTCCAGCTCGCCGGCCTTGAAACGGACCAGATGCAAATCCTCTTGCCTCAGCTCTTGCTCCGTGGCGCTTTCCAGGGCTCTGCGGAGCGTATCGTCCACGGGCCAGTCGCCCGCGGTCTGATGGCCCGAAAAACACTGATAGGCCATGGGACCGAACAGCTCGGTCAACAGCCAGTTCAAGGGTTTGGTTACATCGCCTCTCGCCATGTCTCCGAATTGCTCCTCGACGCGCCTCTTGAGGATCTCTTGCCGATGGGCTTCCCGGTCGATGTAGTTGGGGTTCTTCTCCCTTTGCGCTGCTTTCCAGATCCTCTTCCGCTCGTAATACGCGTCCACGTGGTCCACCCAGTTCTGGATCTCCAGGGCGGCGGCTTCCGCGTGGATCTTTCGCGCGATGGCCACCGACTCGGCCAGATCGCCCTGCGCGACCAGGTACTGCGACACGGCACTAAGCTGGAACGACGCCGGCGTGCCTGCGAAGGCAGGGGGCAGAAAAACATGCTCGCGGGGACGCTGCGGTTGCCCGTCAGTCGACGACGCCAAGCACAACCCCAGGCAAATTGCCACCCAAAAGACCAGGACCTTTTGCATCGGATCCTCCCAGCCCAAACCCTACCGGAGCCGGCTAACGGGCGATCGAGTCTTCCCCCGAGACTTCTGCGCGCCGGGTGCGCAGCTCGTACACTGGTCCATGCGCTATTTGTTTGCGGCGGAAGGCCACGCCAAGAGACCGACCCGCAATGGGCGGCTCGAAGGACCGCCCGGTACCCAATGCTACACCAAGCCCCCCCCCGACACAATACGGGAGGATTCACTACGCTGCCCTCCCTTCCGCAATGCCTCCCCTTGGGGGGCTGCCGCCCGATCTTGGTGGCGTCGGGTCAGGCTATCGAGCGTTGGGTGCCCGCTAGCGGGGCGGCCCACATGCGTCCATAATTCGGTGTGACGTGCCTTGAACCTGCATTGGCGGTGGAGACGCGAGGGAGAAAGCCTGATGGCCACGTCCTGGCGAACCGTCCGCGTGTTCATCTCCTCCACGTTCCGCGACATGCACGCGGAGCGGGACTACCTGGTCAAGGTGGTCTTTCCGTCGCTGCGGGAGCGGCTGGAGAAGTATCGCATCCATCTGGTCGACATCGATTTGCGGTGGGGCATCACCGAAGAAGAGGCCCAGCGGGACCGGGTGCTCGACCTCTGCCTGGAGCAGATTGACGAGTGCCGGCCGTTCTTCGTGGGCATCCTCGGCGAGCGGTACGGCTGGGTGCCGGGCTCGTTCAGCGAGGAAGCGTTGTCGAAATACGGCTGGGTCCAGCACCGGACGGGCAAGAGCGTCACGGAGTTGGAAATCCTCTACGGCGTGCTCCGCGACCCCGAGATGCACGCCCGGGCCCTGTTCCTATTCCGCGATCCGGCGTTCCTCGCCGACGTGCCGGAGGCCAAACGCGCGGACATGACGGCCGAGGACGACGAGTCGGCCGAGAAGCTCCGCCGGCTGAAAGGGGCGATCCGCGAGGCCGGCCTGCCGATCCCGCCGCTGGAAAGCTACCCCTGCCAATATGCCGGGCTGCGGATCAACTGGCGACTGGCCCGGCGCGAGCTGGACGACGCGGCCCAAGCGGCCCTTGAAGCGGTGGCAGCCGACGGCATCGTCGATCCCGGCGAGTACGGGGGCCTGGACGATCACCTTGGCCCCACCGTCGAGCGGAACGCAGTCGTTCATCTCACCCGGCTGGAGACTTTCGGCCGCTACGTCGGCGAGCAGCTTTGGCAGGCGATCCGGGCCGAGCACGACCTGCCGGACGTGCCCCCGGTCGAAGCGGGCGCGGAGGCCGACCCGCTGGCCATCGAGCTGGACTACCACCAGCGGTTCATGGAGTCGCGCCTGCGCGTGTACGTGGGCCGGGAGAACGTCCAGGAGCGTCTGACCGCGTTCGCTGAGGGAGATGCCACCCATCCTTGCTTGGTCACGGCCGCGCCGGGCTCGGGCAAATCGGCGGCGCTGGCGTAGTTTGCCACGTCGTATGCCCAGGCACATCCCGACGTGCTGGTGATCCCGCACTTCGTCGGCGCAAGCCCCGGCTCGACGGGCCTCAGACAGATGCTGCGACGGTTCTGCCTGGTGCTCAAGGACCGGTTCGGCCTTGCCGAAGAGGTACCGCTGGACGTGAACGCGCTGCTCGCCCGATTTCGCGGGTGGCTGGAAAGCGTGCCGGGCGACGGGCGGGTCGTGCTGGTGATCGACGCCTTGAACCAATTGGACGAAACGGACAACGCCCAGTCGATGTGGTGGCTGCCTTGGGAGCTGCCGTCCGGCGTGAAGATCGTCGCCAGCTCGATCGACGACCTGGACCGTACCGAGCCGGTCCTGCAAGCCCTGGCCCACCGCCCGCTCGAGCGAGCGGCGGGAGGTCATCCGCCGAGCACCCTCGCTCTCGGCCAAGACGCTCGACGAGCGGCAAGTGGACTTGTTGCTTGCCAACCCGGCCACGAAGAACCCGCTGTTTCTGTTGGTGGCCTTGGAGGAGCTTCGCGGCTTCGGCTCGTTCGAGCAACTGGAGACGCGGATCGCGGCCTTCCCACGCCCTGGTGGCACTGGCGTCCCGCCAGTGCTCGAAGACAGCACGGGCAAGATGCCCGTGCCACCCAGCGATACGGTGGCGGCCATCTTCGGCCAGGTGATCGAGCGGCTCCGCGAGGAGTTCGACGGCGACGTGGTCCGCACGGTGCTCGCCCTTCTGGCCTGTGCCCGGAGCGGGATGTCGGAGCGGGAACTGTTGGAGATGGTGGAAGGGGTGGGCGTGGAGGAGTCCACGAGCGACCTCTTCCCCGTGCTACGTCAGCTCCGGCCCTACTTGCAGCACCGGGGCGAGATGGTCGACTTCTTCCACCGCGGCCTGTACAAGGCGGTGCGCGAGCGCTACCTGGACGAATCCTCTGTCCGCTCCTACCACCAGGACCTTGCCGGCTACTTCCACGCCAAGCTGAACCCGCCCGGCGCGGAAGCGTGGAGCGGCGAGTATCCCCGCGCCCTGTCGGAGCTTCCGCACCACCAGACCGAAGGCGAGCTGTGGGAGCCCCTGGAAGCGACGCTTACGGCCCTTCCGTTCCTGGAGAGCAAGGTGACGGCCGGCATGACCTTCGAGTTGGCCGGGGACTTCACCGCGGCCGTCGAGGCTCTTCCCGCGGACCGCCCGCGGCGGCGTACGCTCCAGCTCTTGGAAGAGGCCCTCCGCCGCGACATCCACTTCATCGCCCGGCACGCGGACGACTACCCGCAAGCCCTCTTCCAATGCCTCTGGAACACCTGCTGGTGGTACGACTGCCCGGAGGCGGCCCAGCACTACGAGGAAGGCCGGTCTCCTGGTCTCCCCTCGCGGGCTTGCGGGAGACGGGCCGAGGGTGAGGGCCGTTCAAGTATTGAGGATCGCCTGCTGCTCCACCCCCTCCTCGAATCCTGGCGCAGCTCCCGCGAGCGGCTCCACCCCAACTTCCCCTGGCTCCGCTTGCACCGCCCGCCGCCCGTGCATCTCGGTACGACACAGAAGGCCGTGTTGCGCGGGCACGAGAATCCTGTAACGAGCGTGAGCTATTCCCCGAACGGCGCGCGGATCGCCAGCGGCTCTTGGGACGATACGGTGCGGGTGTGGGACGCCACGAGCGGCGCGGGACTGGCCGGGTTGCGCGGGCACGAGGATGGGGTAGAAAGCGTGAGCTATTCCCCGGACGGCGCGCGGATCGCCAGCGGCGGAGGTTACAGAGACACGACGGTGCGGGTGTGGGACGCGCGGAGCGGTGAGTGCCTGGAGGTGATTCGAGGCTCCGGGGATGTGCTGGCGATCGCCTTAGGTTTGCAGGTATTCCCGCTGCGGATGCTGCCGCGCGGCGTGGAGACCGTCGTTGAGCGAGCCGACAAAGGCAAATCTGTTGCCTGGTTCCCGGAAAGCGTTGAACACATCGTAGCACACCCTTCCGGCTGCACCTGGGCCGGGGTGACCTGGCTGGGCAGCCACCTCTACATCTTCACCCTGGAACGCGACCCGGCAGCAGCACCGCCGGAGCGGGGCGGCATTTGGGCTCATCCGACTAAAGCGTACTTGGTTTCGTGGATGCCGAGGATTTTGAGTTGGAGGAACTCCGGGTCGCGGAATCCGTAGGCTTGGCGTTTCATCGTTTTGATCTTGT
>Ga0307378_10001531_pt1 | contig 37190 bp, 40 predicted proteins | sample UN1MG_FD_202238 | JGI IMG/M metagenome (GOLD analysis project Ga0307378, IMG submission 202238) | Soil microbial communities from Risofladan, Vaasa, Finland - UN-1 | ecosystem: Environmental > Terrestrial > Soil > Coastal area > Acid sulfate soil | place: Finland: Risofladan, Vaasa | collected...
TACTTAATATATTTTCAATGTGAATTTTTCCAATTCTTCCCGCTCCAATTACTCCAACGGTAAATTTTTTCGACATAATATAACACATAAACACTTTTTCTTCTAAATTTCAGAAAATTATTGAAGTTATTAAATAAGATACTTATTTAAAGTGCAATATCAAATATTTAATTACATTTAATTTTAATATTTCACCTTAAAAAAAGATGGTTTTAAAATAAATTTCTATAAAAAGTGAGGAATTAACTTTATGAATGAAAATGAATCTAAAAAAACGTCTTTAAGTAAGAAATTAGCTTTCGCATGCGGAGAAGTTGGCGATAATATGGCCCTAAATACCTTTTCATTTTTGATGTTTACTTTTTATTTCGCAGTTGTTGGGATACCTAGTCCTTTAATGACGTTAGGTTTTATAATTTGGGCTCTATGGAATGCATTTAATGATCCGTTAATTGGATACCTTTCAGATAGAACTAAAAGTAGATGGGGACGGAGGATTCCATGGATGATAGGCGCTACCATCCCACTCGGAGTCTTTATGATATTATTATTTACTCCCTTATCTACTTATGCTCAGAATGAGTCTGTTTTCATATACTTCATCATAATATTGGTACTCTTTGATATATCATATACATCATTTAATCTGAATTATAATGCGCTTTTTTCTGAAATGTTTGTTGATATGAAAGAGCGTAGCGCAACTGGAAGAATACGAATAATTTTTGTATTACTTGCAACTATGTTTGCTTTGGTCTTTCCCACTTTAATTATTGAGGATTTTACTAGTAATGCTCCAATTGTACAAACTCAATATCTAATCGTTGGAATCGTTGCTGCGGTAATTATATTTATCTTTTACTTTATTTTCCTCAAAAAAGGTGTTGAAGATCCTAAACATATCTCAAGAGATGCCGAATCTGCGATGTCCTTCACAAAAACTCTGAAATTTACATTCAAACATAGATCTTTTTTATGGTTTCTATTTCCTGCTCTTGGGACTTGGCTTGTAATCAATATTCTACCGACATTAGCTCCGCTTTTCTTCAAGCATGCAGTTGGTATAGATGATCCTGAATTAATTGGAATACTCCTTTTAGTGGATTTTCTTGTTGCTGCGGCGTCTACACCTTTATGGGAATTCATAAGAGTTAAGAAAGGCGCTCGAATGTGTGGTTTGATCGGGATTGCTGTATGGGTAGTAGCAGTATTATTATTTGCCTTTTCAACTAGCTTTCCAATGGCTTTAATTTTTATGCTTATTAATGGCTTAGGATTGGGTGGTGGACTTTACTTTTATGACCAGTGTATTGCTGAAATCATAGATGAGGATGAAATTACATATGGAGTTCGGCGGTCTGGCATTTACTATGCTGTTCTTAACTTTCTTATTAGATTATCAATGATTCTTAATTTCGTATTCATTGGATTAGTCTTTACGTCTACAGATTGGATGAATTATGATCCAAATCCAAATGTAAATGTGATTATAGGGCTGCGAATTTTAATGGGTATTTACCCTGCTATCGTTTTATCACTTTCCTTGATTGGTATGTATTTCTATCCTATCAAAGGAGAAAGACTAAGAGAAAACAGAAAGAAATTAACTGAGTTGCATGATAAAAAGAAAAGTAGTATAACCTAGCGAATATCTAATAATTTTTTTTTCTTTTTGAAAAATCCAGAAAAAATTTATTTCTTTATTTAATTTGTCTATATTAGTTAAATATTTATAATTATAGACTTGAGTATTATGAAAACAATAGAATTAAAAGCAAAATGGGATCCTAAACCGGGATTTAAATTGGGCTCTAAAGATATAGAAGGAATTTTAACTTATTTAGGCTCACAGGTATGGCGTAATCCTGTTGTTGAAGTAGTAGAAAAACAAAAACCTCAAATTAAATCAAATGAAGTATTGATAAAGGTGAAACGATGTGGAATTTGTGGAAGTGATGTACACATGGCTCAAACATATGAAGATGGATATATTTATTATCCCGGATTAACAGCTTTTCCAGCAACCCTTGGACATGAGTTTGCTGGTGAAATTGTTGAAGTTGGAAGTTTAGCAATTAATAAAAGAACTGGAAAACTTTATGAAAAAGGGGAACCTGTTACAGTTGAAGAAATGGTCTGGTGCGGCGAGTGCAAACCTTGTTGCGATGGTTACCCAAATCATTGTGAAAGACTACAAGAAATTGGTTTTTCTATTGATGGTGCTTATGCTGAATATATTGCTGTACCTGCCAAATTATGCTGGAGTTTAAAGAAGTTGGAAGATAAATATGATGATATTTTTAAGATAGGGAGCTTAGTAGAACCAACTTCAGTGGCATATAACGCAGTTATTGAAAGAGGTGGTGGAATTAGGCCAGGGGAGAATGTAGTAATTCTGGGAGCTGGTCCTATTGGTCTAGCAGCAGTCAAAATTCTGAAGACTGCTGGAGCAGCAGTATGTATTGTTTCAGAACCCGAAGAGAACCGTGCATCATTAGCTAAAAAGATGGGTGCTGATTATGTGATAAATCCTCTTAGGGAAGATTTTGTTGAAAAAATTAAAGAATACACTGATAATGAAGGAGCTGCAATATATCTCGAAGCAACAGGATTACCTGCTATTGTAACAAGTGATATACAAAATGCAATATGGGAATGTAAAGCTGTTAATAGCACTGTAGTTATCGTAGCTAGAGCAGAGCAAAATATGCCAGTTTGTGGTGAATACTTCCAAGTAAAGAGAGCTTGTATTGTTGGTTCTCAAGGTCATTCTGGACATGGTAATTTTCCTAATGTAATAAGTTGCATGGCTGCTGGAATGGATATGACACCAATGGTTACAAAGGAAATTTCTCTTGATAAAGTTCCTGAATATCTCAAAATTTTACAGACAGATAAAGAAAATTGTAAAATTTCAGTTAAAATAGCTTAAAGGTTCTTAAAACTAGTCAAATTTTTATTTTTGAAAGTTTTGATAACAAGAGACAATCAAAACTTTTTTATATCATTTTCATCTATTTTTGTTATTCAAAAATTAAAATTTTAGAAGAGATCTGATTATTATGAATGAAAATCAAGATGAGGAAGAAGATATTGATTTTGAGGAAGAAACTGAAAGTAGTGAACAAATTCTTGAAAAGCAGAAAAAACTAGAGGAAATTACTTTAAAAAGAACCGAAACCAGTCATTTTAAAACTCAAAATCCAGAAACTTTAGAAATTATGGAAAATGAACCGCTTTATAGAGTTCCGTTGACTAACATTATAGAAAGTAAGGATGTATACTATGTTCTTGTCGAATTGCCAGGATTAGACAAAAAGAATGTTAAAATTTCTTTACAGGAAGGAATTTTAGAATTACTTGGAGAAAAAACAATAAAAGACAAAGAAAAAAAGGAAGAGAAAAAAGAAAAAGAAAAAGATAAGAAAGAAAAAGATAAGAAAGATAAAGACAAGAAAGATAAAGACAAGAAAAAAGAAAAGTTTAAGGAAATAAAGGGTGAATATTTAAGGAGAGAAATTCGAACCACTAACTTCTTTAGATGTTTTCATTTACCTGAAGATATAACTCCTGAAGAAATTGATGCAAGCTTTAAAAATGGTATCCTACAGTTAAAAATCCCTAAAATATCAGCGGGGATTAGTGAAAAAAAAGTAATAGAAATTAAATAAATTCTAAATTTAATACCAATTTAATTTTTTACTCTTTTAATTCATTTTTATAAGATTGATCGTAAATATTCTGATGATTCTTTAGCGACATCTTCAAATGAAGGCTTCATTATCGTTTCAATTGAAGCAAACCCATCATAGCCCGATTTTTTAAAAATATTTAGAAATGTTCTAAAGTCAAAATGACCTGTTCCTGGAGCTCTACGTGTGCAATCTGCTAGATGTAAATGAGCGACATAATGAGTTATCTCCTCTAAATAGTCCCATATATAGCCGGGATCCTCCTCTAAATATGTATGGAAAGAGTCAATTAATAATTTTAAGTTTTTTGAGCCGATTTCGTCTATTAAATTTATTGATTCAGATATTGTATTATAAGAATCAATTTCAAATCTATTAATTGGTTCTAGTAATAGTAAAACTCCATTATTTTCTGCCAGACGGCAGCATTCCTTTAGGGATGATTTGATGTTATTCTTTTCTTTTTTTGAGTTACTTTCAAAATTAAAACGTCCTCGAATTAGTCCAATTATAACTTTTGATTGGATTTTTTGGGCAAAATCTAAATAATTCTGAATTCTTTGAATTGCTTTTTCCCTTATATGCTCGCTGTGATGCCCTAAAGAATATCCGAAACGAATATAGGTGCTCCCAGTTCCAATAGCAGAGATCTCAAAGTTATATGAATCCTTAATATCGTTTATCTTTTCAGTATTGATTTTTTCAGGTTCAAGAAGAGATAATTCAATTCCATCGTAATTTAAAGAATTTAAAAATTCACATAATTCTGAAAAATGTTTTAAAACTTCATCTTGAGTACTTTTGGATTCATTTAATCCAGAAACAATACTTAATTTCATGATGTAAATATCTATTGAAATTTGAATAGGATAGTGCTTTAATCATATAATAATATTAAGCAAAATTATTTTCAAATAGTAAAAAAAGAAAAATGAATTATCCTTAAATTAAGTTAAAAATCTAATGAGATCTTAAAAATGAAAGAAAACCTTATTACCAAATCTGTTATGTCTTCTTATTTTTTTGAAGATCCTAAATATAACGCTGTTAATAGAGAATTAAATAGAATAACAGTAAGGTATTATTATTTCGACTTAAAAACTAAATTAAAAACAGAAAAAGACCAAGTTTTAAATGGGAGTTTATTATTGGGAGAAGCTACTTTAATAATTGATAATAAAGAATTCTATTTAAATCAATTTGACATTTTCTTTGTTCCTCCCGAAAAAGAATTTATCATCAAAGGCAATTATAAGTCAAAATATAAAATTGCTTTAGTTATTAGCTCGACTGATACGAAAGTGGATCTATCTTTTAATATACAGAAGTATGATCTAAAGAATTTCATAATTCGAGGGGAGCCTAGCTCAAAAGAAAAAATGTCCACTTATAGAACAGTCTGGACGGCATTTAACAATGGTTTTTTTATGTCAGGTATAACAAACATTCCTAATGAATCTCTGAAAACAGGAGCGGTAACTAGTGTCAATTTAGAAAGGGATAAAAAAAAAGGAAATGCTGAAATTTACTCTCATATTCATCCAGATTATCCTGAATTATATATTTATCTTATTGATGATGATAATTATGCTATCACTCAATATTTAATAAATGCCAAGGGACAATCTGTTTGCAAAGATCTTTCAAATGGAGATGGGTTTCTCTTTCCAGGACATTTAGGACATATTAATTTCGCTAAGCCATTTTATAAAAATTTAAAGTTCTGTTCTTATATCTGGTTCATTCCTACATTTGGCAAAAAAAGGGGAATAGAGCCAATTACTTTAAAAGTTTAAACTGATAGATCATTCTATTACTTAAACAATTTTTTGTGATTAGAAATGAGTAAATGGGATTTACCCCCGAAAGGGGGACATATGGATAAACCGAGTGGTATATACCTACAAAATATGTCTATAGCTGAAATTAAAGAAAGGGTAAAAAAGAATGATGTTATTATTATTCCTTGTGGTTCTACTGAAAATCATGGTCCTGCCGCTTGTATTGGAGAAGACACTTTCTTAGTCACCAGAATGGCAGAATTAGTCGCCCAGAAAACTGGGTGTACTGTGGCTCAACCAACTTGGTATGGATCACATCCTTATCATCATGTAGGAATGCCAGGCACTATTATAGTTCCCGAAGAGATCTTTAAAGGGTTATTAAGAGCTATAATGGCAGGGTGTTGGAATATGGGTTTTAGAAAAATGATTTTGTTGAATGGACACGGCCAAGAGTATGTAATACCATCCTCGATTCATGAATTTGCTAAAAACTATCAATTACCTATGCTGATATGTAATGTCAATTGGTATCATGCAATTCCTCAATATTGTATGGATCAAGAGCATGGTGGTCCATTTGAAACGCCTTTTATTCATGCAGATGAAGCTGAAACCTCATTCTCAATGACATTATTCCCTGAAATGGTAAAAAAAATAGACATGTGTGAGGATAATACCCCTATAGGTTGGATGCCAGAGGGTCATGTAGACAAAGCAGGAAATATTTATCAAAGACCTATTAAATGGTATGGTCAAGTCGGATTTGGACCTATTGAAGTTTCTGCTTATCCGGAAGGTCACGTTGGATGTCCAAGTAAAGCAACTTTTGAGAAAGGAAAACCAGGTATGGAAGCTTTTTTAGATTATTTAGAAAAACTTGTTAATGATATACTGAAAACATTTCCACCCGGAAAACTTCCCCCAATTGAAGGAATAACTCAACGAGATCCAAAAGAAATTGAAAAATATATCAAGGGACCACTTAATGGTGGAAAAAGCATTTATGAATTAAGATACCCTCCTTAAGATCTCTATCCTTTTTTTTTAAATTTTTTTATATCTCGAAAATTAAAAAAAAGTGGATATTGATTATATTTGTGCTCCACAATATGAACAAAATTGAGCAGCATCTTTTTTTATTGGTGTTCCACAATTAGGACAATATTTTGCTCGTTCTTCTGTAAGAACTTCTTTTTCAGGTATAGATAAATGTTTAATTTGTCCGGTTGTTGTGTTAAATTTCCCTCGTAATTGACCTGAAGCTTTTAAATCTAAAATTATCGCTTGGATATCTTTTGTTGTAATTCCTGTACTTTTACTAACCTCATCTATCGTAGCATCTGGATTTACTTGAAACTCTGACAAAACTACGTTCCTTAGTTTACTTCGATTAGTTATTGCAAATATTTGACCCACCAAAATAGTAATCCCAATTCCAGTTGAGATAAAACCCCACCAAGACCATTGATCCCAAGGGATAAATGAGCTAATCCCCCAATAGAGGAATGCACCTGCGATAATTAAAGCACAAATTGAAAAACCTTCAGAATATTGATTTTTTTTATATTTCATATTAAAACCCTTCAATTTTCAAATATTTAAACAGATTTTGCTATATAATTGTTAAATGCTTTTTAAATTTTTAGCTTTATTTTATAAACCTACTATTTATAAGAGCTAAATAGAAGCGAAATATAATAGAGGATTAACTAAAACCACTCAATTTGTTATTATACACTTATTTATTATTTCAAAAACAGATGAGAAATCTACTTGATCCTCAGTAAGAATTATAATAATTTTTTCTAAAATTTTAATTGATAGAATATAAAAGTTATCAGAATGAATAACATTGAAATCTGGATTATGAACTCCGATTTCTGATGTTATTTCTTCGGCCAATTCATATAATTGGGACATATTTAACCCTATAGAAGTTTTATTGAATTCTTGATTAATGTATGATTTGATGACCGCCCCATTTTCAGAAGTAATTAAAATAAAATACAGTCCAGACTGACCAAATTCCTTTATTAATGTTTCAATAACTAAATCTGAATTTAAAATAGCAGTCATTGTGATATAATTTATTGGTTTTTTAATATATAATTTTGGGTAAAAAATAATGACTTAACTTGAAAGGTTGATTTATATAAAAGGTATGTAGAAAAATAATTTGAAATATATTGATTTTATTATTATTACAAATTCTCAAATTTATGAAAAATTAAATTATATTTCAAAATATTCATCAATTATCCCCTCAAAAGAGTGAAACGGGGTTAAATCTCCCTTAAACTCAACTACATAGGAAGAATAATACCTGTATAAGAACTCTTCTACAATTAATTGCATATATCTTTTGATATTTTCGGAACAATTTGGCTTTTCCACTATGTACGCGAATATAACATTGCTTTTAGTTTTCAAGAACATTTGGCAACCATTTCCAAGATTTATGTCTTCAAGTTTTAATCCATATTCTTCTCCAGCAATAAAATCTTGTGAAATTTACATCGGAGTCAAATTCTCGTAAAACCCGGAGGCCGACATAAGGGAGCTCTATTTATAATGAGAATATTTAAAAAATAAGGAATGGGCCTGGCAGGATTTGAACCTGCGACCTTGGGTTTAACGGATACTTCCATCAAAAATCCCAGTCCGAAGCCGGGCACCCTATCCATTCTAGATTACGTCGAGATGGACGCAATTGACTAGATTACAGGCCCTTAAACTAAGTACTAAAAATTATAGGGTTAAATTACTTTCATTTATTATTTCTAAAAAATTTTATTGAATTAGAATAATAAACACTTCAGTAATTTCTCGAATTTTATATAGGAAAAGTAGAGTATATTTCAAATATCTTCTTTTTCAAAACCATTATTTAGATATTTTATGAATAATCGAAAAAGTTTTATAAATCTTAAACCTTGTGAAAGATCTCCATCAACTTTTATTAATCCTTGCATATAAGCATCGGTTCCATATATCTCACGCTTTAAAATTTTAACTAAGATTTCTTTAGTGTATCTAATTCTAAAGGATGCACTTCTATTAATACCATGTTTGTAGATAAGTGAACCATTTGATACGTTTAACCAAAAATTAAAATTAATATCTGTAATGATGATTTGGTATATATTATCATACTCTATTATTTCTTCTCGTAGTTCTTCAGTAATTTTGAATTTGTTAACGGCAAACTTAATGATTTTATCTAAAACAGCGATAAATTCCCCATCATAATTTTCCAAATAATGGATCACAGAGTTGTAACTCTTTGAATTGAGCATACTATCTAAACTTGATACTAATCCAAATATATTATATTGTTATACCTATATATTCCTTATATTCTACATCGTCTTTAAGGCATATAAATCTTTCTATTAGCTGTTTTAAATGCTCAACAGAATAAAATTTTTATATTCTCGTTTATTCCTTTAGTTACATAACTATAATTTTTTGCGGCTATAGTGTAGCCCGGTCTTTAAGTATAACAAATCTGTTTACTTAACCGAAAGCATTCGGGACTGTCACTCCTGCGACGCGGGTTCAAATCCCGCTAGCCGCGCCATTTTCTTTTTGCTTTACTTTGAATTTATTATAAAATCTAATTAAAGAATTAAAAAAAACATCATTTCCCTAAAGTAAAACTAAAATAAAAACTAAGATAATAAAAAAAAAGATATGTATAAATGAATATGCTGAATAGAGAGGTTAAATTAAATTATTGATTTAAAACAATTTACTCCAGAGGTTCTTAGCAAGATTATGTGGACTCTACATTATGACGGTCTTCAAGACGTGCAATTTAGGAACGATATTAAGACGTTAGATAATATTAAGAGTAAGATAGAAGATCCAATTATTCACATTTATACGACGCTTTATAATACTCTAAAATCATATTCTAGCAATAAAGATTTTTATACGTCTACTATGACCGAATTTTCTGTATCATTCTATCGCCCTTGGTTAGGAGGGATGAGTAAAAGAACCTCTCTTATTAGACAATTTACTGCCGAACTTGCTAAAAATAGAATTGATAAAATAGATTTTCGATTTGTCAATGAAGAAGATTTCCGCAAGAAGATTGCTTCCATCACTTTTTATATGGTAAAGTATATGGCTACTATTAACATTAAACAAGGTGCTTATAATTCTCCAACAAATGTTTTATATGCAAATCTATTTAGAATTTTAGATGAGGCATACATGAAGCAAGATTTTTATGGTCCAGACCCAGATTATCCTCCTATAGGAGGTAATTTAAAGGATTCATGGTTAAGTTCAGCTGATTATATCAATTTAAAAGATCAGTATCGAAAAGGCGCGTTCACCCTTCAAAATGTTTTCCCAATTTGGTTATTTACTAATGCAGATACTTTTCATGAATGGTTTGCAGAGCTTTTTAATCACATGGGCACATTGCATGGAAGCACAAGCATATTTCCTACATTTAAAGACTCCAAAGATCTATTACTATTGCAGAAGTAACTGAAAGAAAATATTTTAATTAGTATTATTTAAAATTCTTATTTTAACTTTTTTTTTTAGTTTTTGAAACACTGTTTTAAATTCTATTGATTGTTTATGATCGATTTGTAAATGATTAACTTGTAAATCATCAGGTATATGATCAAGTTTGTTTCCGTCTATTAAAAGTGTTTCTAAAGATTCTAATTTTGAAATATATTCTGGAATATTATTTAACTTATTATTACTCAAGTCTAATTTTTTTAATTTAGATAATGCCCCTAGTGAAGATGGAAGAATATCTAAATTATTATATCCTAAATTTAATTCTTCGAGAGATGACAATTGTCCTATTGATTCTGGAATCTTTGTTAAGAGATTACCATATAATTCGAGTTTCTTAAGCTTAATACAATTTTCATCACTAATTTCTTCAAAAGATTCGTTTCTTTAAGAGATGTTCTAGTTCAGAAAGAGATCTTAGATCATCAGAAATAGAGTTTGTTAAAGAGGTTAATTCCTCACTGCCTAAATATCTTATATATCCCTCATTCCACAGGAACTTAATTACAGGCTCATATCCACTTTCCATTCTTTTGGCAATTTCTTCCTTAAAAACCTTTAATGCCTGTTTGTCTCCTACTTCTGTTAGCTTTTTTAATAACGGAAACGCGATATTGGAATGTAAAAGACGAGTATCGTACTCATTTTCGCTCCAGACTTGAAGGTTGCTACAATGCGCCCAGAATTGAACTTCAATCGGTATATTAGGGGGGGTCCTAATGTTCTCGAGTGATTTATCTAAATTTTCTGCAGTCTCATCAATAGAATCGATTCCGTCAAATGTGCTAATATCCTCGACAGGAATAGATATTAACAAATATTTACATTGCCGGAACCTCTCCCCAGCTACATAAATCACTGTGTCTTTACCCTCAAGCCTTAATGTGATATAATCGTTAACTCTGAATTCCTGCATTTTTTTTTTAAATTTTTTTAAGCCTTTACATATCTAATATTTATTTGCCTATTTAAATCATAAAAGTCTCTAAACATAGTAACTTTTAAATTTAGCGTATTTTACCAATTTCAACACTTGCAACAAATAAAACCTTTTTATATCATTATATCCTTTTAATATTGTTATTTATAGAATATTTTCTTAAATGATTTTCAAATTAAAAGAGGAAAATTATACAAAAAGGTTGAAAATTAAAATGGTTGACGAATCATTATTGAAAGATATTAAATCAGCACAAGATGCTGGGGCCGCTTCTGCCTCTCCGGAGGATATGATGAAGGTTTTTGAATTTATTAAGCAGATCTCTACAGAGAATGAAGATCTTAAAGAAGAGCTCGAGGATATGGATATAGCAATCCAAATGATCATCACAGATGCAGACAGGAAGCATTGGCTTACAGTAAAAGAAGGAAATTTAGATTTTGGCGAAGGAGATGTTGATAATCCTTCATTCACAATGTCTTCAACTTTAGAAGTTGGTGCAGGCATATTAATGGGAGAAGTAGACGCTACAAGTGCTTATATGGCGGGAGATATAACGGTTGAGGGAAATCTTCAAGATGCTATGGCCTTCCAAGAAATTATAGAGCTTGCTTTGGAAGCCTACGAAGACTTAGCTGAAGATCTCTGAGCAGATAATAGCTAAAACAACCAAAACTCCAAAGTAATTCTCTTTTTTTTTATTCCTTTTTTATTCTTATTTCAGAATAGAAGAAAGTTAATTATATAAAAAGGTTTTATTTCTTTTTTTTTAAAGTATTAGATAAAAAGCACTTGAAAACATAAGTAAACTGAAAATGAAACCAAGGACTGTAATATACTCATAATATTTTCCCTTAAAACCAAATTTTAAAAAATCTAATTAGCTAATTCAAAAAAATTAAATCATTGTATTTTTATTAATTGTTTGTAATAGATAGTAGACAAATTTTTTTAATAGGTGTAGTACAATAATATTGGTTTTAGAACGCTTATACTCGGCAACGGATAATTTAATTAATCAACAGTTCTATAAAGAGAAAAGTGATATAATTATAGGGAGAACTCCCGAAATTTCATTAAAGATAAGCAATTCAGGACAAATAATAAGGAAATTTAAAGATCTATTTAACGAAAATTTACATTTATTCTTAGAAGGTAAATATTTAGAGTTTCTAAAGCTTTTTAAAAGAATAAAAGGGATGGATGAAAACTATATTAGAGAAATTTACCAAGAACTTCAACTTAAATTTGAAACATTAGAGGAAGCTGAAAATATTAATAGCGTTATTGTGTACTCCCTCGTTCTAAATTCTCTAATATCAAGTATTAGAGATATTAATTTTGGAGAATCCATTAGAGAGATAAAAAGACGAGTATTAAAAAAATCAAGTATTCATGAAAACAAGATCCAAGAAGAATTGGATAAGCTATTCATGAGAAATGATAACAATATTTCAATTTTATATAATATCTCTTATCTTGATACATTGGCAGAATCTTTCAATTATATGAAAGTTGCTCATATTTGTAAGATTCAAAAGAGTAAATTTATAAATCGAATTGTTAAACTTATTATATCCTCAAAAAAATAAGTTTGGTAAAGATTCTCAAACATTAACGATGTCCTCATAAATAATTTCGGCAAGAGTATTTAAAACAATTTCTCTTAAACCTTTATCATATTTTCTTATCCTATCTGAAAACTCAAATTGAATAGTTTTACTACTTGATGAAAATTGGGATGCTCCATATTGTTTTGTTATATATCCTCCAGAAAGTACATATTCTCTTCTTCTGGGATGCCCTGGGGCAATTGATATTTCTAACTCAAGAAATTTTTCTATGATTTTTCCACGTAAGTTGTTATTCCAGTTTCTTTTTGGAATTGATATAGAGAAAAGTGACTCCAAATTATTAGTGCCTAAGATTATTTCTACATCTCGAAATCCAGTAGGGCGATTATCTTTTTCAAATCCATGTATATCTAAAAGTAATGAACGTCCAAATGTATTTATATTGTAATTTACCAATTTTTGGATTTTTCTATGGTAAAATCTATAGATTTCTCTAGCAAGATTTGAATTTTGATTATAAGCCTCACTTTCATTACGATTTAAATCAATTTTACTTCTTCGAATTTTTGAAATAATATAAGAGGGAGTTTTTAATTCTGAAGATTCTTTTTTAAATTTTAAGCTTACTAGTTCAATTAATTTCTTCGAAAATTCTATAGTCCCTCTATCAATTCCAAAAACTCCTGCTGATCTTTGGGGAATAGTTTCACATTCTAAAATTCCCCCGTGAGGCACAGATATAATTAATGGGATACTACCCTCTTCAAATTCTATATAATCTGTTAGATCAGACATTTCTACAAAATATAAATTTTAAAAATAAAAAATAAGTTAGATAATTGGAGAGTTATGTAGAGTTAAATATCGAAGTATTATAAAGACGCTGATCCAGACACCGAATCCAATTATGCCAAACGTATAATAAGCAACTGCACTTTTTTCTTTTTCGAATGTTATATATGCAAATAACCATGTTCCAAGACCACCAACCGCACATAGGAAAATATCTGTCGTCATATTCTGCAAACTGTCAGCTCGGTTTTCAAATTTTAATCCTAAATTAAGAAGAACCGTGTGCTCAATGATTTCCCAGATTATTGCGCATACAATCGTAAGAATAAATACAAGCAATAGGGAAAAGATTGGAATTCTTCCTTTTTTTTTTGGAATTGTATAAAACAGTGAGAAAAATAAAAAAACACCAATCCCAAAACAAATGTGTCCAATAGAATAGAAATCAAACCAAGAAATCCCAACCTCATCGACGGTTGTAGCAATAAAATCATTTAATAACATATAGAACTCCTTTTTCTTCTATTTTTATTATAATTTTAAAATATTAATAAGAAAATGACAATATAAAATTATGGGAATTTAGAATTCAAGAGCTAAATTGCCCAAAACCAATTACAAATTATCTTATTTTCATAAATTATTTGTAATTATGAAATTACGAATTATAAATTTAACTTAAAAAATATTGTATTATATAATATCTGATTATTGAAAATTTATTATGGTGAGTAAACGCTCCTTGAAAAATATCGCTTACATTTCTTACTATCATAGAGATAACTTTTATAGTCTAAATGCTATAGCAGGAGCTCTTGAAACAGATGAGATATTTGAAAGCATCGATTTCTATTTTGTTCCATCACGAAATAAACTTATAGATACTCTAGAAGAAGTTGTCAGAAAATATAATAAAACCATAGTAGGAATTTCATTTTATACAACTCAACTTTTTGAAACTCAAGATCTCATTCAAACAATAAAAAGGAAATTTAAAGATAAAACCTTGGTAGTCGCAGGAGGGCCTCATCCAACGGGGGATCCTTTTGGAACTCTAAAAATGGGCGTTGATATTGTTGTTGTCGGTGAAGGTGAGGAAATTATTATTGAACTTACACAAAGAATAGTAAATAATGAAAAGTTTGATAATATAAAAGGGATTGCTTACAAAAATAAAAATAATGGGTATATCTATACTGGAAAACGAAATTTAGTAAATTTAGACGATTATCCTCCATTTCCCTTGAAAAATACGCAATTTGGTGCAATTGAAATAACGCGAGGATGCCCTTATGTATGTTACTTTTGCCAAACACCATATCTTTTTGGCACAAAACCAAGGCATCGAAGTATAGAAATAATTTGTAAATATGTGCAAGAGTTAAAAAACTATTATGGAGATCTGACCTTTATACGATTCATAACTCCAAATGCTTTTTCATATGGTTCTAAGGATGGAAAGAATTTAAATTTAGAAAAACTTGAAGCGTTACTTTTTAAGATTAGAGAAATTATCGGCAAAAAAGGGAAAATATTTTTAGGAACATTTCCATCTGAAGTTCGCCCTGAACATGTTACAAATGATACTTTAGATCTAGTTTTGAAATATGCCGATAATGATAATATTACTATTGGAGCACAATCAGGCAGCCAAAGGGTATTGGATTCATGTCATAGAGAACATACAGTTCAAGATATATATAATGCAGTAGCTTTAGCATTAGAATATAATTTAAAAATTAATGTAGATTTTATTTTTGGATTACCTGAAGAAACTGAAGAGGATATCAAATTAACAATTCAAGTGATGAAGGATTTAGCGACTAAAGATGCAAGAATACATGCTCATTCCTTTATTCCTTTACCTCAAACTCCCTTTTCAAATGCAACAGTAAAGAAAATAAAGGATCTTTATAAGAACGAGATTAAACTACTAATCTCTAAAGGATTTGCGTTTGGGGAGTGGAAAAAACAAGAGCAATTAGCCATCAAGATAGCTAATTATATGAAGAAACTGAATTTAAAATGAAGTATATTATTTTACTAGTTTTATAATATCTTCCTTTACTTTAATGAAACCTTCTTTTTGTAATTGATTAAGTATTTTTTTTAATCTCTCAGCATCATCAATTTTAATTTTTTTTTGGATTTCTTTAATTTTGATCGTTTTGTTATTAATTAATATTTTTAGAAGCTCTCCTCTAATTTGTCTTGATGATCCTTTAAATGGTGCTTGCTTTCGATAATGAGCACTTTTTTTATTCAATTCTGGGTGGCTTTTTTTAAGCATTACTCCATAATCCATGAGAGCATAATACCATTCCCTAGGATTATTATTATCAACAGTAAACCTTACAATTGGTAAAATTTGTTTATCATGAACATTAGTTTTTTTAGGAAAGAAAAAGTAAATATACACTCTTCTTACATTGGTCTCAATAAAGGCTGTAGGTTTATTAAAGGCAAATGTTATAATTGATGAAGCTGTGTTATGACCTATTTGAGGAAAAGATTCCAATGTTTCTTTAGAGTCTGGAAGCTCTCCGTCATAATCTCTGACAACAATTTCTGCAATCTTTTTTAATGCTACAGCTCTTCTATTATATCCTAAACCTTTCCATTCTCTAAGAATAACATCAAGTGGAGCTTGAGATAATGTTAAAAAGTCTGGAAATTTTTCTGTGAATTTCAAAAACTTTTCTGATACCCTCTCCGTTTGAGTTTGTTGAAGCATAATTTCTGAAACTAATACATTATAGGGAGTAGTATTTTCTCTGAAAGGAAATTTTCTCTTATGATTTATAAAGTATTCGTAAATATAATTCTGAAATAAGTTTTTGACTTCATTTGTTAATCCTTTTACTTTATATGATTTGTAGAAGTCAGTAATGAATAAATTTTCACTAATTCTAGACATCAAAAACCAACAAATGAAATGTAAGTTAGGTTAACTGCTCATGGAAAAATAACTTATGGATTTTAAATTATAATTATTGCTAAACGTTTTATTCTTAATTAAGATCAAAAGCAAACACAGTAACTCCTCCCTCTATTCTTTTAAGGTTTAAAGAATAACCCGAGCTATTAATAATATGAAGCATTGATTTGTTTTCAAGCAGTATTGAACCGGTAAATGTTCTATAATTAAGTTCTTTTCCAATCTTAACTAAAGTATTTAATAAATGTTTAGTTATTCCTAGATTTCTCCAATCTTTTTGAACAACAAATGCCAGCTCCGCAATAGAAGGCTGATATGCTTTAAAGAACGCACCTAAAGCGATAATACTATTCTCTCCATCCTTACTAAATTCTGCTACTAAGATCATATCAGTGGAATAATCAATATTCACCATTGGTTGCATTTTTCTATGTCTAAAATCTTTAATTGGAGTAAAAAATCTTAAATATCTATCTCGTTCATCTAAGGAGTAATGAAGTTCTTGAATCATCCTCTCATCTGTAGTTTTAACAGGACGAATTTTTATAATTTTTCCATTTTTAAGCGTTAAGGAAGCTTCATACTTTTCAGGATAAATACTGATTCTTCCATCAATTGAAATGGGCAATTTTTGGTCTGAATATACGTACTTCCACTTTTTTGCATGATCTAATAATTCTTCTCGAAAATCGGGATGAGCAATATTTATCATTTCGAGCACTCTTTCTCGGATACTTTTTCCATAAAGATAAGCAATACCCCATTCAGTAACTATATAATGAATGTCTCCTCTTGTTATTACAACACCAGATCCCGGTTGAAGGAAAGGAACTATTCTAGACACTAAAGTACCGTCCTTTAATTTTGCAGTAGAAGGAAGAGTCATAATAGGCTTTCCATCAATAGCTCTTCCAGCACCTCTTACAAAATCAACTTGACCACCAATTCCGCTATAAAATTTGTGCCCTAAAGAATCTGAATTCACTTGCCCTGTTAAATCAACACTTAAAGCTGCATTTATAGCTACTTGTTTTTTATTTTGACTTATTATGTATGGATCATTTGTATAATCAGAAGGATGGAACTCTACCATAGGATTATCATCAACAAAATTATACAATCTCTTTGAACCCATCACAAATGAACAAATAATCTTATCTTTATGTAAAGTTTTTTTTTTACAAGTTATTACACCGTTTTCCACAAGATCCACAATCCCATCTGAAAAAACCTCACTATGAACACCTAAATCTCTCTTATCCAGTAATTCTTTTGTAACTGCATTAGGAATCTCACCAATTCCCATTTGAATTGTTGATTCATCTTCAATTAAAGATGCAACAAATTCCGCTATTTTGGTAGATTTGTCGTCTAGCTCGCCATAAGTAAATTCAATAATATCATGCTCACTTAACACAAAAGCATCAATATCATCCATATTAATAAATGAATCACCTAAAGTACGAGGCATTTTTGGATTTATCTCTGCTACGACTTTTTCAGCAGATTCAGCTATTGGTTTAACAATATCAACGTTAATTCCATAACTACAGAATCCATATCTATCAGGCGGACTTACTTGGATTAATGCTGTATCTATATGCATCTTTCCAGATATGAATAATTTTGGAATTTCAGAAAGAAGCATTGGGGTATAATCTGCTTGTCCTAATTCCACATATTTGCGTAATGATTTTCCTATAAAAAAAGCGTTATGTCTAAATAAATCTTCTATACTACCAGCAGTTTCATAATAATCCAAATCACTGAGGCTGAGGAAATGTAATATTTCTACATCCGGAAGTTTCAATCCAAGTTCAATTAATTTTTTAGTAAGATCAATAGGCTCAGCACATCCAGAATCGATAAATATTCTATCTCCGGGGTTAATATAATTTTTAATTGCATTATCAAATGAAACTTTTTTCTTACTATAATCTCCTAATGTGTCAGGGAGACTCTTGTTCGTATTTGACAAAAAATCACCTTTATATCTAGTACATACATTTAGAATAGTTCTTTTTGGATTTTAAATATAATTATGTTTTATGAGCGTAAATATAATGTTAAAGATAAATAATCAATAATAAATATTTAATTTCTTTTTAGAACTTATATTTCATTAAAAAATGATTTTCTACGATTTTAAATGGGAAAAGATAAGATTGATATTGAAGATTTAGAAGCATTCATTAATGGATTGAAAGATTCATTTGATACTTTAGAGAACATTGATCCAACACAATCCAAGGGTTTCCAAGCACAAATGGCAAAAGCTATTTCAGATTTAAGGTCTAAAAGAGCTGCAAAAATTGAACCTCTCCCAAAACATATAGGCCACTTTACAAAAGAAGATCTTAAAAACTACTTATTAAAGGAGCTAGAGTCTTTACAAGATCTTTTAGATTCTTCTGATTATAATAGGAGAAGAAAATTTGAATTAGTAAAAAAAATTGCTCTAATACGGGAGCAAGTAAATAATATGTAGACTTTTTATTTTTGTTAATATTAAGAGGTTTTGAAAATGCTAATAGATGTACATTGTCATGCTAATCTCTATTTAGTTCTTGAGGAAATCATTAAAGATGCAAAAAATGTAGGAGTACAAAAGATAATCTCTGTAGGAATGAGTTTTATTAGTTTAGAAAGGATCTTAGAAATTTCAAACAATTTTGATACAATTTATCCTGCTTTAGGTATCCACCCAGAAGAAGTGACGATGAATCAAAATATTGAGAATCAAATAGATTTAGTTATTAATTTAATTAAACAGAATAAAGAAAATATCTGTGCTATAGGAGAAATTGGTTTGGATCATCATTTTATTAAAGAGAAAGAGTTTTATCCACTTCAAAAGAAAATTTTTGAAGATATGCTTTCATTAGCACAAGAATTAGAATTACCAGTTAGTTTACACACTAAGGGAGCAGAAAAAATAGTTTTTGACATGCTACCATCATATAAAGTTCCTAATATTACTATTCATTGGTATTCTGGTCCTGAAGATCTTCTGAGTGTAGGAAATGATAGAGGTTATTTCTTCTCAATTACTCCAGCAATTAAATATTCTCCAGCAGTCAAAAAAACAGCACTAAAAGTTGACAATGAGTTTCTTTTACTTGAAAGTGATGGACCAGTTAAATATTCTGGAAAAATAGGTACTCCCGCGATGATTAGAGATGTGTTAAATACAATCTCTAAAATTAAAAAAATCGATTCTAAAGATTTAGAATTGCAGATAGAAGAAAATACCAAGAAAATTTTTCCCAAAATATTTTGAAATTTTTTTATTTACCTTTAAGAGTTTTTTCTATTCCTTCCCAAAGACCAGATAAATACATTGATCCAAGCGCTCGATCATATAAACCATATCCAGGGCGTCCTTTCTCTCCCCAAATCATTCTTCCATGGTCAGGACGAATTGCACCAGTAAACCCTACATCCACAAAAGCTTTAATTACTTCATACATATTAATATCGCCAAATTCGGTAGGATGTTCAACTTCGTGAAAACTATATTCACTTGTGTGCTTAATATTACGGCAATGAGTAAATGGAATTCGTTCCATTGAACCAAACGTTCGAATGCTTTTTATTAAATCTATTTTTGGATTTGCTCCAAGAGAGCCAGTACAAAAAGTTATTCCATTCGATGGGCTATCAACAATCTTTACAAAACGTTCTAAAGCAGCCTCATCAGTAATTATACGAGGTAAATTAAATATGGACCATGGGGGATCATCAGGATGAATGCCCATTTTTACACCAGATTTTTCTGCAACAGGAATAACTTGCTTTAAGAAATATTCCAAATTTGACCATAGTTTCTTTTCATCAGTATTAGAATAAGCATCCAATAGGTCACCCAATTCTTTTTTTTTATATTGAGTTGCCCAACCAGGCAGTTCTAATGAATTCTTTCTAAGATTTATATCTTTTAATTGTTCATGATCATAACTTAGAACATTTGACCCATCAGAAACTTCCAAATTGAGTTCAGTACGAGTCCAATCAAATACGGGCATAAAGTTATAGCACAGAACTCTTATACCAAGAGAGCCCATATTACGAATACTTTGACAATAGTTCTCTATAAATTTGTCACGAACGGGAAGCCCAAGCTTGATATCTTCATGGACAGGTATACTTTCGATTACTGAAAATTTTAAACCTACAGCTTCAATCTTCTTTTTAAGCAGTCTTAATTTATCAATAGGCCATACTTCACCCACTGGCACATCATATAATGCTGAAACAATTCCAGTTACTCTCGGGATCTGTTTGATATACTTTAGAGGTATTGGATCATTATCACCATACCACCGGAATGTCATCTCCATTTTAATTCACCTTGTTAGAATTGAAATTTTAGACACCCGCATATGCCGAAAACCCTCCATCAACAGGAATAATAATTCCATTAACAAAACTAGAAGCATTTTCATCAACTAACCATAGAAGAGTTCCAATTAACTCTTCAGGTTCGCCAAAACGCCCCATTGGAGTGTTATTGAGAATTTTTTCTGCTCGAGTGTTAAATAAACCATCTTTATTAGTTAATAGTATACGATTTTGTTCTGTTAAAAAAAAGCCTGGGGCTATAGCATTAACTCGGATTTTTACTTTAGACATATGTACGGCTAACCACTGAGTAAAGTTACTTACTGCTGCTTTTGCAGCACTGTATGCGGGGATTTTGGTTAAGGGACGAATTGCATTCATTGATGCTATATTAATAATTATAGCACCTTTTTCATTTATCATTTTTTTCGCAAATACTTGAGTTGCTAAAAACATTCCAATAAAATTCAAATTGAAGATAAATTCAATGCCTTCTTTTTCTAAATCAAAAAAAGTAATAATTTCTTTTTGTTTATTTGTTAAATCTTCCTTGGTTAGATATTCCTTTGATGTTGTAGCTTTTGGATGATTTCCTCCTGCTCCATTTATCAAGATACTCCAAGAGCCAAATTCTTTAGAAATAATTCTTTCAGCTTTCTGTAGACTTTCCATATCTAATACATTTGCCTTAACTGCGATTGCAACTCCTTGTTTTGCTGTAATTTTATCCACTAGATTCTCAGCCGCATCTTTATTAATGTCGATAATAGCAACTTTAACTCCACATGCTGCCAGAGCTTCTGAAAAACACCCACAAAGAACCCCAGCACCACCTGTTATTATAGCAACTTTACCCTTTAAATTGGTTTTGAAAGGTAAATTCATATAAATCTCACGAATTTTTAATTGAATTTATGTAATTTAAAGGAAAGAATAATAATTCCTAGTATAATATTGCATGCAATAGTATTAGTCTTTTTCCATGAACTTACTAATTTCTTCTGGGAGTTCTCCTTTATTTTCCATACGAAATAACATATCTTTTACTTCAGAGATTGTATTTCCATAAATGTGTAGAGAATTACTGAAATCTAAATAATGCCCAATATCAACTCCTAGTTGATCAGCAACATATTTTTGAATCCTTATCATCCCATTTACATTAGCTTCCCATGCTCTAAATAAATCTCTGCTTCTCCAAGTTGTTTGCATTATTAGCTTCCTATCTTTTATACGCATAAAAATACGTTGTAAACAAGGAGGATCTACATGATAGGGATCAACTAATGGTCTCCACGTTATTGCTTGTGCTCGACGACTATATGGTTTTTCTCTTAATTTCTGAATTATATATTCGACTTGATTTATTCTTGGAAAATTTAAAATGCCTATTGGTATTTTATCTATGCCAATTTTGTCTGAAATTTTCTTGTCTAATTCAAATTCTACCCCATCTTTTAATTTCCATATATTTGTATCTTCTGTAGATTTTATCTTTTCTGCTTTAATTAACTTTTGATGGGTTTTTACAAATTCGTTATCCACAAAATCAACATCATAATATTGATGAATAGTATCCTCAAGAGCAAATGGGGCATAATTGAATACTCTATCATGATAAGAATATGGAAAACTCAAACCAGATTCATATAAAAAATGATCATTAACTCCTTCTAAAATCTCTTCAATATAACCGCTCTGAATAGAACCAATTAAGTAAGTGTCTGCCATACATCCGTAGATTTCATAAGAATTTCCATACTTGGATTTAATTTTCATAATCTTTTCTTTTCGTATAATAGGACTGCTGAATGGATTTTTGATTTCTATTAATACTGTGGCGTCTTTAGAGGGTGGATCTTCGGGTTTATCGTATTCAGTTTTTATATCATCCCCATTAAATAAGACTTGCCCCACAGCTGAAAGCCAAGCGTCTCGAACATTATTTTTTGAGATGAAAAAAACTTTTGCCATTTTTGTGCCTCATATAAAGAATATTTCAATATTTATTGATATAGATATTTACAATATACCATATTAGAATGTAATTGTTAAAAATTTAATAAACTTATATTGAGTATTATAGATTTTTAATTTTCATAAATAAGCATATTCTAGTTCAAAAATATTTTATATTTTCATAACATTTATAATACCCTATTTTACATTATTTTAATATAAGAATATACAATTTATTTACCAGAATATATTTTAAAGAAAAATTCTAAGAACTATAAACTCATAAACAAACAATAAGGTTGAATATAATGGGTGACGATGACGAAAAAAAGAAAAAAGGAAAATTTGGAAAGAAATTAAAGAAAGGTTTTGCAAAAGGTTTAGGTAAAATAGTGGAAGGAGTTACTGGCTCAGAAGCAGCAGGTAAAGGAGTAAAAAAAACAGTTAAGTCTGGAAGCGTGAAGAAAGGGATTAAAAAGGGAGTTAAGGAAGCAGAAGAGGACGATTAATTCTATTCATGAAATTAAAATTCTTAATAACTTTTTATTTTTTATTATAATTATATTTTTAATAATTAGATCATATTAAATTTATAGAAAATATAAATAAATGAGTTTATACTTAAAAGTGAAGTTAAATCTCGAATTTTCTCCTCCTTTCAATGAAGTGACAAAAAGTCTCTTTGAAACAGTTGAACTTGAGAAAGAATTGACTCTTGAGGAATTGATAGATTTTTTTGGGCAAAAGTATGGTAATAAATTTATGGACTTAATCTGGGAAAATGGAGAGAAAGGAAAGTTTAACAAACTTCTTTCTATTATTATTAATGGAATAAGTTATCGAGATGATAATTTTTTAGAAACTAAAATTAAAGACGGAGACCAGATTGTCTTCATATATGTATATTTTGGTGGGTAATTTTCTTAATTTTAATTCATTATTTCTTACCTAACAATATTTTAAAGCAAATATATTATCCACATTCCAAATCCAGTTAAAATTGGATTTAAAATATTATCAGAAATATTCTTCGTAAAAGCATCTACTAATAAAAATAAAATAGTAGCAATCAGACTCATAAAAACAATTTTTTCAGTGCTAACTAATAACCAAGGATAATAAAACACTGAAATTAAAAAAACTATTATAAAGGTCGCAAAACCACCAGCAATGAATCCTTCAACAGTTTTTTCAGAATTAGTTTTAAGACTATGCTTCCCATATTTTTTACCTATTAGGCACGCTACCGCATCTGCTCCTGTAGTTATTAAAGCGACTGAAGCAAAAATTGGAAAGGGTGCGAATAAAAATGGAATGAAAGATAAAACTAAGGGTGTGGATGCTACGAATGTATGCAATTCACTTTTTTTCATATCTTGATACCAACGCTTAGCCCAATTGGGAAGCATGTAAAATTTATTTAATCGTGCTAAATCTGCTACCTGAAACATTATAACAAACCCAAATCCTACAGTGATTATTAGCCAGTAAGAAAAACTATAATTATCTAATCCCCACTGAGTTAAAACACCTAGATTATTAAGAATTGTCCCAAGTGTCCAAAAGAAAAATATAACAAAACATGTAAACAAATGTAGAAGTTTCCTTCCTAATTCTGATTTTATATCATCTTTCCAATTTTTATTAAATTCTTCACAAAATGTGCGATAATTTCTTTGAGCCATAATTTCAGGATCTCTTTTTGAGATAATAGTACTATGTATTAATGTAAGAGCCAAGAATCCAATCTCAATCAGAAAAATGAAGGATGTAACCCACCATAAAAAGTTTAATGAAGTTTGGGTTAAATTAGGTGAATGAAAGCCATACATAATGGGAAATAAAATCCCTGCCGTCAAAAATAATAGAGCTATTAATAATTCATTGGTAAATAAATGGCTTTCAATCTTTATTTTTCTATTTTTTATAAGATATAGTAAAGTGATAATAAAATATCCAATAAAGATTAAGCTTGTAGGTAAGAAATACATGTTATTAACCTTTAAAGGTGAATAATTTAAAAATTTTTATAGCATCAAGCAAGTACAATTACTCTCCTAATTAAAACCACTGTAATATAAATGAAGAGTATTCTAAATTAAGAAAGAATCTTAATAGCACGTATGTAAAACTACAACCAATTGGGATTAGGAGGTTATCTGATAGTTTAATAGGAGTGTCTGTGAAAATATCAAAAATTAAAAATACTAAAGAGAAAAATACACCCCAATAAATTCCGATAAAGAAAAAACAAATTATGAAGGTTGTGAACATTCCCGCTAATGATCCTTCCCATGTTTTTCTTTTATTCCACAAAATATAACTACTTCCGTATCTTATTCCAACTTGACTTGTCACCAAGTCGCTTATAGAGCTTATACCTAAAATAGTAAAAAATACCATTGGAGGACAAATAAAAGCAGCAAACATTTGACCAATAGCAAAATAAAGATATGTTCCATAGTTTTCTCTTTCTTCATCAGAAAGATATAATTTCGGGAAAATTGTAAAAGGAAATGAAAAAATACGAGACTTACGCGCAAACTCATTAGCTAACATAAATAAACTTAATATGTAGAAAAAGAAAAAGAGGAGATAATAAAACCAACCAAAAGAAAACATAATATCTCTTATTGAATTTGGCTCCTTTAGAATTCTAATGTACACTGATAACATATTGTTTTCGGTAGGAATCATTCCACTTGAGGACCCAGTGAAAAATAATACTAAACATAATCCAATATACCACACAACTAAAAGACCAATGAATATTAAAACGTGATTTAGCTTTCGAAGAGTGTCTTCTTTAGCTTTGCTCCAAAGTTTACGTTTTTCTAACAATTTATAATTTAACTTCGAAAAATCTTTTTTTACTTTTTTTTTACTTAGAGATACTAAACCTGTAGAAATTATCAATAATGCCACTACAAAAGCCAAGGGAATTCCTAAAGCAAAAAAAAACAAAGGAACTATGATTGGTGGTAGCAATATATCTTGAATCATTAATATTAAAAATATAGAGATATGAATAAAAACAAAAAATAGAGCACCAAATCCAAAAAAGTTATTTAAAATATCCGTTTTATGTGAAAAATGGATATAATTAAAAAGAATAAAAAAGTAAGAGAATATTATCAATGAGAACCAGATTAGCATGTATTCCATAATTTTAATAACCTAATTTATAATTATTATATATTTGGCTATTAAAATAAATTAAATCTATTGATTATTTGTTTCACTGAAATTAAGAATAATTTAAACAATACATGCAAAAATTTACAAAAAAACCGCTCTTATAATAAGTTAGTTGTAAAATTCCGAGAATGTGAAAATAAGTTTGAAAAAAATTATATTAGCTTCTAAATCAATTGATCGATACGAAATGTTCAAACGAGCAGGGATTTCATTTGAAATATTTGCTACTAATATTGATGAAGAGAAATACAAAACAAATATCTCGGATACAATTGAACTTGTAAAAGAACTTGCTAAAGCAAAAGTGTTGTTTGCGAAAAAAAAATTGAATAAAATTGATGATGCTATAATCGTTGCTGCTGATACCATAGTAGAACTTGACGGAAAAATTATCGGAAAAGCCGATACTGAAGAAGAAGCATTTGAAATCCTTAAAAGAATGATGGGTAGAACACATAGACTGATAACAGGAATTGCCATTACTGATATTAACAATCCAAAAATAATCGTGGATTCAGATATTACGTTTGTTGAATTTCTTGAACTTTCTGATGAAGAAATAAGAGAATATATTAAAACTAATGAATGGAAGGGGCGGGCTGGGGCTTATTCAATAAGAGATAAGGCAAGTTTATTTATAAAAAAAATAAATGGTTCTTCTTCCAATGTTATAGGCTTATCAATGCATAAATTATATCTAATACTAAGAACAGAATTTCAGATAAATTTATTTCTGCTTGGTGAAAATCTTTTTTAACCATAGAGGAAATTAATATGTGAATAGGGACTTTAACTCGCATAAATAAACTGAAAAAATAGTCTAGGACTTATTATCCTGAAAATTCCTTCCAAACTTTTAAATCTTCATAAAATTTTAACATCTTTTCAAATTTGGAAATTCTATTATCATAATAAGCATGATCAGCATACTTTCTTTTAGATAACTCTTTTGCTGCCAAAATCCCATTTTTATACCGAGTTATTTTTTCTTCAATCACATTTTTTTTTCATTCATATTTTTATTTAAAACACAAAAATATCACGGTATTATCCAATCAAAAAATTTAGGCACTTTATATGTTATTTTAATGATAAAATTTTCTCCATTTCTTCTTCTTTTACATTTAACAACTCTGAATGAGGAAGTCTTTCAGTAAGTAAACGCCAATTGTTGTCTTTTTTGAATATTCTTTTAAACAGCATTAATGCTTTATCCATCTGATTTTGATTTGCTAAAGAAACGGCTGTCCAATATGTCATTTCCAAATTCTCTGGAAACATTTTCTGCGCAGCATCATATTCTTCAAGTGCTATAGCCATATCTCCTTTCTCTATAGCGAGATCTCCATTATTCATATGTTCATAAGCGCGAAAAATTTTTAATAATCGGTTTAATTCTTTTAATGGCTCTCTATGATCCTCCACTCTGAGATCAATTAAAGGGTCTTCCCATTTATTCTCTGTTGGTTCACCAGCAACCACTAATATCGCAGCAGATTGTTTACCTCTTATATCGCCTCCAACCGATTCTGCAGCTTCTAGACTTTTAATTATTCGCTCTGGTAATGATAAATCATGACATTTTTCAAATGCATTGGCCATTGCTGGCCATACTTCATCAGAAAGCATCATATTTGCCTGAACAGAAAACGTATTACCGATTTTATGTCCAGCATGTTTTATACATTTTGGGCCCGTATGTGCAGCTACACGTCCTTTTGTATCCAATATAGCCACTTGTCGTACATCTCTGCCATCATCATCTGAGATTAAGAGATTAATTGCTTCTTGAGGTGATTTACCTTTTCTTAGAAGTTCAAGTCCTCGTAAACCGAAAGATTTATTAACAAGCGATTGTGTTGCAACAACTCCGACTCCCGCTTCTCCCCATGAAACGACACTTCCAACTGAAAACCAGTGACTTTGCACTCCAACCCCCATTTCTCCAGTTTCAGGATCTCTCGCAACTATAGAATAAGTATGTGCGAAAATATTATTCTTAGGTTGATTATTCTTATGAATCATAGTTATTAGATCAGTTTAAAAACTTAAAAAAGTTATATTATTCCTTTTTTAAATTATTGATATTTCAGAATGAAAAATATTAAATTCTTTTATAATTTAAAACCTTAATAAAAATCATTAATTCAAAAAAGATGAGTATAGGTGACTAAAAAGTATAAAAACGAAGGTTTGATGAAATTTTTAACCGTTATTGGCGGTTTAGTAGCTTTAGCAAGTCAAATATTTGCACTTTTTAACTTCAACTGGATTCTTGAACGTTATGTTGGTTATTATGATCCCTTATATGCAATTATTGGAATTATTATCTCGGTTATAACAATCTACACCGCAATTAATCCTAATAATCCTTTTCCATTTCACTGGCTATTTCTGTTTGTACTAGGGATTCTACTTGTTATTTTTGCCGGTGGAATAATAGCCTGTGCGCTGTTGATAATTGCTGCTCTTATAGGGTTAATTGAAGCTCTATAATTAAAAAAAAAGTAATCATTAAAACAATACTAATATTTTTTTCTTTTTGTTTTATATACCTATGTTCAAATACTAGCACTTTTCAGAAAATAATTAATTATTTCCTCCGCAATATTTATATCTGTAACTTTTTGTAATGCTGTAAATCCTGGAATTGAATTCACCTCCAATACGGTAAGTCCTTTTTCGCTCTCTATTATGTCAACACCTGCAATTTCTGTTTTAGTTATTTTTGCAGCATTAATAGCAAGATTTTTCATTTCATTAGTTAATTCTATAGGTTCAGCTCTCGCCCCAGAGTAGATATTTGTTTTCCAGCTATCACTTACTCTATACATTCCAGTAACAACCTTATCTCCCAATACTAAAATTCTAATATCTCGGTTTTGATGTTCAATAAATTCTTGTAAGTAGAAAACTTGATTTATCTGGCCAAGAGAATAAATCACATTTTCCGCAAATGCTTTATCATTCAATCTAGTTATTCCTATTCCTTTTGAACCATACAAGGGTTTTAAGACACAATCTCCTCCTAATTCGTCAAAAGCCTCTAAAGCTTTGTGAGGATCTTCGCAAATCACTGTTTTTGGAGTAGGAATATCGTGATTTTCCAAAAAAACTGATGTTAAAAATTTATCGCTTGCAATTTCTAATGATTCTCTTGAATTAATTAATTTTATATCATATTCTTCTAATGCTCTTAAAATATCAAGCCTAAAAAATATTCTTTGAGTAACAGCGGCCCCAAACCCTCTTACAAGAGCTGCTTTAGGTTCAAGATGTTCAAATTGTTTGTAAAAATTACGCTGGAAACCAATCCCTACTTTTATCGTTGAGGGAATAAAGTATTGAACCTTATAACCACGGATTTTCAATTCATTTGAGAGAATTTGGACTTCTGGGTCTTGTGAGTTTGGAGTTATAATCATTAATTCCATATCAATATCACTTTAAAATAAATTACTTAATTACTCTATAGCACTAATTTTTAAATAAATTTAAGTTCTTATAAATTATATATGAAATCAATGGATCCTAAAGACGATGAAAATGAAATTGAGAAATTATCTCAGATACTTAGTAAAGTTCAAAATATCTACTATAAAAAAAAAGAACATCTCGAAGAGTTACAGTCAGAGATTAGTGAATTAAGAGAAGTATTAAATTTCTTAAATTCTCTCATATCAGGAAAATCATTTCTCAGTGCAGACGAGATCTACTCAAAATCATTTATTAAAGAAGTGGATGGATCAATTGACGAAAAATATTTCGTAGAAGATATCTCAAAAGAAAGAGTTGAAGGAACAAATATCAAAAGAAAAATTTTTTCTAAAAGTAAGAATAATGATGAAGAATTATTATGTATCTTGAACTTTTATGATTTGAATCGGGTTGTAATAAAAATTATTGAACCAGAAAGACTATCAATAAAAGAATCTTCTGAAGAATTTATCCGTATATTCATTAAAGGAGCACTTATAGAAATAATAGAAAATAATCCTAATATGAGCTTGAAATATGATTACTATAAGAGTTCGGATGTAATTAAACACATTAATATTACTAAATTGAAATCAATAAAAGAATATGATATAATTACTTCAAAAATGAGAGAGCTTTTAAGCCAAATAGCTCGGAAAGGATAAAAAAATATAATTTAGCTCTTTTACTCATCAAGTTATTCGGAAGAACTCGTTTAAAATGGTTGATTTTATATACAAAATATTATATTGAGATAATATATTGTTTAATTAAAATAGGAAAAATTAATTATGCAGTAATTCTTATTTAAGTTAACCAAATTACCATATGGAATGTATTAACAATGGCAAAGAAAAAATCTTGGTTACAAATGCCAAAGGTCCACTCGAAATTTCATGATGAAAAACTAGAGAGTGTATTAATTGAAAAATCTTTAGATTTTTTAACTGGTGAAAAAGTTGATGCCCCTTCTTTTTTATTCCTTTCAGGAACTTTTTTTGATGTGAAATCGTTCGCTTATTCTGGATTAAGAGCTTGGAAAGGTATTGTAAAACCATCAGAAGATAATGGTGGTAGAAGACCTGTGTTGGAAGCCACTTTTGCTTCTTTATCGGTGTATTTAAGTTCCTTATTGGCACTTCAAGCTGATTTTTATTTCGCGTATGATGAAATTAAGGATATCTTGTTAGAAAAGAAAAGAGAAGATCTCTGGACGATTGTTTCAGAAAAGTTGCCATTTATCTCTATACCTCCAAAAGAAATGTATGGAGCACAAGTATCTCCTATATCCCCTTATTTTGTTATTAAACAAGACGAAGAATTAACGTTAGGAGAAATATATCCCTCTGCGTATTTATCTCAAATTATAAAGAATATTAAGACAAGATTTTTTGTCTTTTTCCAATACCAAGGATATTCTGCTTTTGGATTTTTTAACGCGCTACCTGAACTATCAAAATTTGGGTTTGAGGAACATGCGAATGATTTTAATGAAGACCCAACCGCAGAAAATTTAATTAAATATGCAAAAAATGCAAAGAATGTAAAAGAAATATTAATTGCCCTTATTCATGCTTATAATAACGCTTTACTTGAACAATTTTTAATACCAGATTATGAATTATTATTAAATAAGTTACTGGAGGGAGAAGCATAGTTGGTTAATATCGGTTTATTAGGAGATGTATCTGTAGGAAAAACGAGCATCCTTCGTTTATTTGTACGGTATTTAAAGAAAGGAGATATTGAGAAGGTAAAAGGTGGAATAAAATGTTCTGTGGTTAAGGCAGATTTTTCTGGAGAAGCTACCGTTCCAGGAGGAGAAAAAGAGGATGCCTTAAATGAAAAGGAAACAAAAACTATTCACCCTAACCGAATTGTGTTTCGGGAAGATGCGACAAATAAGGCGCATACAATTTTCGCTCCTGGTGGCGATCGAGCCCGTGCTGTAGTTAAAATGGGTATTATAACAATTTCAAGAATTGCAACCCAGATTATAGCTGTTTTTTCTCTTGATAGAGATCTAGCACCTCAATTTGAATTTTTTAATGATGTTAGATTTTTTCCAGATAAAATATATGTTTGTATAAATAAAATTGACTTAGTTGAAGGAAACAAAGAGAAAAAACTTAATGAGGTAAAAACGCAGATTATTGATTTTTTTAAAACTCGAAAAATAGCTGTTAATGAAACATTTATAACCTGTGGTGAAACCATAGAAGGATTTGCAGATGTTGAAACGTATAATAATCAAGTCGCAGAAATGATTCTAGAAATTACTACTAAACATTAAATTTTTTATAATTTTGAAGTTTAAGAATTTTGTATGATATCACTCTAATTTTTCATTTTTAACGCAATTTTTAAAAATAACTTTTCTAAATCTAGTAAATATCCAATTAAAGGAGTTAAACTCACTTTATTTAAATTCTTTTCAAACAATACAAATCCCATTTTTTTTAATTCTCTGATATCTTCTATTACCCTTTTTTTTTTTCGAATTTCTATTACTTTTTGAATTGTAGTTTCCCCAGAACTACTAAAACAACATATCAAGGTACATAATAATGTAGCTGCTAATCTAGGGTTTCCCTCAAATGGATTTGCTGAGATAGTTTCAGTGGTTTCTGGATCAAAAGAAATATACCAGTAGGAATTCAGAGGATTAAATCTTACTTGAAGACCCAAAGGTTTAAGATAATTAGATAAATTATTAATTAAGTTCTGAAAATAAATCGATTTATTCTTATCTTTGATATTCAATGCATTAAGAATTTCTTTTTTTGTTGAGCCTATTTTTGAAATATTTTCCTTTTTACTTAATAAATGCAGTATAACACTCAGTTCATTCATTTTTCAATCATCTCTACTATAAATATAAAAAATTCGTTTCTTTTTGATATTTTAATTTTCCTACCTGAAGTAGGTGCAAAAGATATACAAAATATTCAAAAATTTTTATTTGATCATCCTCATCGTTGAAGATCTCATCATAAGAGCATGGTAGCTTGTTTTTAATAGAATCAAAAAATTCAATCATTTTCTCAGTAAATTTTTTATCAGGTATTTCTAATAAAAAACTTTCTTTTGAATCAATCTTCTCAATAGTTTCAATTGTAAAAGGTTCTCCTTTCTTAGCACCTAAACGATCTTTAGAATATTCAAGAAATTCTAGGGAAAGAGTATCAATAATAAAAGGCTCTCTCCAACAATCCTCAAATAATTCAAATATTTCTGTATCTTTTGGATTTGTCTTTATGAAGTTTAAGAATTTATCTTTATTATCTAAATAGTTTAGGAAAATTCTTAATTCTTCAAACTTTTGATATAGTAATTGAAACGCACTCATGTATGTGATTGAATATTCATTAATGTTATAGATATTAAGAGAATCTTTCAAGTTCTCAAAAATTGGCACTAATTTAATATCTAAAAGTGAAATTTCTCCTGAAAGAACTCTTGTTTTAATATCTTCAATTTTCTTATTTATTTCATCAGAAAAATCTTGATATTCCATTTCTAATCATAATTTATTTTTTTTTGACGATTTTTGGTCTAAATACAGAAGAAATTTCATTCTTTCCTACTCTGGCAATTCCAATCAATTTTTCAGCAAGTAGGAATAATGAATTTGAAGATTTTGGTAAGAACATAAATAATTGTATTGGATTTTGTTCTAACGTTGCCTTTATTAGTTGATATGCTACTTCAGAGTTCTTTTCATCTAAAAACATGCCTGGTTCATCAAGTAAACACAGCGGAGAAGGTTTAATTTCTTGAAGGGATAAAATTAAACAAATCGATATTAAAGAAACTTGCCCACCACTAAGAGCAGTAAATGATTTTAATTGTTCCTTTGAAGTAGCAGCTTTAATATTAACACCTAAGTCTTCAAAATTTCCCGTCAACTCTAAAGAACAATAAGATTTTACCTGAGAATCGTGGAATTTTTGATTAACTCTTTTTTGTAGATTTTCAAGTAAACCACTGAATTTTTCATTATATGTTTTTTCCATCTTATTTTCTGTTTTAATCGCAGATTTAACATCCTTTTCCAAGTCTTTTTGATTTTTCGAAATTTGTTTAAGAGATGCTAATATCTGATCTTTTTCAATTAGAATTGAATCATCAACATCTAAATATTTGAGTAATTCTTTATCTACACCAGAGATATCCCCTTTGATATCTTCTATGGGACGAATCTTGAGTATTTCTTTTAAAATTAAAGGACTTATTTCAGAGTTAATTCTCTTTAAATCACTTTTTTTTGAATCTAGATCTTGCTTATAGGAATTTAATTTGATATTTTCTTGTTCAAAAGTTAATGTTATTTGAATAGATTTCCTCTCTAATTCCCCTTTTTTGTTTTGTAATAATAAATTTTCATTTTTTAAATCTAAAATCTTATTTTCAGTTATCTCAAGTTCTTCTTCAATATTTTCTAATTGCCGATATGTGCTGAATGCAGTAGTGTCTGCTTTTTGAAAAGCTTCCTTATTTGTTTCATACTCTTTTTGAATTAAGTTCTTTTCATATATTTGCTTATTTAGATTATCTTTCACTTCTCTTAAGATGGTGGAATTCTCACTTAATTTCAAATCCCATTTTTTCTTGTCTTCATTAAGTAAAGCTAATTCTTGAGGAATTTCTTTTAGCTTATCATTCCATTTAAAAAACTCTGGGTCAGTTTGAGATTTTAAATCTTTAATCTGCTGATCAAATTGTAGAATTTCATCCTTAAGAATCTGATTAGTTTTTTCCAAATTATGCATTTGATCGTATAATTGGTTTTTTTTTGATGTGATTCTTTGTTTTTGGTTAAAATTGTACAGAAGATCGTTGAAAGATTCCTTCTTTTTAAAGATATCTTGCTGAATTGAATCTATCTTAGCCTGCTCAACCTTCAATTCTGAAATTTTGTTATTTAAAGTTTTTAAATCGGACTCTAGAACATCAGATTGTTCTTTTTGTGTACCAGCACTTAATAATCCTTTCAATCTCTTTAAATAAGGGGTTTCATAAACGTATTTATAAGATATTATTTGTTCTCCTTTTAGTGTAACACACTTTCCTTTGAAATTAAGAGAATTGTAAATTTCTCTCCCAGAATGATAATCTTTTACGACAAGGCAATTTTTTACCTTCGAATAAATAACTTTCTTAATATCAATATCGTCATCGATAAATTTAATTAGTTCTGCTAAATAACCTAAAACACCATTAGCCGAAACCTTCATCATAGGCCTTATATCTATATTTTTTGGTAGATAGATATTACAATATGCACCAAATTTTTCTTTTAACCTCTTTAACAAGTTTAAAGTATCCCAGTCTTCAGCAATAAAACTATAGAGTAATTTTTCACCAAGAACAGATTCAATTGCATAACTTAACTCATCTTCATATTTTAAATAATCAATTAATGGACCCTTTACTTTTAATCCTCTTTTTTTTATCTCATCTTTAAGAATAGTTATGTTTGATGGAAGAATTACTCTCCGTTCTCTAAGTGAAGCCTGCAAAATTTTTAATTTTTTTAATTTTTTTGATTTCTCTATTACTAAATGATTCATTTCAGAATCAATTTCATATATTCGTAATGATGCCTTTTTTAGTTCTTTATCAAGCTGAGTCAATAGATCTTTGGTAGGATTTTCTAAAAACCATTTATTATTTTCTAATTTATGTTCAATGTCTTTAAAACTTTGAAAAAGTTGATTAATTTCATTATTAAATGCTTGTATCGATTTCTCATTCTCTTGAATTCTTACTAATCTCTCTTTTTTTTCAAAATTTATATGATTGTAATTATCCAAAAGAACCTTGTTCTGTGCTATTTTTTTTATTAACTGATTTTGTTCTATTATTAAGTTATCAATTTTTAAACCGGAATTTCTACTTTCTTTTCGTACTATTTTAATTTCATTTTCTAAGCTTTCTTGCTGTTTATTAAAATTAGTGATAACCTTTGTAAGCTCATTAATTTTTCCTGATAACTCATCTAATTCTTGTTTTGCTAAAATTTTATCTTTTTGCCAATTTTGGATTTTTGTAATTAATTCCTGCTTTTTATAATTTAATTCTCCAACTTTCTCCGATAGCTTATTTATGTTTTGTTCCTGTTTTGAAATTTTATTAGATAAAAGTTCTATTTCTCTTTCTGAAAGATCTTTCTTTTTTCTAATACCTTCTATGATAGATACGACATTTTTAGTTGTCTCTTCAATATTGATAATTTCTTTTTCTAATTTATCTTTATTTGCCCATAAAAATTCGTCATTGAATTTTTTTCTCACTTCTAATAATTCATTTTTTTGTTTTAAGCGCTCTAATTTGGGATTTAATAGATCTAAGCTTATATTCAGTGTGTTCTTTCTACTTTTTAATGATTGGAGGTCTTTATTTAAATTTAAAACATTACTCTTCTGGTGTAATAATTCTTCTCTCAAATCTTTTAATCCAATTCCCTCCTCAAGAAATGAACATAGTTCTATTGGTTTCAGATTTTTAATGGTATCAATTTTTCCTTGACTTACAAAAGCAAATTGATTATCCGGATTAATTTTAAAATCAGAAATTAATTTTTGAATTTCTTGAACTGGCACTTTTTTAAATTCTTTATCATCTTCTCTCTGTATTTTAAAGAAAGGAGATTGTCCCCTAATTACATATCTTCTTATTTTAATTATTATTTCGTCAATTTGAATATGAATTTCAACCATAGCGTGATTTTGTCCATTCCTAATAAAGTTTGACCATTTTTTATATCTTTCATCTCTTTCATTGCTACCCAAAGCAAATTTAATTGCTTGAAATATTGAGGTTTTTCCACTCCAATTTGGCCCAACAATAATCACAAATTTAGATTTACCAAAATCCACTTCATCTTTCTGGAAAGATAAAAAATTTTCTAAAATGACCTTTCTGATAAAAATTCTTGACTTCTCTATTAGAGATAATTCATTTTTTTTCAAGTTAGAGTCTGAACGAGAAGCCATTTTTACCTCACTTAAAATGTATTATTTTCCAAATGCTTGCTTTATTAGATCCACTCGCTTCTTAGCTTTCTCTAAATTAATCTGGGCTCTATTCGGAGAATCATTTAAGATAAATGGATACTCTGCTAACATCTTCATGTCATTATCTCCCAATTGTTCCTTTTTACTTAATTTATCAATAATAAGTATAAGTTCAGTATAGTTCTTAGAAGCAGCATTTTCATAAAATTGATTTAACATAAATTCTGAAATGCTAGCCTCCCGAATTCCATTAACAATATTACTAACATCCTCTGAGTCTTTAAATTTAGTAACTTTTTGGAATGAGGATATATCTTTATCTTTATGAGTTATTGTATTTATCTCTAAATTTGAATTATTTTCCGAGATAGGGGTAATAGATTGAGCTATATATTCACCAGATTCTATTAATTCAATTAAAACATCCGTTATTTCATTACTAGTCTCATTTAATTCCGAATTTAAAAAATGTTTGAATATGCCAACTTTCAATAGTTGTTTAATGTCTTTTACTTCCCAATTTTCTGTATAATTTACAATATCATTTATATCAAATACTATCTTAGGATTTATTTCTAAAAAGTCTTTTAAAACAGTTTCTCTCTCTATTTTATTTAGTAAAGGGACTTTTATAAAAAGATCAAATATATCATATAATTTGTTCGATACATTGTTAACTTCTTGAATATCATAATTTAACCATACTAGAATAATATTAGACTCAATAAAATTAAAATCAAATCTCTTACCTTGCCAAGCATTTAAAAAAACCTCTAATAAGTTTTTATCATCAAACTTCTGCTTTAATAATGGATGTGGATTAATTAGTAATAATCTTTTTTCCTCAATTTTATCTGGATCTCTATCATTTGCTCCAGTTTCACCTTCATTTTCTAATTTTTTATCAAAAGCATTAAATATGGTAATAAAG
>Ga0307378_10001532_pt1 | contig 37187 bp, 33 predicted proteins | sample UN1MG_FD_202238 | JGI IMG/M metagenome (GOLD analysis project Ga0307378, IMG submission 202238) | Soil microbial communities from Risofladan, Vaasa, Finland - UN-1 | ecosystem: Environmental > Terrestrial > Soil > Coastal area > Acid sulfate soil | place: Finland: Risofladan, Vaasa | collected...
TTCTTCCTTCTACTCTCTCGAGAAATTATTAAGGGGTGTGAAGATATTGAAGGAGATAAAAATGACGGTGTAAAAACATTAGCAATTAAGATTGGGATTAAAAAATCAAAAAATTTATCTCTCATATTTGCAGTATTAGCCGTAGTTTTCTTTATTTTACCAAATTTCACTAGTATTTTAAATCCAATGTTCTTTTTGATTTCGATGTTTTTTGGATTAGCTCTAGCTGTATATACTATAACATTAATGTTAAAACCCAATTTAGTAAAAAAGGATTTTAAAAGAATTAGTTTATTATTAAAAACATCCATGTTTCTGGGATTAATTGCTTTTATCTTTGCTAGCTTTTAACAATTCTAAAATATTGTTGAAATCTTTCTTTACAATTAAATCCTTTAATTTTTCCTTGAAGTTATAATTTAATTTACTATAAGGAAAAGTTTGAATTAATTTTCTTACTTGAGTTAAACCTAGATATTTTCTCGTATACTCTGCATCAGAATATTTATAGGTTGTGAGGAATTCACTGTCTAGTCTCTCCCTAAAAACCTCTAAAATAAAATTAAAATAATCTTTTAGTAATTTCTGTTCATCTGGTGTAATTTTAGGTTCAAAAAATACTTGGATTGGATGCGTTCGATAAGTGTTCCCTGATACATAAATTCCATCAACTTTAAAATCCTCAGAAATTATTCCTAATCCAACCCTACCTTTATAAGAACCTGTATCGACAGTTCGAACATATAAAATGTTTGATCTGATTCTCTCTTTAAGCTCGTCATTTATAGAGAGAATTAATTTCTGATATTTATTACTTTGATAATTATTAGCGTCTATGACAGTAATTTCATTATCTCCCTTATTTTGGAGAACTTCTTGTTTTAATAGATAATAATTTACTTGTAAGGGTTTTTGAACAAGAAATTTTTTAAGAAACTCATCTATTTCAGACCCAGCACGATAATTAAATTCTGGTTTAAGTATATACTCTTTTTCGAGTATCACATTTTCTTTTTTAATTTTAACACCCTTAAATTTTAGATTTTCAGATTTAGGAGCTTTTTTCCTTTTGAAGAAACCAATACAGATGTTTGTCCCCGTGTATTCGAACATTTTTGTTTCAAATATTGTCATTTTTGTTATATTATAATATTTAAGGAAATCTTTACGAAATTTATTTGAAACAGATGCACCATATAAAAAATTCGATGGAATAATATAAATCAAATTCGTAATTTCATTTCTGAGATCGTTTATCATAGCAATTTGATATAAATCTTGATAACCATTATTTTTGCCTTTAAAAAATTCTAAGTATTTTTGAGTTTCTTTATGCTTTTGTATATATCCTAAATAGAGATATGGTGGATTTGTTATATGAAATACAGGAAATTTTGTCTTATTCAAAAAATCAGGGAAGCTCTCTAAATTATCTCTCAAATTGATATTTTTATTGGCTATTTCTGAGGGGATACCGTAATTTTTAACATTTATAACACAATTTTTTACCATTACTGGTTGAATATCATATAAATAAATATGATCCTTAAAAAATTGAATTCGTTTGCTGGGGGAAATTGAATTTAAAATTGGTAGAATTAAATTCCCTTCCCCAGCAAACAAATCTATCCATTTATATTCCCACAATTTATCTTGAATTTCAGGAAATATATAATTTATAAAAATATCTTTTGAAGTTAAATGAACACCTAATGATCTTCGATAATTATTCTCTCTAGAATCTCCTATATTGTTTCCCATATTTTTTTGACGCTCTAGAACTTATAGATAATTTTATAAATAACTTAGTATCAATATTAGTTTATGATTGATTGGATTATAATGATATTTTATCAACTTTATACTTTAGGGTATCTAAATCTTGAACAGATATTTATCTCTAATCTGATTTTATTGCTGATTTTCCGCGGATTATACATCGTAACTTACTATTTCAATTATTTTAAAGATCGAAATAAAGAGTTGGGAGAAGGTGTAAAGTTATTCACTAAAAATGAGAAAATTTACTTTAGTATTAAACAAATATCTATCGTACTTTTTGGAATGATCTACTTCCCAATAACTGTTTTCATATGCTTTTATTCACTTTTAGTGAGTAGCAACTATATTAAACAAATCGGAGAAAATTTTCGCTTAAAACCAGTGAAAATCATAGCAAAACTAATCAATATTCTTGCTCCATTAATTGGAATTATTTGGTTTCTTTTAATTGAAGTAAACTACTATTCAATCGCGGCAGTAGGAATAAGTTTATTAGCTTATTTACACTATGGAATGAAAAATTCTTTCCTCTCTCTTTCTAAATTAATAGAAAAATATGACAAACGAAGTTTTAACAAATTTCCGAGAGTTGTTCAAATTATACTGATGTCCATATTAATCGCAACACCAACCGCAATTCTATCCCTATCTGCGGCTTATGAACCTCCAGATAAAAAAACTTATATGATTGAAATGAGAGATGGCGTTAGATTAGCTACCGATGTTTATCTTGCTCCCGCTTCATTCGGTACACCAAAGCCAGTAATCCTAATTAGAACTCCTTATGGAAAAAATGGTATGGATATTTATAGAACATTTTACTCAACGCAAGATTATCACTTAGTCATTCAAGATTTAAGGGGAACACATGATTCTGAAGGAGGAGACAGATTCTTACTATTTTCTAAATCATATCAAGATGGTGTTGATACTCTTGGTTGGATACTAGAACAAAGTTGGTGTAATGGTAAAATAGCGAGTGCTGGTGCTTCTGCTCTGTGTATTAATCAATATTTTTATGCAGGAATGGCCCCTGAAGGATTAGTTGCACAACAATTATGGTTTGGTACTCCAGAATTATTCGATCACGCTATATACCAAGGTTCTTATCATAAATCATTAACTGAAACATGGATAGAAAGTGTCGCGCCTGAAAATTTCCAATATCAGATAGATACATTGTTTAGTTTATTTCCAAAAAATGAGGTATTATATAATTCTACATCTTTATCGATATCAGCTGGACCACACTATTCGAACGTCTCGGTGTCTGCAATTCACGTGGGGGGATGGTATGACCACTTTCTTCAAGGCACAATCGATGGCTATATTGGATATGATGATTATGGAGCTCCTACTGCTCGTGGAAAACAAAGGTTAATAATGGGACCATGGACACATGTAAATTTGTTTGATTCTACAAAACAGGGTGAATTAACATATCCAAAAAATTCAATAGGGTTTGATTTAGCATTCAATTGGGAACATGAAGTTTTTGATTACGCTCTCCTTGGTAAATCTACAAATTGGGATAGCGCTCGAGTTGCTTATTATTTAATGGGAGACGTTGATACTCCTTCAAATGAGTGGAACTACTGGAGATATGCTTATGATTGGCCTTTGGATTATGTGAATGATAAATGGTATTTTACCTCTGAATACGGTTTACTCAATAGCTCTCTTCCATCAACAAATAAAAATTATACTTATCTCTATGATCCTCGAAATCCAGTACCAAATAGAGGAGGTCAAAATGAACCCTTCGATCTTGAAGGCCCAATGGATCAGAGTTCAATTGAAAATAGAGCAGATGTACTAATTTTTGAAACATCTATATTAAACGAATCTATTGAAATTGTTGGAAGAATTTGGGGTAACTTATTCGTAACTTCTAACTGTACCGATACTGATTTCACTGTTAAATTAACCGACGTTTATTCAGATGGCCGTTCGATGTTAATAACAGATGGGTCCTTAACCGTTAGGTCAAGATATAATTATACTACTGATGTATTTATGACAGGGGACCAAAAAGATGTTTACGAATTATTAGTTGATTGCTGGTCTACTGCTTATGTATTCGCTCCAGGACATAGAATACGTGTGGCAATATCGAGTTCCAATTATGCACGCTTTGCGGCAAACCCAAATACAGGAGCGCCCTTAGCAAACAATTATCTAAAATATAATATTGCGAATAATACTCTGCTTACGGGTCCAGATTATCCTTCATGTATAATTTTACCACGATTAGTTAATATGAGTACAACACATGTTTCATATTAAAGAAAACCCCTTAATTTTTTTAGACGGATTTAGCCAAAAATAATCCTAAAATAGTATAGAATGAGAAAATAAAAAAAAAAATAAAAAAAAATATTATTTATTTCAAAAATTTGTATTTTTCAGCCTTATAAATTCTATAGAAGTCTTCAATCGTAGTTAATACTATTACAGCTATAATTACACCAGCGATTCCTCTGAAAATAGCATAGTATTCTGGCGCAATTCCTATATTTATAAGGGGGTCCCCGGGTTCGTTAACAAGTAATATTGGAAATATTTCTGGTCGAAGCATCATTAAGATTACTACTGATATTGATGCGAGTTTTACACCTATTGTAATCCCATGGATAATCTGATGAGTAAAGAATTGCCTATTTCCTATTAATCCCCTACTTAAATCTAAGATCCCCTCAACTAAAATGAATAAACCAGCAAATTGAAGGTATAATAGAAATTCGGGATCAATCAAACTTGTTACAGCGGGAATTGGTAGCACTATGAAGAAAATTCCTACAATTATTGCGATCACTCCACCAATAATAACTCCAATTGGTTTAATATAGGGTTTTACAGGTCTTTTCTTTATTTCTGAAATTGGAATTCCTTGTTCCCTTGCTAATTCTAGTTGCTGTTTTTCTTTTTCTCGTATTTTCTTAGATTTAAAATCTTCGGGAAAATAACCCTCCATCGATAAAGCCACAAAGATTATAGTGATTATCGCAAAGGTTGAAAGGCATCCAATTTGTATTCCCTGAATTATATTTCCGAATAATTGCCAAAAATCAACATTCCCAAAAATGAAATCTACAATTTGTGAGACAAGACTAATTCCAATAACTACAGCAAACACAATTCCTAGCACTTTCAGATAATTTGGCCACAATTCCTGAGTTATATAAACTTTTGGAGTTCCTCGTCGTTTATATTCCTTCGCAATGCTTTGTGGACTCCCCATATGAGAAATTGCCATTTGAACATTTCCTATCGTAAGTTGACCAGTTTCCGATAACTCTTCTGCCTTACTCCTAATATGTTCTTCAAGCTCAGCCAAAATTTCCTTATGTTCTTTTTTATCTTTCAACCATTCAGGTAATTTTGATTTTACCTTTTTCAGATATTCTTTTATTAGGTTGTTTATTTCTTTTTCACTCATTTCTTAAACCTCTTTCTTTTAATTCTTTTTCTATATTATTTCCACATACATCACAAAACCGAACTTCTAAATTTGAAAGTTCGATTTTGTTGGCACACATAGGACAAAATAAATATTTTTCTGATTTTAAATTAATGCTTATATCATATAAAGGTGCAATAGCTTCAGTTAATTTACTGTAAAATCCAGCAAGATGATTAAATATTTTTTTACCATAATCAGTAACTCTATAGAATTTTCTCTTTCTTCCTGTTTCTTCTCTCTCAGATTTTATAATGTTATCATCTTCTAACTTTCTCAATATTGGATAGAGTGTCCCCTCTTCTATAACTAACATTTCATTTGTTTGATCTGTTAAATCTTTCAGAATCTTATACCCATGTGAACCTTCTTCACCTGCTTGAATAATTATTGATAATATACAAAGTGAACTAATTCCTCTATTAATCTCAGTTTCTTGTTTTTCTACATAATCTCTGAACTCCTGTGAAGCTATTAATGCATTCGAATCTAATTCTCTTATACGTTTTATCAAATTTTTCAACTCCATTGTTTCAATTTTTAGTTTAATTTTTAATTTTCTTTAATAATATAGTATTCTATGAATACTATGTCATATACAGTACCTAAACTTTACTATTCTTTTCAAAGTAAAAAACTTTAAAACTTTAAATTTTCACCAATTTTTACTAATTAAAACTAAAATTTTTAGAAATAGACCTTAAATCTAAATATGCATCAAAAAAATACACCTGTTATCATTGGAGCCGCTCAAATTACTCAACAAAAAGATGTGCAAATACCACTCGATCCACTTAATTTAGTTGCTAAAGCGTGTGACAATGTCCTTACAATATCAGAAGCAGATAGTTTGAAAGACATAATTGACACCATCTACATGTCTACAATTTCTAGTTGGATTTATGAGGATGCTCCAAGAAAACTGAGTCAAATCCTTGGAATAAAACCAGTTCAATATTATACCGCTCCTATAAGTGGAAATACACCTCAATTATTAGTCAATAAGGCTGCTAAAGCTATTTCTTCAGGTAAAAGTAAGGTTATACTTATTGCCGGAGGAGAGGCATCTTATTCTAAATATCGTGCTAATAAAGATAAAATTATCTTAGATTGGCCAAAACCACCTCCAGAAGCAACAAATAAAGCTCGGAAAGCAATTATTTTCTATCTAAGCAAGTTTGAAAACAGTTATAAACTTACTAATCCCCCATATATATATGCTTTGATCGAAACTGCCCTAAGAGCTGCTTCCGGCAGAAGTATAAAAGAGCACTTAGATCATATAGGCAAGCGATATGAACGTTTCTCTAGCATAGCTTCTCAAAATCCTTATGCTTGGATACAAAACAAGTTTAGTAAAGAAGAAATAATTATCCCTAGTTCTGATAACCGCATAGTTTGTCATCCATACACAAAACGTATGGTTGCTAACCTTTATGTAGATCAAGCAGCGGCAATAATTATGACAAATGAAAATATTGCACAAAATCTAGGGATTGATCAAAAATTTTGGGTTTATCTAATGGGGGGTGCTGATCTTCATAATATTTTTTATATGACACAACGTCCTCAGTTATATGATTCACCCGCAATAAGAGAAGCATCACAACTTGCATTAAAGCAAGCAGATCTAAAATTAGAGGATATTGATGCTTTTGATCTCTATAGTTGTTTTCCTTGTATGGTTGAAATTGCTAGGCAAGAAATTGGAATTCCTGATGATGATCAACGTGATTTAACAATAACTGGAGGACTTTCATTTTTTGGAGGACCTTTCAGTAGTTATTCAATGCATCCAATAGTTTCTGCAGTTGAATTAATTCAAAGAAATCCAAAGATGAAAATAATGATATTAGCAAATGGAGGATATAATACATCAGAATCGATTGGGATATATGGAAATAGACCTCCTGCTATATGTTGGAAAGAAAATGAATATGGTGATATACAACAAAAAATTAATGCGAAAATTCTGCCAGAACCTATTGAAAAAGCGAATGGAGATCTTACAATAGAGGCATATTCAATAATATATAACAGAAAGGGCTTCCCAGAAGTGGGTGTCGTAATGGGAAAGTTAGAGCGTGGAGAACGTACTTTTGCTCTGCTCCCATCAGATTCAAAAACTCTTTTAAAGTTAGAGAAAGAAGAACTGGTGGGAAAAACCTTTTTGGTTAAATATGATAACGAAACAAAACAAAATAATCTGATAATTAAGTCTTAAGTGTTTTCAATTAATTTTTAATATGAAAAACTTTCTTTAGATTAAATCTATAATTTAATCTATATTCCTAATATACAAATTAATCATAGTTTTAAAATCAAAAATTATTAAATTGACGAGATCAAAACAATTAAATAGCGGTAATTTGATTTTATATATAAGGAGACGGGTTAAGGATAAATTTATTTTAGTTTCCGAGTAGAATAAATTTTAAATTTACAAAATGTTAATAATATAATAAGAAGGGTATTATAATATGGGCCAAAAAAGTTCATATAAGGAATTCATAGATCCGATTATCATAAAAATGAAAAAGAACAGTAAATATCTATATGATACACTTACTAAGCCAAAAATTGTTAAAATTTCAATTTATGTTAGTTTGATTACATTTTTTCCAGGATTAATTACAGGATTAATCGTTGCAATCAATTTTGGCTCTCTTGAATATAGTGTTTGGTATAATTGGATAAGTGATTTAGGATCTCTTATATATACTCCCGCTCCCTTCATATTAGATTTAACATGTATATTAAGTGCAATCTTTATCATCCCTTTAATTTTAAATTTAAGTCGATTATATAGTACGCATCAAAATTATAAATTAGACAACTCAAAGAAGGAATATTATACAATCTTATTTAGAAGAATATTTGGTTATACAGGAGTAGTTTGTCTTTTTGTTGGTGTTATTGGTATGTTTTTTGTAGGAGTATTTAGTTTAGAACGATCTCCATTTAATTTGCATTATTATTTCTCAACATCAGCATTTGGTGGATTTGCTTTCGGAGCATTTTTTACTGGATTAGCAATAGTATTAAGGAAAAGAATATTCCCGAAAGTAGTAGGGTACTTCATGATATTAGGACCATCTATTGCTTCTATATTATATATAATAGCCCCAGCACCATTAACAAGACAGTTTCTTGAGTGGATACTCATGTTTAGTTCACTTGCGTGGTATTATGTTATCGTTTTCATTACTTTACAGAAGTTAAATTCGCTTCTCTTTTTCAATCCTGACTTTAAATGGTGATTTGAACGACAACTAATATATAACGACAGTTAGTCAATTCCATCAACTCGGATTTTTTTCCTAAATGAGTAATTGTTTATTGAAAAATGGACTCCATTAGTTTTAATAAATGCTTAGCATTAAAATAATTAAAAATATAGTTATTCATTTTTTAACTAAAAAGTTGTAGGATTTAAAATGAGCTATTCTGAGCATGAAATGATAAATAATTATCTTACTCAGGTTTATAAAAAACTTCCTGAATGGTTAAAACTAAAAAAAGAAGAAGCTGATAAAATTTTAAAAGATTTAGAAACTCAAATTCTAGAGGAAGCAAGAAATATCGCCGAAGGACGTGAACCATCTGATTTTGATATGCAACAAGCACTTTTACAAATTGGTACTCCAGAAAGTATTGCTAAAATATACAAAAGTCGAGGTACACCAAAACTATATATAACGGGGGAACTTTTTGATTTTTACATAAGAACAATGCTTTTTTTCTTCCTAATTGTCATTGCTATTAATATCATTGTCTCAATTTTTAAGATTATTTTTCAACCTTTAAATTGGTTAATAAGCTTAGGAGAAATGTTTTCAGGAATGTGGATTGGTTGTTTGATTACTGCTCTTGTAATAACAGTCATATTTGTTTATTTTTCTATGGAGGGATTTTTACCCGAGGATTTTGGTGTAATTCCCTCACGATTAGCTTTAATATTCCCATTCCATATATCAGAAAAAGGATTACAAGAAACTCGAGAATATACAAAAATTAAATTAGAAGAAGCAAAACAAAAAGCAAAAGAAACTATTATTGGAGCACGAGTTCGTACAAAAGAAAAATTAGCTGAAATTAAAGCAGTTACAAAAGAAAAACTTGCATCAGCACAATTGCGAAGAGAACAAAAGCTACTAGAAGCAAAAATGCGAAGAGAAGAAAAATTAGAAAGAGCTAAACAACGTAGAGAGGAAAGAAAAGAAGCAGCCAAAATGAGAAGAGAATTAAGAAAAAAACACCCAGTTACAGTAGGAGAATTAATTTTTGGGGCTATTGCGGGCTTAATCTTTGGATTAATTATTATAATTCAACCTTTTGCTGAAATTCCAGGCCTTTTTGAGATTGAATTCTTGGATTGGTTGAAGATATTTGGATTATTAATAGTTGTTAGTGGATTAATTAATTTAATTCGCTTAATTATTGGAGTAAGGAATTATACGGGACAGCAAGTAATGTTAGTAATAGAAGCTATTTATTCATTAATAGGTATCCCATTATTGTTAATTCTTTTAAATAACCCTGAAATATTTCCAATTTCTTTGTTTTCAGGAGGAGTCATCTCTATAATTCCGTATGATACTAATGATTTAGCTTACATTATATATTTCTGGGTAATAATTGGCATAATAATTGCGATATTAGGGAGTATGATTGGGAATTTTTACAAAGTAAGTAAACTTCAGAAATTTAAAACAGATTTCTACTAATTTTTTTCTAATATATTAATTACTTCTTTTTTTTCCTTTAATAATACAAATTTTCTGCAATTCGATAAAGAATTTAGACTGATTTTTTAGATTATAATCCAGGTATAAAAACATGCTCATCAATAAAAATGACAGTGATAATTAAAATAATGAAATTAGCTAAAATTCCAATAAAAATCAATTTCTTTTCTTCAATAATATCATCTATTAATTTTTTAAATACTATTTTTATGATTTAAAATTGTTAAATTATAAACATAGTTTTCATTTTACAAGATATTAATATTAATCTCAACAATTTAAGAATTAATCATGGATTTACCAAAAATACTGGAAGAAAAGTTAAGTAATATTATTTCATTTTTAGAAGGAAAAAACGTTATAGTCGCTTTTTCGGGAGGTGTCGACAGTTCTCTTTTAGCTTTTCTTTCCAAAAAATACGCTAAAGAAACACTGCTCATAACTGAAAAATCTATTCTTTATCCTGAAGAAGAAATCGATGAAGCATCTCAATTCGCTAGAAAATATGGCATAAATCACATGATTATTGAACGAAATCCCTTAAAAAATGAAGAATTCCAATGTAATCCTTCAAATAGATGTTATATTTGCAAAACTGGATTATACAATGATATTATTGAAATAAAAAATACAAAAAGTTTTGATGTTATATTAGATGGTTCAAACATTGATGACCTTTCAGATTATAGACCAGGAATGCAGGCTCTAAAAGAATTGAAAATATACACTCCATATATAGACTATAATATTAATAAGAATGAGATAAGAGAGATAAGTAGATTTTATAATTTAGATGTTCAAGCTAAACCATCAATGGCATGCTTCTCTTCTCGAATTCCTTATGGACAAATTATCACTGAAGAAAAATTAACTATGATACGAGAAGCAGAAAGATTCCTTAAGGATAGATTCAATCTAAAGCAATTGAGAGTTAGATTACATGAAAACAACTTAGGACGAATTGAATTTTTGCAAAGTGATCTCCCAAAAGTTTTAACTGAAGAAAATATGGAGCTTATTAGAAATGAGCTAAAAAACATTGGATTTATTTACGTTACAATAGATCTTGCAGGATTTCGTTCGGGTTCTATGAATGATGCTCTCAAATTAGATTGATTATTGGCTTTAGTTTTGATTTTTTATATATTTTATAATCTTATTTCGTTTTATTATTGCATTTGACGCAGCCATTTTTATTTGATTTTCCATTTCTCCTTTGGATTCAGGTATTTCTTCTCCGATTTCTTGTTTTATTCTTGTATAAGCTGATTCACGGAATCGAGGTAAAATATTTTCTTGTTTATCTTTTGAAAAGACCATTTTAATTTGGTTTGAATCATCTACATAACCAATTTCAGAACAGCTTATACCCTTTTCTCTTAAATCTGAAATTATTTTATCGGAAACATCCTCAGAACAATAAATTAGCAAAGCGTCTAAAGAAACCCCTAAATAATCAACCGATACTTTTTCAAGTAATTCGAGAACAATAGGATTTACAAGTTTTCTTACTTCCTTTTCATAAATTGTTACCCCACATTTGGCTTCATAATTAATCTCATAGAGATCTCCTCTAAGTCCACCATTCGTCACATCACACATTGCATGGATTTCATTTATGTAATTTGAATTTAAAATTACTTTGCAAGCTTCAAGAAATTTAATATTCAACGTTTCTTTAACAACATGATGGTTTCCTGAATAAATTGCAGTGGTTGTGATTGTTCCTCCTCCTGCACCTTCAGTCATAAGTATTTTATCTCCTTTTTTTATATTCCTTCGCGCAAATAGTTTACCCTTAGCAATACCAACAGCCCCAATCCCTCCAACAAGTCTATTTCCAATAACCATATCACCTCCAATTCTTAAAGTTGAGCCTGCCGTTATAGGTACATCAGTAAGTTCTGCAATTGTGGAAATTCCTGCCATAAAATCTAAGAGTTTACCAACATCAGCATCATCTCCTAAATGAACATCAACCATAATGGAAACTGGTTTTGCTCCTTTGACATAGAGATCTCGTAGTGCGGCTCTCGATCCGCTTCACGTAAACGTATTACATGAAATTACGTGAAAACCACACAAGAATGGAAAGTCGCTTAAGCGACTATGAATTCCTTCCATTTTAGATACAATGATTAAATCATCTTCGGCTTTAAAACCTTCAATATCACTAATTCTCACAGCACCAGCATCATCTAAGGAGCTTGGTGATAAAAATGCTCTCTTCTCTGTTTCAGATAGCTCTGCAATGAGCTTATGAACAAAAAAGTCGCCTGACCCCCTACAACCCACTCCTTGCTTTCCAATGGTCACATATGCCTTATTAATATCTAATAAATATCTCATAAAGGGATCTGAAACAATCGTTATATCACTCTTTTTACATTCTTCATAAATCGCTTCAGCAAGTGAAATTGCTGAACCTCTCTCAATGTCTTTAAAATCCATATATTCAGTTACCAATCGTTCAATAATTTCTTCCTTTTTAAAACCTTTTTTCATTAAGCTTCTAGTTAAACCTTCCAAATCACTCAAAAATAAAACCTTCTGTATATAAATCAATCTATATTAATTTATATTAAATAAAGAGATTATAAAATATATTTCCCCATGAAATCTATTTTTTTTAAAAAGAGAAGTTTCTTTTATTTCATTCCTATTTTGCAAAAAATATATTCAAAGCTTTTTCTCTATATTCGAGGTCATTTTCTGCTCTTTCTAGCATTTCATTTAGATTTTTTCCATTCTCTTCAAAGAAAAAATCTCTTAAACGTAAAAGTGATTTAAAAACTCTTCTTAAATTTTTAACTTCTGGATGGTTTCTATATGCTTTTAGAGTATCTTTAGAATAATCTTCCTTTTCTAAAGCATTCACAGCTACTTCAGCTGCTGCTTTTGCAGAATACATAGACTGATGAATCCCCTCACCCGTTATAGGTGAAACGAAGCCTGCAACATCACCAATGCACAATAGATTATCAGAGAATAAACTTTTTTCTAAAATTCCATTTATAGCAAGGGGATATGATCCTGACCAAATAGTCTTATAATCAGAAGTAAGATAATGGGTCTTTATGTATTGATTATTAATAAAATTATCAAACATTTTGTTTAAATTAACTTTTGACGCAATCTCAGTAGTTGAACCACAACCAATATTGAATCTTTTTTTACCCAATGGGAAAATCCAACCATATCCCATATAGCTTTGAAAAAAAACATAAAATAAATCATAATCTAACTTATTTTCGCCTTCCATTATAGCACATTTGCTAACAGTGATATCTTTAAGCTCCCATTTTGAACGTAATTCTGATTTTATAGCTAATTTTGAACTCATTCCATCAGCAAGTATAATAATTTTTCCATAATACTCTTTAATCCCTTCTGGCGTTTTTGTCTTTACCCCTAATTTTTTTCCTTCTTTTTTTACAAAATCATATGATAAATTCTTATCAAATAATTCAGCTCCCTTATTTACAGCAATGTTTCTTATTAAATCATCGAAATCTAACCTATCAACAATTACAGAATATAAATTATCTGTACGCCTGCGTTCGAGACTATGAAGATTTGCAGAATAAATCTTTGAGCCTGTGATTCTTGCGATGTTTAGTTTTTCTATTTCGGGATATAGTGCAACTATTTCAGAGGACACTGAACCTCCACAAGGTTTTCGCCATTTTGTATTTTTTTCTAATAGAGCTACCCTAAATCCCGCTTCAGCAATAATTCTAGCACAATGTTAACCAGACGGACCAGCTCCACTAATTACAACATCATACATAATTCTATTCACATGATTTCCAATATTAATTTAAATTATTAATCAATTTTTATTATTTTGTATTTTTAATTTTTGATATAAAGATCTTTCAAGAATTTCTTGCTCAGAATATCCTTTTTTTATTAAGTTCCTTGTCAATCCTTCTAAATCGCTCAAATTGCTCAAATCCTTCTAAATCTCTAAAAATTATGAATAAAAGTTTATAATATATTTAAATTATTTTGAAAATTCTTATTTATAGTTAAAAATTCCCTTTTTTTAAAAAAGACTAATATGACTTCTCTGAGAATAACAACACCTTGTCGGATTCATCTTTCTTTAATCGATGAAAATGGATACACGGGTAGGGTAGATGGTGGTATTGGTCTTATGCTAGACCGACCAAACGTAATTTTTGAAGCCTCTAATAGTGCGAAAGAATTTAAAATTGAAGCTCATAAATATTATCGAGAATCAATTGAAGTAATTAATGAAATAGCTTCTAAAGTATTTAAAACATTTAATATTAGTAATAAAAACTTTCACTTCAATCTTAAAAGATATTTTCCATCACACGTAGGATTAGGCTCAAAAACACAATTATCCTTAGCAATAGCAACAGCTATAACGAAATTGAAGAATCTTACACATTTAACTATGGATGAAATAACAAAGTTAGTTGAAAGAGGCGGAACTTCTGGAATTGGCTGGAGGGGTTTTGAAACAGGAGGTTTTATTTTAGATGGGGGTCATGATTTTGGGAAAGGAAAAGAGAAAGAAACTTTTTTACCATCATCAGCTTCAACTGCAGCTAATCCAGCATTGACAATTTTTACACAAAAAATACCTGAAAATTGGAGGTTTGTATTAGTTATTCCTAATGTAAAGAAAGGAGCATATGGAGATGAAGAAATCATCGTTTTTCAAAATAATGCCCCAATTCCTAGAAACGAAGTAAATGAAGTGTCTCACCAAATAATCATGAAAATAATCCCTGGGATTATGAAAAATGATTTAAAATGTTTTGGAGAAGGCTTAAAAAGAATTCAGAATATTGGATTTAAAAAAATCGAAATAAGTCTACAACACAAAGTTGTTAAAGATCTTTTAAAATTTTTTGAGGATTATGGTTTAAAAGCATATGGTATGTCATCCTTTGGACCAAGTGTCGTTGGGGTTGTAGAATCTGACTCAGAAGCAGAAATTTTATTAAGAGAAGTCCAAAAGAAACAAAAAAATGGTGGAGGACATATTTATATATGTAAACCTAATAATACTGGAGCAAAAATAGAATATTTATAATGATTAGAAATGCCTAAAACTAATGAAAAAATCTATTTTTCACCTGATTTAAATGAGAGGGAAAGAGCTTGTTTTGAGTCTGGTATCAAATTAGGAGCTCTTTATCATATACTTTGCGGTATCCCAATAACTTCGGAGGAGAAAATTATTAATTCTATTGAAAAAGGTATTGAATCAGCGATATCTTGCCAACCATATGTTCAATCTGTGAAAATAACATTAGATAAAGGGAATATTAAAGGAAATAAATCTACAGAATTCGATTATGATGAGATATCAGGGAAAATTGTTCATGCTGAATTAACTTTAAAATTTGCTACGATTGAAGTATTAGCAAAAATTGATTGGATTGAAGATCTACAATACCCACTTATGTATATAGAAAAGATTCATGAGATCAACAAAAATTAACAAAATTCTTTGATTTATTCTTAAATCCGTTTACAAATTATTTCTGTTATATATTAAAATTTACTAATGAGAATATACTCTTATGAAGACAAAGAATATAAGTATTAATCTTAAAAAAAATGAGAAAATACCCTTTAAAGAAACATATATCGCATTTTATAGAAATAAAAACAAAATTAAAATTGATCAAAAATATTTAGATAGCACTAAAAATCAATCGATAATATTAAATTATAAAGAATGTGAAAGGTTGATAAATTTACTCACTTCTTTTGTATTTAATGGGAAATTTGAGCCATATAAAGGAAAAATGCTTAGGTTTAAAGAAGATTAATTAATCAAACTCGAAATATACTTATCAACAAGGTGAATTGTTTTTAGGGCTCTTTTATTTTTACCAAATCTTTCAATATTCTTTATAAAATCTTTTATTTTTTCATAAATCTGTGAAAATTTAGTTTCATTATGACTCTCCCTAGCAATCTTTAAGCGAGTTGCTAGTATTGTCGCTTCTAGAGCTAGATTCTCTGCTCTATTAAATAGTTTATGAGTTTCTTGAAGCTTTTCAGTAAATATAACATCTAATTTAAACACAGGTATAACAATTTCTCCAAAATTATCATCTTTTGTTTTTTGAAATTCATGTGAAACTTCGCCTACTAAAAGTCCCCATGCTTTTTTTATATATGGCACATCCATAGAGCGAGATTCTATATATTTAAAATTATAATATTTTGAAGGGAAATCTTTCAAATCAATAGGAGACTCTGGCTCTTTTAATGCAGCTAGAGCATATAAATATACATCATCAACAAAATTGATTGCAATTGTATTATACTCCTTCAAGTTTTTATAAGTAATAGTGTTATAGAAAGGAGATATTTGTATTTGTTCTCCTTCTATCATTCTAATGCCCATACAAGAAGCATTAGGTTTAATTTCCATACCATTTTCTGATATAGAATAAGTTGTGGCTATAATTTCATATAAATTGCCCTCTTTAATTCCGAAATCTTGATAATTAAACATTTTGACCAATTTATAAGATTATATATTTTTCTTCTTGATCTGAAATAGATTCTTCTCAAAAGATAAAATTTAAAGACTAAAATGATTTACCTTAGGTCTTGTTTCAATTTCAGGATAAATTTTACCGACTATTGGTGGAGAACTATTATAAATCTCTTCAATATCTATTAGCCCATATTCGATATCTTCAACTGATTGAATACCCGTAAATGTTCCTTTTACTACTTGGCTAGCCATATCGAAATTAGCCCCAATTACAGCAACTTTTGATTTAATAGGAATTCTCAAAAAATCTTGTTTTAATGCTGTTAATGGAAAATAGAGTCTATTATGATCAACAGCATTTAATTGAAGATGTGGAATAATTATGGGATATCCATCAGAAGGATCGATATAAGCTATAGCTCTTACCCCTATTTTATCTGTAAATAGCTTGTATCCTATAACATTTAGCCTTTTTTCTTCTATATTAGTTTTTGTTTCTTTAGTAATTGCTTTAATTGCTTTTCTAGGGATACCACCAGGTGGTAAATCTCTAATAGGAGTTACAGCAACAACATTGTTATAAAAAACTTTATAAACGTTAATATACGTAAAATATCGAAAAAAGTCTGATTGATTGAAATATTCTAGGTCTTCTCCTTCGGTTTTAGCATGGGTAAAATCAGCTTTAACTTGGATGAACTTAAATGGAGCTTCAGCAGTCATGTAAAAAATTCCCTGTTTTGGGTTTTTTTGTACATATTCTTTACTCGTACCTGCAAAAAATTGCCCCCATACTATTTGATTTCTATTTTTCGCTCGATTTGATGTAATAATTGTAAGATGAGGCCAACCTCTTGAATCTATGGTAGAAACTAATTTTACCATTATATCTGGTTTAGTAAACTCAATAAGTTCATCTGTAAATTCAGAATCCCAACCAAATTTAATATTATCTTCACTCATATTTAATCAAGTTTTTTATTTTATATAAATTCTTAATGGAAATTATTAACAAGATGGAGTTGTTGATTTTTCGTTTAGTTCAGTATTTGTCTTATTATTTTCCGTTCTTTTTGTTAATCCCGACCAGTGAGGGTTTTTAACACCTGTAGCTTCAGCAATTTTAAAAAAATGTTCTATATCTTCTCTTTTCATTAACGGTTCATCCTTCAACGACCAATCCATATCTAATCTTTCATATTTTGATATGCAAAGATTATTAAACGATAGAAGATCCCATCTTTCGGGAAAATTTTCTAATTTATTAATAATAAACTCGCCAATTCCTCTAATATTTTCATCTGTTGCAGTATATTTTGGTATAATGGGTGTCCTGATCCACATTTTTTTACCATTGTTTTTCAAATTTTTACAAATCCAAATAGCATTTTCTAAGATTAATTCATTAGAAACACCAGTGTACTCTTTATGCTTATCAGAGTCTATAAGTTTTATATCTAAAAGAACTAGATCTACATAGGGTAAAATTTGTTCATAAATTTTTTTTGATGAGTATCCACAAGTGTCTATAGCAGTGGATATTCCATTTTCTTTACATATCCTCAAAAACTCGGTTATAAACTCAGGTTGTTGAGTTGGTTCACCACCAGAAACTGTTATACCTCCTTGAGATTTGGTATAATAAATTTTGTCTTTTTCTATTTCGTTATAAAGATCTTCTAACTTCCACCATTCGCCTAACATATTTAATGCTGTAGAAGGGCATTCTTCTACACAAACTCTGCATAAATTACATTTTTTTCTATCTATTAACAAACCCATATTATCAAAAGATAATGCATTTTGTTGACATGAATTTATACATGTTTTACATCCAATACATTTATGTTTAAGCCATTCAAGTTGAGATGTTTTAAGTATAGACTCGGGATTATGACACCAAATGCATCTTAATGGACACTGTTTAAAAAATACAGTTGTTCGGATACCTGGACCATCCTCTGTCGAAAATTTTTGAATTTGAAAAATTAAGGCTTCGGAACTTGCCATTATCTTAAATCTATTATCTAATTTTTTTAATTAAATGAAATAAAAATAATTATATCCTGTGTGATTCCCTCGCAATAATCTCATTCTGTAATTCAAGACCTATGGTAGTGAAATATGCATTATATCCTGTTACTCTCACTAGGAGATTCTTATAATTTTCAGGATGTTTTTGAGCGTCTTTCAACATTTCCGCATCAAGCATATTAACTTGTAAGGCAGTCCCTCCATTTTCAATATATCCTCGTAAATAAGCTTTAAATTTCTCTTTGTGTTCAGGATCTTTAATAATAGAAGGATTAAAGGTAATAGTATGACTTGCACCGTTTGGTAAGTAATTAACATAATCTCCAGTTATAGTTTTTCCGCCTAAAGCCTTACCAACTGAATTTGTGACTGCAGTTGGGCCTTTTATATCACATCCATCTGTAGGACAAATAGCATTCGAGAGAAACGATCCTTTATTTCGTCCATTTGGGGTAGCTATCGTATAACTAGCGTCTGTTCCAGCCCAATAGTTCCATGATAACATTCCTGGACGAAATTGATAATTTGTAGGAGTTTTATATTTCCAACATTCTTTTACCCATGTTTCCATTGCCAATCTTGCTAATTCATCAGCATCATCTTCATCATTCCCATATTTCGGAGATTTATTCAACATATAATTTTGCATTACTTCATTTTCCTTGAAGTTGTTTATAATAGCATCCTTAATCTGAGCTATGGTGTATTTTTTTTCTTCATAAACAAGCTTTTTAATTGATAATAATGAGTCTACGGTTGTAGCAAATCCTACACCTTCAATCGTTACAAATCTTAATTCAGGTCCTCCATTTGTAATATCTAAACCTTGTTCTATGCAACCTCGAACCATTGATGATAAATATGGTGTACGAATAAAATCTCCTCGAAGTTCTTCGCATAAATTATTAATCTCTACAGTATGTTTAATTATGAATCTGATTTGTTCTTTCCAAGCATTAAAAAAGTTGTCCCATGTTTGAAAATTTTCAGGATTTCCCGTTTCTGGTCCTAACTGTTCATTAGGTCTAGTAGTAATATCATTTTTAGGCATATTTTGACCATTCCACAATGTTAACTCTATAGATTTCGTTAAATTAGGATTGCAATTCACAGTTCCACTTCTATCATTACCTTGCATGGTATTTTCAAGACAACCAACAACTCCATAGTTCCAGGCATCCTCTTTAGGGATTCCCTCTTCGATCATACCAGCAATACTCCTCTCATCAAAATTTAATATAAATGGAGAACCTTGTGAACGCGCTATAATTTCTACTAAGATGTCTAATAGTTTATCAGGAGAATTTCTATGAAGCCTGATATTAGGTTTGGGTTCAAGGCTTGGGTACCATGAATCAAGAATTTCAATCATAGTGTATGTAAGTTCATTTGTTAAATCCTCTCCATTTGGACCACAACCAGAGAGTGTTATTATTTGACCGAGTGATGATGTTATTCCCTGTTTACCGGCTCTGATCATTGCATCATATACTGTATTACAATGAAACCAGAAACTACCCAAAATTTCTTTTGCAAACTCTTTTGTAATTATTTTTTGTTCAATCACATCCTTTTTGTATAAATCCCAAAGATATTGATCTATCCTTCCAAAGGAAAGTCCTGCTCCGGGATATGATTCTTCAGCCATTACTAACATATGAATAAGCCATATTGCTTGAACACCTTGCCAAAAAGTCTCAGCAGGTTCCCATGGTACTTTTTCCAAATTTTTAGCCATTAGTTCAAGTTCTTCTATTCTCTCAGGGTTTTTTGTCTCATTTTTTAATTTTCGACATTCTTCAGCGTATTTTTTTGCCAATTTCTTAGGAATTTCAGCCGAAATCATCATTGCTCTGAGTTCTCCTCCTTTTGCACCAGATTTTTCATCTTCGCTGAGTTTATCATAAGTTTGATGAGCTTTTTCGTATACGTATTTAAAACCCTTCATTACTATTGTTTCATAATCAGGTATAATATGACCCGGTATTGCTCCTAGATTTCCGAATCCAGATCTATGAAATTTAAAAAGGTCTTCTCGATTTCTTATGTTTTTTTTCCAATATTCCTTTGCTTCTTCCTGATTAAAGCATTTGCTTAATTGTGTATTAAATCTCCCTCCTGCTATTAAATCATTTTTAGAAATAATTTCTTGAGGAATATAATCAAGCATAACTTTTTCGAAAAATTTAGCCCTACGTTCGGATAAAGACAATTCCCAAAAATAATCTGGTAAATCAACTGTTATAGCCATTGATCTAAAAGATGATGCAAATACACCTTTTTCATTTTTTCCTAAAACTTGAATATAATAATACAATTCAGGAGTTATATAATAATCCCCCTCACTAAAAATGATATCCCAATCTGTTCCTGTCGTAAATGGCATAAATTGGTTATTCCACTCTCGGTCAAGTCCCTTAAAATAATAATCTCTAAGCCATTTAGAGCGAGGAGAAAGACCATGAGATTCTGCAATAGGGAATTTTATCTTTTTTCTTTGATAAGCGTTATTCGTATTAATCTTACTCATTTAATACATCTCAATGCATTATATCAAATTAAATTATGTTTTAATTTATAATCTAAGTAAAATAAATCGAATTCAATTATAAAATTTAAAATTATTAAAAATATAATTAAAGAAAAAAAAATAAAAATTAGAGTAAAATAATATTTTCAATTCTGAAGTTCTTTTACAGGATATTAATAATTAATAGTAAATTTACTTAAGTCTTGCTTCCGAAAGATGGAGATGATCCGTTTCGACTTTTACAAAAGCTTGAAATATTTCCTTTACTCTTGAATTTTGAGCCTCAGTTGCAGCTTGCCTGTAAAACTTAATCGCTCTATCCTCTCTTCTATGTGACTCTTCTAAGTTCGGAGTGTATTCTGGAGCGCATTTATCGTATTTTGGAATTTCTAATTTATCTAATTTTAAGATTTTCTTCCAAACAGAGGCATGTTCTAATTCAACCTTAGCAAGTACTTTAAATAACTTTTGGCCATCTAATTCAGGGGTTTTACCACTCGCACATTTATAAAAGATATTATTCGATATTTCGACTTCTAAAGCTTTTTCTGCATTAGTTTTATCATTATCGTTTAATTCAACATCCCAAGCACCTGTATCATCATATTCTGTCGATTCTACGAAATACTCTTTTAGAACCCCACAAAAAGGGCAACGACTCGGGGGGTCCTCTCCGATATATGCTTCCCCACATATTTTGCATACAAACACTTTTACACTTATCTTCCTTCACCACTTTTATAATTAATTTTTTTCCTTTTATTTTCTTACAACTTAGTATAAGAGTTCAAATTTTAATTAAATTATTAAAAATTAACACAGTTTTTATAGTTTTGAGTTAATTTCTAAAAATATAATAAGTTAAATGCAATTATTAAAAAAAAATAGAATATAAAAAGAATTATAGAATCTTTTAAAATGCATTAATATATTTAATATTCGAAATGATTTATAGAGTTCTAGGCATAGATCCTGGTAGTTTATCATGGGATTTCTTCGGTTTGGAAGATAATAAAACAATTCTTGACACATCTTTACCCACTAAAGAACTAATTGCTAATCCTCAGAAAGCTATTACTATAATTAATTCTGTAAAAAATATTGATCTAATGGTTGCTCCAAGTGGGTTTGGGCTTCCTTTAAAAAATGTACAAGAGTTAACAGAGCAAGATATTTTTTTTACGTTATTGAAATTTGATCAGAAAGAAAAAAACAAATTAGTTGGTCTAGGTGAGGTTTTAAGACTAATAAAAGCTCAAAAGATACCTGGTATCATTGTACCTGGAGTTAAACATTTACCTACTGTTCCAAGATATCGAAAAATTAATAAAATTGATATGGGTACAGCAGATAAAATTTGCACAGCTGTTACTGGAATTAAAGACCAAATGGAAAGATTTAAAGTTGGTCCAGAAAATACAAATTTTATTATGGTTGAGATAGGTTATGGGTTTACAGCAGTTTTAGCAATTGAAAATGGCCAAATTATTGATGGAATTGGAGGAAGTAATATAATGGGTTTTAGAGCTTGTGGTAGTCTTGATGGAGAATTAGCCTATCTAATTAAAAATATTCATAAAAAAAATATTTATAAAGGTGGAGTAGCCTATATTTCTGGTTATTCCGATTTGAGTTTGAAAGAAATTACACTTTTAGCCGAGAAGGATGAACAAACTAAGATTGCTCTAAAAGCTTATTTATCGAGCGTGAAAAAAGCTGTTTTTGGAATATCTTCATCATTTTCATCCAAAGATAAAATTAAAGAGGTATTGTTGGCGGGGAGAGGATCAAATTTAGCATATATTCGAGAGAAAATGATCCATGGTTTAAACGATGTTGCTCCTGTAAGAATAATGAATTCCTTTAGTCAAATAGCAAAACGTGCTGCTCAAGGTGCAGCCTTTATTGCCAATGGAATATTAGGTGGCAGATTCGAACCAATTATTAATAATTTAAAAATTAAAGAAGCTCATGGTTCTATATTAGATGATATCTTTATTCCATTTGAAAAAGAAAAACTGATAAGTGATTTAGATTAGAATTCTTATAATTACTGGCCTGCAAAGTTATGATATAATAGAAAAGATAATCAAACACGTAAAAGAGCATAAGATAAACATCATAAAAGCACCAATATCTATCTCTGCGTTTCTAACAGAATCTATTACAACTAATATTTTAGAACAGATAGAAATTTCTAATTATGATTTGATATTATTACCTGGTTTTGTCCAGTGGGATTCTACAAATTTAGAAGAAAAATTTTTAATAAATATTAGAAAAGGACCTGAATTTGCTTCTGAATTACCTGTAACTTTAAAAAATTTAGAGAATTTCAAATTATCTAATACAATACCGGCAAATAGATTATTAGAGATTTCAGGAGAAAACGAATACACAGATATTGTAAAGGAACAATTAGAACTAGCTAAAAATGAACTTGGTTCTCATACATATTACCTTAATGAAAAAAAATCAAATATCATAATTGGAAGGAATATGCCACCCCCCATAATTGCTGAGATTGTTAATTGTACTGAAAAAAGCAATGAGCATATTCTTAAAAAAGCAAAGCATTATATCAATTCTGGAGCGGATATTATAGATATTGGATGTATATCTAATAAACCAAATCCCGAAAGAATCAAAGAGATAATCAAATTAATTAGGTCCAAACATGATGTTTTGATAAGTATCGATTCAATGTTACCAGAAGAGATAAATGCTGCTGCAGATGAAAATATTGACCTGATTTTAAGTTTAGATTTCGGCAATTATGAAGAAATGTTAAATCTCCCTAAAAACATTCCTATTGTTATACTCCCCACAAATGTTAAGGAAGCCTATTTTCCTAAAGATCCTGAGACTCGAGTTAAAAATTTATTTAAATTAACAAAGACATTATTAAGCAATGGATTTAAGAAATTAATAGCTGATCCATTATTAGAAACTCCAATAAGTCCAGGAATTTGCAACTCTTTGGAAGCTTATTTTCTATATAAAAAGAAAGTTATTGAAAATAAGTACAAAGCTTTTGAATTACCAATGTTTTTTGGAATTTCAAATGTAGTAGAACTCATGGATATTGATTCTGTCGGAATTAATGGACTTTTAGCTAGTATTGCAATTGAATTAGATATGGGAATTCTTTTTACTGTTGAACATAGTGCAAAATTAATGGGAGGGGTAAGAGAATTAAAAGAAAGTGTAAAATTAAATTATATTGCCAAACATAATAAAACTCCCCCAATAAACCAAGGAATCTCAATATTAAAGGCTAAAGGTAAAACAAGTCAAGAATTACCTCCTATAAGTCAAGCTAATGTGATATTAGTAGATAAAACCGTACAAGATTATAACCCCGACACTAATGGATATTTTAGAATTTATACAGATAACTATTCTAAAAAAATTTTTATTCATTTCTATTCTTATAATGACAAATTGCTTCAAACTTTTATAGGGGAAAATGCTGAAGCTTTAAGTAAAAAGATAATTCAAAATGGCTTAACTAAAGATATATATCATTTAAATTATTTAGGTAGAGAATTGAAAAAAGCAGAAATATGCTTATTTTTTGGAAAACCTTATATCCAAGATGAATAAAAAAAAAATTATTTATTAAACAATTTCATGACATATTTTTGCGTCGATACCAGGTTCTAAAAGTGGACCTAGTTTTGCCATGTTCTTACCTAAATTTTTATTATGTTGTTTCAATGCATCAGAATCAGCATATACTTCATAAAAAATAATTGAATTTTCCTCTTCCTTTATTGTATGAGGAATGTATTGTAAACATCCCGGTTCTGATTCTTTTATTTTAGGTATAACTTCTTTTAAGGCTTCAATTGCTTTTTCCATATTTCCGGTTTTCACTCGAACTGTTGCAATTAATGTTATTGGGATTATAACCACCAATTCTTTCTTTAAAATTTTATTATTTCTTTTAATTTTTAAAAGATAATTAATAAAAATGTAACTTCCATAAAAAATTGCTCGAATAATAAATTCATGAGTAGAAATTTATATAAGTAATAAACTTATATAGCATACGCTTAAGAACTAAATAAAGTGAAATGGTCTGATATTATGATCCCAAAAAATATGGAATCATTTCTTAATGAACAACTCCCTAAAGCTACCTTTAAAGCTCGGCTTAAAAAAGATCAAGGAAAATGTTATATAGAATTTAGCAACTTAGATGTCCATCTTTTATCACATTTAGGGATTATTAGTGATAAAGTAGGTCCTCACCTAGTTGCATGTATATGGGATGAAGATTCACCTCTTGAAATCGGCGGATATGTAGTCGTGGATTCTCTCGCGGGAGGTCGCCCTTCAATGGGGGGAATTAGGATGTTACCAAATATAACACCATCTGATATCCATAATTTAGCACGAGGTATGACGTTAAAAAATGCTGCTGCTAATCTTCCTTATGGAGGTGGAAAAGCAGGAATTGTGGCTGAAACGGACCTTTCTTCCGAAACACATACTGAAGTTGTTCATGGATTCGCTCGACTAATTAGACGATATAAAGATATTTACCTTCCAGGACCTGATGTTGGTACGAATGATGCTGATATGAAGACTATTGCTATTGAGAATGGGTTGGATAATGCTCTCTCTAAACCTGCTGATATGGGAGGGAATCGTATAGATGAACTTGGAGCTGCCGCCGGAGGTGTTATAATTGCTTTACAAACTCTGTTAGAAATAATGCCAAGATTAAGGATACTTACTCAATTCGCTAATTTGGAAATTCCTAATATGAAAGATCTTAACATTTTGATTCAAGGTTTTGGGGCTGTCGGTGCACATGCGGCTCGTATATTGAAAGAAAGATTACCTGAAGCAAAAGTTATAGGTATTAGTGATTTAGAGGGATATTTATATAATGAATCCGGATTACCTATTGGAGAATTATTTAAATTATGGAAAGAAAACAAATTAGTCACTAATATATATTTTAAAAAACAAATAATCTCAGAAGGATATAAACATCCAACTAAATTTTCTACGAATGCAGATAATTTACTCTTGGAAAATGCATTTTGTTTCATTCCTGCAGCTCCTATTTTTAACTATTTATGTGTTAGAAGTTCTGAAAACCCGTCAATGACTGTTGATCGAATGGGAAAATGGTCATTGATTATTGAAGGTGCGAATACATATTCTCCCGATCCAAATAGGAAAACTGCCCGAATTCGGATGGAACAAATTGTATATCGAGAAAAAGGAGTTATGATCGCAAATGATTATTTAGTTAATTCAGGTGGGGTAATATTTGCAGCACAAGAACATGTTATAAAAACCCCAGATCACTTACAAATTCCAGAAGAAATGTTAGGCAATCGTGAGGCCGTGCAGAAATGGTTAAAAGACCATACAAATGAATTTGCTGAATTATCAAAACAACGCTTAATAGCAGGTGAAGAATACAGAGAAAAAGTAATTCATAATAACATGATTGAATTAGTTGATATGTTAACTAAATATCCAGATATGTTACCCTGCACTGCTGCTGAACAAATAAGCCTCCAACGTCTTACAGCAAAAGAAAGCCAACGTACAGCTAAAGATATTATGATACCTATACCAACTATAGACGTTAAAAGCACAATTCAAGAAGCTGCATCACTTATTATTAAAGAAGTTAGTGATATCATTGCTATTCTTTCGAGTGGCAAACTTGTAGGTGTTGTAACTGTTTGGGATATTACTAAAGCTATAGCGGAGGGAAATGTAGATGCTACTCTTGATAAAATAATGACTAGAGATGTTATTACTGCTAATCCAAAATTTACAATTGTAGATATAGTTCGGGAATTAGAACAATATAAGATCTCAGCAATGCCTGTTGTACAAGAAGGTACTGTATTAGGAAAAGTTAACTCAGATCTCATAGCACAACGTTATGTATTAGATTTACTTCAGTCTCGAGAACCCCATTAATAACTAAAATTATAAATATAATTTTTTAAGAATATCAAGATCTTAATAATATTTTATTATATTATATAAAGTATCTCTTTGCGCTGGTCTTTTTCCCGCGTTATTTATCAAATTTATAATTTCTTCTGGAGATAAATACTCACCAAATTCAGCACCAGCACTTTTTGATATATTTTCTTCCATCAATGTTCCAGAGAAGTCATTTACTCCATAATTTAAAGAAACTTGGGCAAAATTTGGTCCCAATTTTACCCAACTACATTGGATATTATCAATGTAATCATTTAAAAATAATCTTGCTACACAAAATAGTTTCAAATCATCCATTCCATAGCTAGGATTTAAAGGATAATTTTCAAGTTGAGACAAAATTGGATTTTCCTTTACAAAAGGTAAGGGTACAAATTCAGTAAAACCATGAGTTTCGTTTTGAATTTCTCTTAAAATTTCTAAATGCTTAACTCTATCAATTAATTTCTCGATATGTCCATACATTATAGTAGATGTTGTTGGAATCCCTAATCTATGAGCTGTAGTAATGATATCTTTCCATTGAGAAGTACTTAGCTTATTTGGACAGATTATTTTTCTTACATTATCATCCAATATTTCAGCAGCGGTTCCTGGAATTGAATCTAAACCAGCATTTTTTAATTCCTTTAAGGTATCTTCAATTGAATTTTCAAATAATTTTGACATATAAAATATTTCTTGGGGAGAAAAGGCATGATTATGAATATTTGGATCAATTTTTTTAACAGTTTTAAGCATGTCTATATAAAATTCAAATGTTAAATTTGGATTTATACCTCCTTGAATACAAACTTCAGTACATCGAGCATTTTTTGCTTGATTTACTTTTTCTCTAAATTGATCAATGGTAAGTAAGAACGCATCCGGATGTGTTGCTGGTAAACTAAAGGAACAGAATTTGCATTTCTTATAACAAATATTTGTAAAGTTAATGTTTCTATTTACTACAAAAGTTACAAGATTTTGTTTTTTTTCAAAACAAATCTGGTCAGCGACATATTGTAGCGCAAAAAATTCTTTTCCGTCTACATTTAATAATTCTAATGCCTCTTTTGAGTTTAATTTTTCTGAATTTAAAGCTTTCTGTAAAATTGATTTTATAGTTGGTGATATATGTTTAAAAAACTGAGAATTAGTCATCTAAATTTATATTATCAATTATTTTTTTAATATTTTCTGTACAAAATCCTTCCTTTCTTATAAATTTATTATATATTGGAAGCCTTTCTTTTAGTAAATAACCTTTACCTTTACAAATATTCTCCAAATCTTCAATTTGAGGCCATGCTTTTTCAGGATTTATGTAATCTAATGTAAATGGTGAAATACCTCCAAAATCATCAACTCCCATATCGATAAAATGTTTTTCAAAACCCGTTATAAGATTTGGTGGAACTTGAATAGAAATTTCATTCTTTAAAATAATTCGAGCTATCCCAATTATTCTAAGTAGATAATCAATTTTTATCGGTTTTTTGGGTTGATATGGAATTCCTTCTTTATTTACAAAATTCTGAATTATGATTTCTTGAATATGACCATATTTTTCGTGGATACTTTTAATTAAATATAAATCTTTTATGATATCCTCGAGAAATTCTCCAATACCTATTAATAAGCCCGTAGTAAATGGGATTTTTAATCTCCCTGCTTTAATAATATGCTCTATTCTTGTTTGTGGCAATTTTCCTGGAGAATGTTCATGTACCTTCCCTTTTTTGAAAAGCTTCATACTGGTACTTTCAAGCATTAATCCCATACTTGCATTATGCTTTTTTAATTCTTTCATTTCATCGTAAGTTAAATAGCCTATATTAGTATGTGGTAAAATATTATGATCGAGTAAATAGATACAAATACTTTTCACAAATTCTATAAAATTCGAACATTCTCTTTTTTCTAATTCTTTTTTAACTTCAGGAAAACTTCCAGGCCTCTCTCCAGACATTAATAGGGCTTCTTTACATTTATATTGAAGAGCTTTTTGAACTAAATTTTCTTTATGTTCATTCTTAAGTAAGACTACATTTTCGTCATGACTTAATTTAGGGATTTTGTAATTATAAAAGCAATAACCACAATGATTAACACAATAGGTTGAAAGAGATAGTGTAAAATTTTTCGAATAAGTAATTATTTTACCTTCTTCTTTAAATTTTTGAGCTTTTATATCTTTGATTGAATCTCTTAACTTCCTAATACTTAAACCTTTTAAATGCTTGATTTTATTTTCATGCATTACTACTTCCTTTTGTATCTTAAAGTAACATAATCAGTTCTTGCTTTAACATCAAAAAGCTCAAATCTAGGAGCTTGGTCTATCTCTCCAAATCCTTTTCCTTCTACTAAGCTTGTAGCCTCCATTCCACCCACAATCCATGGCGCTATTGTTATCCTCACTTCATCAATCAAATCATTTTCTATAAAGCTCCAGTTCAAATTACCACCACCTTCAAGCAATATCGAATTTATTCCAGAGCTTTTTAGGATTGGTAAAAGCTTTTTCAGATCCACACGGCTTCCATTTCCTGCTTTGATTATTTTAACACCTTTCTCTTCATAATCTTGTTGTCTTCTCATCGGAACAGTTTCATTAGTACAAATAATTGTAGGATAAATTTCTTGTCGAAATGAAATGACATTGGAATCTATTGGAATCGTTAAATTGCTATCTAAAACAATTCTATAATATCCGCTATGATTATAATATTTAATATGTAATTTTGGATTATCTTTTAAAATTGTATTCTTTCCTACCATTATAGCATCGACTTGAGTACGAAGTTTATGAACTTCTTTCCAGTCAGTTTCATCTGATAATTCTGAATCACCCTTTGTGGTTGCTATTTTACCATCTATAGTCATGGCAGCGCTTAAAATGACACAAGGTTTTTCATTTTCTTTCAAATACTAAACATCCCTTAATATAAGTCTTTATGATATTTTCTGATTTTGTTCTTTGAGTAATCAAATCATATATATTATTTGAATCTAATTTAGAAGAAAAAAGATTTGGAAAACTAAGATCTATTAAAAAAAGATCAGCAAATTTTCCTTTTGAGATTGAACCAAACTCCATTTCTACATTAAAATTTTTGGCAGCATTTATGGTTACCATTTTCAATAAATCTTTGGAAGTAATTTGAATATCTTTATTATGACTACATAAAACCCTCGAAATCCGATAAAGATATCGTATCTCTTCAAACAAATCGGTATTATTTACCATTAAATTATCTGTTCCTAATGATATTGGAATTTTTAATTTTAGAATTTCATTGATGGGGGGAAACCCAGTTCCAAAATATCCATTACTACGAGGACATAAAACAAGAGATTTATTATATCTATTTATTTTTTCTAAATCTTTTTTGGTAAATTTGGTACCATGAATGATGACATCAACAATATTATCGGTGAATATATTATTTATTAAATTTTCATTACGAATCTTTTCCGCACAATGGCAAGCAATAATTTTTTTAAATTTTTGTTTAGCAGATACAATAAATTTTTTATTTGATGAAGTAATTTGTTTATAACTGGATAATCCAACACCATCTGCTATATCAAATACAGATTCTATTTCACTTTCATCCATAAATCGTCCTAAAGCTAAAAAATTAATTGAACTTTCAGTAAGCGCTTTTTTCAAAAGATTTACACCCTCTACCCCCTCCTCTCGAAAATCAATGAAAAATGTAATACCATTTGAAAGCATTTCTAGAACAGCATTTTGAATTCCATTAATTTTAATGTCTTTTGGAGTTTGTCTTAATAATTTATGTTTAAGACTAAATGGTGGTGCAACGATTTCCTCTAGCTCTTTATTAAAACCCAATTCTTTTGCGAAATTATCTCCAATATGGACATGTGAGTTTATAAAACCTGGAATCATTAAGAATGTCTGATGATTGGGTAGAATTTCGATATTTTCACTTATATTATCACAAGAGATATTAATAATTCTTCCATTTTGGTCTATTTCTAAATTTACATTCTGCTTTAAATCTAAATCCTCTCCAATTAAGGCATAATTGCTGAACAAGTATTTATTAGCCATTAATTCATAAACAATGTAAATCATTTTAAATATTTCTAATCCTTTTAAAAAATAGAACATTAAAAAATTAATTTTTGATTCTGGTGACTTTAAATTCCCAAATTTAAATTGGATTTGCAGGACTCTGGTTCAGCAATAGACATTCCAATAGATAAGGTTGGTATTGTAGAATTAGAAAAGAAAGTTGAGATTGTTCAAGAAAATAAAAGATACTCGTTTTACCCTAAAATTTCTGCATTAATCGATCTTCCTGCTGAGCAACGTGGTATACATATGTCTCGAACTTCAGAGACTATTGAAGAAGTCATTAATGAAGTAATTTTCAAACCGACACCTACAATTGAGCTTGTAGGAGATAGAATTGTAAAAAGATTGATGGAATGTCACCCATATACTTCAAAAGCTGAAGTTAAATTAGAGGGAAAAATCATCGTACAAGTTAGAGAAAATGATGAAAGAATCATTCAAAAATCATATGATATTAGTTCTTTTGTAAAAGCTACTCGAGACATTACCGGTAAAATAGATTTTAATTATTTTATAAGTGCTAGTGCAGTTGGTATGACAGTGTGTCCTTGCGCTAAAGAGCTTTCATTGGAATATGCAGAACAAGTTGTTAAATCTAGAAAAGATATTAACGTTTCAAAGGAGGATCTCAACAAATTATTAAATATCTTACCCTTTTCTTCTCATAATCAGAGATCTATTGGCACGATAATCATTCAGATAAAGGATCTTACCAATCATAAGATAGATGTATTAGATATCATTGATGTAATAGAGGAATCCATGAGTGGAAAAATTCAATCCGTTTTAAAAAGACCTGAAGAAGCCGAATTAGTAAGAACTGCTCATTTAAAACCTCTTTTTTCTGAAGATGTTATCAGAGAAATGGCAAAAAATTTCATTATAAGAGATTTTCCCAATCTTGAAGATAATTTTAAAATAAAATTTAAAATTGAAAGTTTTGAGTCTATTCATCCTCATAACGTTTATGCTGAATTAAAAACAACTGTAGGGGAATTAAAAAAAAAACTGAAAATTAAAAATTAATTTTTAATTAAAATTCTAAAAATTTTAAGAACTTATTGTCTTTTCCCTAGTAAGCCCTTATAAATGATAATATAATTTTTTACACTAATAATTTTAGGATTTTTTCTATAATTTGACGGAATAGGAGCATTGCATCTAGAACAAAGACGAGAGCTTCTGAGCCAATCTTTGAATTCATCCGCATGAGCGGGATATCTACAATTTGGACATAATATTATTCCTCTTCCATTATCCTTAGGAAATTCGGGCAATTTAAAACAAAATATGCATTTAAAATCTTCAACTGACAAATTTGCAGCTTTTGGTCTATATATCTTAAGATTTACTTGTTTTATAGTCCTTTGACTACTTCTAAATGGTTGTCCTGTTTTACTACCACTTGTAGTTCGAGTAGTTGTTTTGATCCTAGAACTTCTTGATTGTTTATGTGTAGTAGGAGTTGATCTTGAGGAATTAGAAACTGATCTTGAAGTATGAGATAATGTTCTAGTTGATGGTGTGGTAGAAGATCGTGTTGTATTGCGGATACTTTCTCTAGGCTTATTAGGTGATGTTAAATCATTCAATCTATTAGTGCGTCTTGCTATGTAGGCCCTAGTCAATCGGGGTAATTGGGTTTGAGTTCCAAAAAATCCGTGAATAATTATTATCAATATAGAACCAATAAGCAATACTAAAAGATTAAGATCTATTAAAAAGTGGATAGGTATTAATAACGATTCAAAGTAGTCGATAACTGAATAAAAACTTATCCAGTAAACAATTATGAAAAATAGAATTGAGAAACCTAACATATAGCCAAATTTTCGTGCGCTTATTGATTTTGTCCCAAAATAAATTACATTATATTTTTTAAAACAATGATATAACGATATTGACCCATACAATATATAAGGAAATCCAAATAGAATACTCCACCAACTTAAATATAAATCTGAACTTATAAGAAGATTTTCTCCTAATAAACCAGTAAAATTTCCCCAGATTGAATAAAATATACCTACAAAAACAGGACCAACAGTAAAAAATGCTGTATTGTGAGGACTTCGATATTCACGATATTGTTTAATATTTTTTAAAACTTTAAAAGAAAAAATTAACCATATACCTATTAACAACCAGCTTACAAATACATTAAAAGAATTTAGAATTGCACCATGTATTATGCCTATTAATAAAAATATCGTCAGTGTTATTGCGACAGCTTTAAATTTAGGCACAGTTTAATTATCACCAAATTTCTCATGTTTTATTCTTCATCATATTCAAGGTATACAGCTTTCCCTTCAATTATAGGATCCATGAATTTTAAAATTTCTGGAAGCATCTTAATATCTAATGATCCCTTAATTCCATACACTAAAGGATACCATGTTCTAGTTCTAAGATCCGCCTTATATATTTCAAATCCTGTAGATTTTCCATCAATTTGGTAAGGATCAATGACGAGAGCAACGGATTTATCCCACAATTTTTGATATCTTGTTTGTGTACCCATATCTTCCGAGCTTAAAAAACATCCGTAGCTCGGATGTGAATGGTACCACCCACAGATAAACAATCTTTGTTTTCTAATATCTTGGAATGCTCTAGCATAGTTTTTATAGTCTTTAATTTCAGCATAAACGGCAGTACCATGTCCCATCGGATAAGCATCCTCAATATGTAAGACGCCATTATTTCTATCTATTTTTCCTGCTAAAAGTCCAATAACTTCCACCCATTTTTCTCTTAGAATCTTAGAATTCGCATATTTAAGTGCATGACTTGCTATTTTAAGGATCGCTTTTACTGAAATATAAATTTCCTTATTGATTTTCTCTTCTTCTTGAATATCAACCTCTTTTTTTTCTGCGATTTCTGCTGTAGGTATTTTTGTAAGTTTTATAATTGGTTTATGAGAAGATTTTTTTGTAAGAATTGAAGAAATTTCTTCTGTTAATTCGTCTTCTTCTAATGCAAGTTCTTCACAGATTTCATCTAGTAGTTCTTGTTTTATTTTTTCTTTTATCTTCCTCTTAATTTTATCTTTGATTGAATTTTTGCCTGATTCGTTTTCGTCCATAGATGAAATCACCATTTTTTGTTTGCATACTTCTTAACAAGATTTTTTACTTTTTTCTCGAAAAATTTGGGATTTTTCATCATTTCGACTGCTGCTTTTTTATTGAAAACATCCGTAGGATTTACATATTTACCGCGTGTATTTAACATAGCAATTATCGCTTGAACAACCGTAACAGCTGTTTTTGAAGGACTCCATCCCCCTTTGCTACCTATTAACGATGGATCTACTAAAGCTAGACAAATATTTCTTTGTCCTTTATATTCTGATGGTTTTGGCCAAAAATTTGGATGCCAAATTGGAGTATGAAATCTAACAAAAGGAGGTTGGTTAGGATATTGAGCTGGGAATCTCAATTCTAATCTAAAAAGACCTCCTGCATAGGCAGTTCCTTTTGGTCCTTTAATTGAAATCGCTAAATGATCAATACTCTTCTTTTTTGGATTAAATGGATTTAATTGAACAATACTACCCTCTTTTTCCATTTTTCTTAATCCCGCAAAATCTCGGGAAATACGACTACTTCTTATACTCATTTTCTCAACCCTTTTTATTTTATTTAATTTTATATTTTATAATTGTTTTTTTCTTATAATTTTAATTTAAAACGTTTTTCTGATTCAAACTTTGTTTTATTTTTAAGGTTACAAAAATTTCTCCACCTTTAAACCCTGCAGCCGTCATAAATTCGTAATTTCTTAAACCATTTTCAATTGGATTCTTTTCTAAATCAACTATCATAATATCGTTGAAATCTAGTAAAGTTAGAATTGGTTCAGAATCTGGATCTAATTTAAATCCGTTTTTCTCCAATATTTTGATTATATTTATACAAGGTGATTGGGACTTCAATTTTATAGACACTCGGCGAACACCTTTACCACATTGAGAACATTCTGGATTTCTTTTTTTTTCAATATGGTAAAATTTCATTGTAATTGCATTATAGATCACATAATTTCTAATAGGTTCACCTAATCCTTTATGTCCTTTTTTCCAATGAAGAATTTTAGTGGTTTCATGTGATTGTAATGCAGAAATAACCGCATTTATAGTTATTATTCCAGGATCGTGCCTATCAATGATTTTCACAATATCATCCTTAGTATATTCAGGGAAGAAATCATACTTGCTTACTAGTTCATTTGCAACCCTTTGAATGAATTTAATATCATTTACATTTTTTGGATTTGGATCTCTATCAAACTTTTCTCTAAATGCCATATCTCCTTTGAAAACACAATGGATCCTTTTTCGAGGGACTCCAACTACAGTACAGGCAGCCATTTCATCAGTTTCTCCTACTGGCAATGGATTGCATTCATAACAAGCATTTTTATAGGGGAAAACTGTGTATACATGACCATGATACCCAGATACTCCTCCATCAACTAATGGCTTTCTAAATCTTATACATTGTGCATTTAAATTTAGGCGTGCATTCATCGAATCAAGACCTCCAATAACAACATCCGCAGCTTGGTATAGAGCAGGATTCAAACGTTCTAGAGAGGTATGGTATCCCTTAATAATAATATTAGGATTAATTTCTTTTAACTTTCGAGCTGCAACAATTGCTTTAGGTTCTCCTATCTTTGCTCCGGTAAAAAGAACTTGACGGTTTAAATTAGAATGTTCAATAATGTCTAAATCAATAAGATCAAGGTGACCAACACCGAGCATAGCTAAGTTTTTAGCACTTTCACAACCTAAACCTCCAACCCCAACTATAAGAACTCTTGAATTCTTTACCAATTTCTGGGACCATCCCTCCAAACGAAATTGGCGGTCATAAAGGTCTCTCTCTTCCGCTGATAATTCTTTTGTGAAAAAATCTGTATCCTTATCCAATATTATCACCATTAATTTAAAAAAAAAAATAAAAAAAATTGATGGGCTAAAAGCCCTTATATTATATTTTATGAAGAAAGTTTTATAAGTCTAACCAGCAGTTGACGCGGGAATTAGGAGGATATCATCACCATCATGTACATCATAGTTGCTAAGTGAACTATTTTCATCCATAGTCACTCCTCCACTAGAAATATGGAAATCATTAGGATCAAGACCATATAAATTTCCTAATGTTTGTTTAATGTCTCTTACTCGATTAGTGTCATTTACAGTTAATTTTTCTTTCTTTTCACCAGGACCAATTGTTGACATAAAGTATAAAGTCAGTTTCTTTCCTGCAGTAGGCGTTTTACTTGCAGGAGTTTTAGATTTTACAGGTTCATTTCCACCTAAATCTTCATCAAATTCATCAAAACTCATTCATATCACTTCCATTTTTTTTTAATTTTTTAATTTTTGTTAGCCTTAATAAAATGACGTTAAAAAGATATTATAAAACCCTTTGGAATGATTTTGAAGTATTCAAGTTCTTATCAAAAATAAAAAGGTGAAAATTAGAATTCTTAAGAAATTATATTATAAATTGTATGAAACCCTATCAATATATATATGAATTATAAAAAGTTGTTTTAGAGAGAGTATTTTATTATAAAAACCAGAATAATCGACGGAATAAAAGTAAAGGCCTATGAATCCTCTGGATGATGCAGAATCTGTTGTTCTTGAATTAGTAAGGGAGTATTTAACAAAGAAAACCTTCTTTTCAATTAGAGAAATTATCTCCTTTATAAACAATAGGGTACGATACAACCCTAATATAAACGAGAATAGAATAGAGTTAGTTTTAAAGGATTTAATTAAACGGCGTGTTATTATTCCTGGAACAAAATTAATGAAAAACAATATTATAGAACACCCTATAAGAAATGAAATCTTCAATTTTATAAAAAAAAATCCATCAAATATTAATAAGATAATGAAGGTTCTAAAAATTGGCAGTAATCAAGCTTTATGGCATTTATCATGCTTAGAAAAATTTCAATTTGTTAGGTCAAAACAAATCAATAATCATAGAATGTTCTTCAAATTTGATTCAAATCCAAAACTTGAC